>Ga0209364_1000027_pt1 | contig 28799 bp, 34 predicted proteins | sample WorMetHERISLAND2_3_FD_187387 | JGI IMG/M metagenome (GOLD analysis project Ga0209364, IMG submission 187387) | Marine gutless worms symbiont microbial communities from Max Planck institute for Marine Microbiology, Germany - Olavius albidus HERON... | ecosystem: Host-associated > Annelida >... | reverse complement strand
ACTACCAAATACAGGCGTCGCTACTCTCATCCCGGGGACGAATCCGGTGGTGTTCGATGCGATCGGACCATTGCGCTGAGCGGAGTTAAGTCCGTGCGTGACTACCCCCTGCCATTACGCCGTATCTGCTACCACGATGTTCAGACCAGCAAGACGTTCAACTTCTTGACCAACAGACGGTGGCGGATCTCTACCGATACCGCTGGCAAGCTGAATTATTCTTCGAGTGGATCAAGCAACGCCTACGCATCAAATCGTTCTTCGAGACCTCCGAGAACGCGGTCAAAAGCCAGATTTGGATCACTATCTCGGTTTACATCCTCGTCGCTGTCATTAAGAAACGCCTTAACAGCAAATCGGATCTCTACACAATTTTACAGATTCTGAGCCTGACCTTACTCGAAAACACTCTTCTAGCTCTGTTGGTTACTGGAATGGAATCCAGAAGCGATACTACCTATGCCCATAACCAACTGAATCTATTTGATAATTTACACAAACAGTAGTGATTGGATTTATTAAGTGGTCGTTTCATTGGGTGAGAAGAAGCGGCGGCTGTCGGAGGGAGAGTTCGTTCTAAGCATGCATGGATGGCGAGCAAGAGTTTGCGCATGACCGTGCAGACGGCCTGGAGCTCCTTGAGGCTGCGGGTATCGATAGAAGGCCCTGACATTGGGGTCATGGCGGGCGGCGCTGAGAGTGGGCATATAGAGAGCGATCCGCAAGTAACGGTTCCCGATCTTGGACAGGTGGGGCTTTTTGCTCACGCTGGAGCCGGACGGTGCTGGCGTGGATCGAGGTCGGCCATGGCACCCCACTGCTTGGCGCGCATATCGTCGGGCAAGACCAGCCGCTCGCCGAGGAGCTGGATGGCACTGGCGGCGGCGATACCGGTGGCGCTGACGAGCAGCTTGCAGGATTGCCGGAGCGCTTCATCCGCCGCAATGAGGTCGAGGACCTGGCGGCGCAGGTACTCGATCTGAGCGTCGAAGTGGGCGATACTTTGGTGCCGGCTAGGTTTGTCGCGCCGCATGGAGCTGGTTCTTGGTCTGGGTGCGGAGCTGGTTGAGCGCCGTGATGCGGCGGGCAACAAGCGCGGATGGCCAGGGCCAGGTTCGTCGGGGCTGTTGCCAGGGCGTGAAGGGCATATGCTGGGCGAACTGAGCCAACACCGCGGCATCGACGGCATCGGTCTTGGTGCGGGTCTGCATCGCCTCGGCGAAGCGTTTAGTGATCTTGGGGTTGATCATCATGCGGGCCAGCCCGCGTCATCCAGAGCGAGGGCGAGGGCGAAGTGATACTGGCCGGTGGCCTCTAGGCGGACACGGCTCACCTTCGCCTTACGCAGACGGTTGCTCAGGGGCACGTGGCCCTGGGGGGTGTTTTTGAGTTCGCAGGGCTTTCCCATGCGGCCATCGCGGAGGATGACCAAAGTAACGGTTTTGCTGCTGACATCAATTCCGGCGACCTTCATGTTCGGTTTTCCCGTGAGTAAAAACCCGTTAGGAAGGTGACCTGGTTCCCCGACCCTGAACCCTCGTCTACCGACCTTATGGGACGGCTTCCCCAGGTTCTCTCCATCAACTCCCTTTGTAACCCACCTTCCTTGGCATTTCCCTGGAAAGAACATACAAGGGTGGGTTAGGCGCACTGCCCGATCTCGAAGGACACAAATACCCTTGAACGCGCCGTAACCCAACACGCCGGATCCCACAATCAACGCCAAGCAACCCAAGACTGCGCCCGGACGGGCACGGCACTGGACGCGGCGTAACGCAACCCGCACCAGGCTCCATTTTAACCGGATAACTTCTAAGATCACCAGTGCTTGTAAGGATGCCGCGCCAGATTGACATTGTAGTAGCGTGGATCGTCACTCACGTCCCCTCCCGCCCATGGCGGCAGCTCGAAAGGCTCATGCTCGGAGTCGAGCTCCAGCTCCGCCAGCACCAACCCCGCGTTCTCCCCGGCGAACAGATCCAGCTCCCACAAGTGTCTGCTGGACCGGACCCGGTAGCGCGTCTTGTCGATGGAGGGATACACCGCGAAATCCCGCAGCATGGCTCGGGCGTCCGCGAGTGGAATCGGATACTCGTACTCGCTGCGCCGGATTCCCACCGTAGGCCCCTTGATGGTGAGACAGGCGGCATCGTCCGTTATCCGAACCCGGACCGTCGCTTTGTCACCGTCCGCCAGATAGCCCTGCATCAAGTGCGCCTGTGATTCCACGTCGGAACGCCAGGAGTCGTCTTTGACCAGGAACTTACGCTCGATTTCCACACCCATTGCTCGAGTACCTCGTTCCGCCTTATTTTTGCATTTTTAGAGCCTCTCATTCAGAGCCTCCCAAATGCGCCAAGGTACAGCGCGCAAGGGAATAGCCCTCTCTCTTGCCGAGCGCTGTAACTCAACTCAAGGTAAGGCAGAACAGGGAGCTGGCCCTCCGCGACTGTGTATCAACCGCGCTCGAATACCGCCATCGACTCCAGATGCGCCGTGTGCGGAAACATGTCCAGCACGCCAGCCGCCCGCAGCCGATAGCCGAGACCATTTACTAAGCGGTCCGCGTCCCGCGCTAGGGTTGCAGGATAGCAGGATATATAGAGGATACGCTCGACCCCTATCGCCGGCAGTAGCTCCACCACCTGGAGCGCACCGCTGCGGGGTGGGTCCAGCAACGCCTTGTGGAACCGCTGCGAAGCCCAAGGCGGATGGTCCGGCGTGCCGTAGAGATCGGCGACGACGAAGCGGACGTTCGTGATGCCGTTGTGCGCGGCGTTGGTCCGGGCCCGTGCCGCCAATCCCACGTCCCCCTCCACGCCTAGGACCTCCGCGGCTCGGCGGGCGATGGGTAGGGTGAAGTTCCCGAGCCCGCAGAAGAGATCGAGTATCCGCTCGTCCGACCAGGGGTCGAGCAATTCCAGTGCCTGCTCCACCAGCAGACCATTGAGCGCCAGGTTGACCTGGGTGAAATCCGTCGGCCGGAAGTACAAGCGGACATCCGCACCGGGCAGCTCATAGTACAGATCCACGCCTTGGCCGGGCAGAGGACGAACGGTCTCGGGTCCGCCCGGCTGCACATAGAAGCGCAACCCATGGGCCGCGCCGAAATCCGTCAGCCGGGCCACATCCCGTGCCGAGGGCGGCTCCAGGACCCGCAACACCAGCACGCCGGGACCCTCGCCCATCGCCAGCTCGAGTTGCGGTATCCGCGCGCGGATCGAGAGGCCGTCCAGGAGCTCGGCGATGGTCTCGATCTGCTCTCCCACCGCGGGATGCAGGACAGCGCAACGCCGCAGCTCGGCGACATAAGAGGTCCCGCGCTCGCGAAACCCCACCAGCGTGCGTCCTTTCCTGGCCACATAGCGGACCCCCAGGCGGGCCTTGCGCCGATAGCCCCAGGGTGCGGCAGTCAACGGCGGCAGCCACCGCTCGGGGCGCACCTGGCCGGTATTCGCCAACACCTGTTCGAGTATCCCCTGCTTCCAGCGGATCTGGGCGGCAGGGTCCAGATGTTGCAGGCTGCAACCCCCGCAGATGTCCGCATGGGGGCAGCGTGCCGGGACCCGCTCCGGAGCCGCCCGCAGAACCTCCACCACCGTGCCCTCGGCGCGGTCCTTACGGATTCGGGTGTAACGGAACCGCACCCGTTCCCCCGGCAGGGCCCTGTGGAGTAACACCGATCTGCCGTCTACCCGGGCCAACCCCCGCCCTTCCGGTGTCAGGGCTTCGATCTCCACCGCATCGGAAGGCTCGGGAAAAGGTCTAGTACCCCATTTCACCTTATTATACATTCTCAGCGCGGCGAGAAGTGGCCAGATGCCAAGTGCGCGAGCGCAGGAATAGCAAGCCCTCTTTCAAGCTTGTGCAACAACGCAGTTGGTCGCTTTATCGCCACGCCCGAAGGGAGCTCCCCAAACGCGCCAGCAAGACGCCGCGCTTGGAATATAGAGAGGTGCTATTCCCTGTGCGCGGTGCCTTGCCTGGGCACGTTTGGGAGGGCGTTGATACCGTAAAATAAGGTGAAATATGGTACTAGAGAGCCGGCGCGAGTGAATAGCTGCGCAGCTGGCGGGAAAAGGTCTCCAGTGCTTGGATGCCGGTGGCCTCCGCCTGTTGACACCAATCCTGCAATGCGTTGAGCAGGGTCTCCTGGTTGGGCGCGGTTCGCTCCCACAGATCCCGCAGACGCTCGCGGAACTGATAGACGGTCTCCAACGTCTGGTGCTGGGCCAACACCTGCTCCAGGCGTTGTCTGGCGCTCTCGTCCAGCCGCGGACCTTCCAGGACCAACAAGCGTTGCGTGCGTCTGAACAAACGGCGGCAATGGCGCTTGCTGCGGCATAGCTCGGCGCGGGTGACTGGCGCCAGCACCTCGCGCGCGTAACGGGCGGCGATATACATATGTCCGGCGACTACCGCGCGCACCGTGTCCATATCGATATTGCCCTTGCCCGCGACGACCCGCGGCCGAGGTGCGACCTTCCTCACCTTGGCCAGGCCGAGCGCACTCAGCAACCGCACGTAGAGCCAACCCAGATCCAGCTCCCACCACCGGGAAGACAGCTTGGCGGAGCTGGGAAAGGCATGGTGGTTGTTGTGCAGCTCTTCGCCACCGATCAGGATGCCCCAAGGCAGGATATTGGCTGAGGCGTCCGGCGTTTCGAAGTTGCGATAACCCCAGTAATGGCCGACGCCATTGATCACGCCGGCGGCAAAGAAGGGGATCCACAGCATTTGAACCGCCCACAGGGTAATGCCGTAGACCCCGAACAGCAGCAGGTCTAGGATCAGCATCAGCCCTACCCCCTGCCACGTGTAATGGCTGTAGAGATGGCGCTCGATCCAGTCATCGGGGGTACCACGACCATACCGGGTGAGGGTTTGCGGATTACCGGCGGCTTCGGCGTATAGCTCCGCGCCCTCCGTCAGGACCTTGCTCAGCCCCAGAATCCTGGGACTGTGAGGATCGTCGGACGTCTCGCACTTGGCATGATGGCGGCGATGCACCGCCACCCACTCCTTGGTTACCATTCCGGTGGTGAGCCACAGCCAGAAGCGGAAGAAATGGCTTGCCGCCGGGTGCAGGTCGAGCGCTCGATGGGCCTGCGAGCGATGCAGAAAGACCGTAACGGTCACGATGGTGACATGGGTTAGGGCCAGCCCGGCCAACACCACTTGCCACAGAGAAAAATCCAGGATTCCATACAAGTTCATCAGGGGCCTCGGGGGAAGCGGTAGGGGCAAAGCCGTATCGCCCGGAACAGAGACGGGTGCAGTGATTGCAGGGCCGATCACGGTCGAACCAGGGGAAGTGCTTAGCACGGCTCTTGGTTCTCACCTACCGACACAGCATCAGCCAGCAGGATAAAGCTACTATAGCCAATACGGGACTAGAAGGAAACCGCCCATCTATCCAGGGCCACCGAATCATCATCAAGGATTCCAACCTCGGCAATGAATCTCTGAGGACACAGCAAATGCACGGAAACGCGCTGCGTCCTAAGTAGCTCAGACTACACGACCAGTTGCTCTATATCTGTTTTACATACCGCGAGCTCGCGTAGAAAGGGCCGCGCTCATCTCAAACCGACTCTACGCGGTTTCCCACTTGGCATCTTTAAGGCCGGTTAGGAAGCGGGAGGGAGTCGCATTGACCTCCGGGGCCAACTGCTTCGCTCCCTCTCCCACCGAGGGAGTCCCAAAAGACTGTGGCCGGGGTGCCGCCTTCCAGGCGGCAGGCGTCGCTGAGGCGTTGATCCGAGGTTACCGCCTTGCTCTCCCACCGACCGGCTGGTACCCGAGGATGCCGGCAAGATGCCGGCACTCCCAGGGGCTTGGGGAGAGGGGAGCAGAGGGCGTAGTATCTCCATTACTCCGGGAGAGGAGCGGGGTGAGGGAGTCCAAAAAGAAACCGGGAGTGGTTGCTGAACTTCCTCCAAGCTACCACTTTAAAATTTACCATTACTCTATATTTTATTCGGTTGCCCTGACCGTCCGGCGCTATTCGAGATGCAGGTTGTTCAGGATGCCCGAACGGGCGGTCCAACCGGGCGCCAATCAGGTGGTGGATACCCTATCCAGGACTACCACCGGACCCGGCACGGGGTCGGTGCCGACCAGGGCCGTCCGTTGCAGCACCGGCACCGGTTGCTCACAACCCGCCACCAATACGGATTGCCCCTGGGGCGCGGAAACCTCGCCGTTGACTCAGCTCAGGATCAGCTTGGGCGGCGCACCCGTCGCCCGCACCCGCACCCACAGGTTGACCAACTCGATCGGGAGCGTCAGCCGATGCCCGTAACGCTTCTGATGCAGCCGATGGAAGGCCTCGACGGTCGCGGTCCGTCCTTCCCAACCGAGATTCAGGGTATATAGGACCGCCCGCGGTGGCACAGATCCAGAGACGAGACGGTCCGCAGATCTGCCGGGCCAGTCCCTCACGCGCCAGGGCTGCGGTGGCCTCCGCGGCCAGTGCCTCCAAACGCTGCTCGATCTGCTGGCCGCTACGCGCATCGAGCCGCTCCAACCAAGTGCAGGTCAACAGGCGTCCCGGCAGGGCTGCCAGCACGCCCCATGCGGAGAGCACCCGGCATGGATCGGCACCAGGGCCCGCCGTATCCCCAGTGCTTCGGCCAGCGCGCACACGTGCAGGCCTCCCGCACCACCGAAGGAGGTCAAGGTATAGTCCCGAGGATCGAGCCCCCGCTGCACCGAGATGACCCGCAAGGCCCGTACCATATTGCTCGTCGGCGACCCGTAGAATACCCAGGGCCATCGCCTCGGCATCCAGTCCCATAGCGGACCCAAGCGGCCGACCACCCGCTCGGCGGCGGTGATATCCCGGGAGGAGCACAGGGAAGGGAGGGAGCGTAAGCGCCGAGCGAAGTGCGATGCCCCCTGGGTAGGCGTAGGGCCGAGCGTTTGGTCGGAGTGCGGCGCGTGAGCGCCGGTGGAGACGAAATGCCAGGCCAGGCCATTTCAAACAACCCCGCAGCCGAAGGCTGCATTGCCGGAGGTCGGCGACGGATAGCTGAAACCGACCTCAACGCCGCCAGAACGCAGGCGAGAGCAGTACCAACAGGGTGAAGATCTCTAGGCGGCCGAGCAACATGGCAAAGCACAGGATCCACTTGGCCGCGTCGTGCAGGTCGGCATAACTGGCACCGACACGGGCGAGCCCCGGCCCCAGGTTGTTGATGCAGGCCGCCACGGCGGAGAAGGCAGTCATGAGATCAATACCCGTCGCCGCCAGGGCCAGGTACATGACGGTGAAGCTGGCTACATAGAGGGAGAAAAAGCCCCAGACCGCGTCCACTACCCGGTTGTTGACGGTTTTCGATCCCATCCGCACCGGCAGCTGGGCATTGGGGTGGATCAAGCGCGCGATTTCGCGCAATCCCTGTTTGATGAGCAGAAGGAACCGGATCACCTTGATGCCGCCGCCGGTGGAGCCGGCGCAGCCTCCGACGAAGCTGGCGAACAGCAGCAGGATCTGGAGAAAGGGCGGCCAGAAATAGAACTCGGCCGTGGTGAACCCGGTGGTGGAGCCGATCGAAACCACCTGGAACAGCCCCTGGGTGAAGGCCTCCGACCACAGGCTGTAGGTACCCGTGTAGTAGAGCGCCAGGGTGACGACGACGGCAGAGGAGCCCATGAGGAAAATGTAGAAACGGAACTCGCTGTCGTGGAGGTAGGCGGTCGGCAGGCGCCGGTTCCAGGCGATGAAGTGGAGGGCGAAATTGACGCCCGAGAGCGCCATGAAGACCACTGCGACCATTTCGATTACCGTATTGTCGAAAAAGCCAATACTCGCGTCGTGGGTGGAGAAGCCGCCGATGGCGACGGTGGAGAAGGCATGGCCGATGGCGTCGAACGTGGACATGCCGGCGATCCGATAGGCCATGATGCAGGTGATCGTCAGCCCCAGGTAGATGTACCAGAGTGCCTTGGCGGTCTCGGTGATGCGGGGGGTGAGCTTGGAGTCCTTGATGGGTCCCGGGGTCTCGGCCCGGTAGAGCTGCATGCCGCCGATGCCGAGCATGGGCAACACGGCGACGGCCAGCACGATGATGCCCATCCCCCCCAGCCATTGGAGCTGCTGGCGATAATAGAGGATGGAGCGGGGCAGCTCGTCGATGCCGATAATGACCGTTGCCCCGGTCGTGGTGAGTCCGGATATAGACTCGAAGATGGCATCGGTGACGGACAGGTGGGGGCTGTTCGTCAGCATGAAGGGCAGCGAGCCGCTGACTCCGAGCACGGTCCAGAACAGGACCACCACCAGGAAGCCGTCGCGCAGACGCAGGTCATCCTTACGCCGGATGACCGGCACCAGGATGAGCAGACCCATGCTCAGAATGAGCCCGAAGGCACCGAGGAAAGGCAGCGCCGCACCGTCCTGATACCACGAGGAGACCAGCACCGGCGGGATCATGCTGAGGCTGAACAGCGTCAGCAGCAGACCCAGGACCTTGCGTACCGCGAACAGCTTCATTGCTTCAATAACTTTAGTGCGCGAAGCGCATCATAGTCGAAACTATGGACTTCAAGTCCCTTCACTTTCAGTCCGTGGCTCGTCCATGGATGAGGGCTTTAGTCCTCCGCACTATGGACTTTCAGTCCATAGTGGTTGATTTATACCCCTTCACAAAAAGGTCACGTCGACCTGGAATAGCTGCTCGACTTCCGGTACCCGCCGTTTGTCCTGCAGAAACAGGATCACGTGGTCCTTGGACGCGATGACGGTATCATGATGGGCAATGATCACCTCATCGCCGCGCACGATGGCGCCGATGTTGGTCCCCTTGGGCAGACCGATGTCCTCGATGGCGTTGCCGATGACCTTGCTGGAACCTGCATCGCCATGGGCGACGGCCTCGATGGCCTCGGCCGCGCCGCGTCTGAGGGAGTGCACCTCCACCATGTCCCCCCGCCGCACGTGCTTCAGCAGGCTGCCGATGGTGACCTGTTGGGGTGAGATGGCGACATCGATGGGACTGCTCTGGACCAGATCCACGTAGGCGCTACGGTTGATGAGTGCCATCACCTTGCGGGCCCCCAGACGTTTCGCCAGCATGGCCGAGAGGATGTTGGCCTCGTCATCATCGGTCACGGCGCAGAATACGTCCGTGTTCTCCACGTTCTCCTCGATGAGCAGCTCTTCGTCCGCCGCATCCCCCTGGAGCACGATGGTCCGCTCCAGCCCTTCGGCGATGTGCTTGCAGCGGTCCCGGACGCACTCGATGACCTTGACCCGGTAGTTACGCTCCAAGGCATTGGCCAGCCGGGTGCCGATGTTGCCGCCCCCGGCGAAGATGAGCCGCCGGTATGGTTTCTCCAGCCGGCGCAGCTCACTCATCACGGCCCGGATGTGCCGCGGCGCCGCGACGAAGAAGACCTCGTCGTTGGCATCGATGACCGTGTCCCCTTCCGGCTGAATCGCCCGGTCCTGGCGGTAGATGGCGGCCACCCGAGTATCCACATCGGGCATATGGTCGTAGAGGGTGCGCAGCTTGTTGCCCACCAGAGGACCCCCGTGGTAGGCCCTCACCGCCACCAGACGCACCCGGCCGGAGGCGAAGTCCTGCACCTGGAGGGCTCCGGGATGCTCGATCAGACGCATGATGTGCTCGGTAACCAGCTGTTCAGGGCTGATATGCACATCGATCGGCAGGGCCTCGGTGGAGAAGAGCTCGGGGTGGTCCAGAAAATCCTGGGAGCGTACCCGGGCGATCTTGGTGGGCGTGTTGAAGAGCGTGTAAGCGACCTGGCAGGCCACCATGTTCGTCTCGTCGTTGTTGGTGACGGCGATGATCATATCCGCATCCCCGGCACCTGCCCGCACCAGCACGTCCGGATGGGCCCCGTGACCCTCTACCGTGCGCAGGTCGAAGCGGTCCTGCAGCTCCCGCAGCAACTCCGGCTTCAGGTCGACCACCGTGATGTCGTTGGCCTCACTGACCAGGTTGGCCGCTACTGAGGAGCCCACCTGGCCGGCGCCGAGGATGATGATTTTCATTTTGAGCGTTCGGCTGTCGGCTACCAATCACCAGTCGCCGATAGTATAGGACAGGCTGCCTGCCCGACGGTAGGGAGACCGCCCGATCGGGATGTGGTTCACTGGCTGCCTGTCTAACAAGGTCCGCGCGTGCCAGCCATGCGGTGGGTCATGTGGGTGTAGATACTCTGTTCCGAAGCAAGACCGATTTGCGTCCTAATTCCCAAAAAGTGGCCACTGATCTATAAATTGGATTTATTTAAGTGGTCGTTTCAGTGGGTGAGAAGAAGCGGCGGCTATCGAAGGGAGAAGTTCGTTCTAAGCATGGCATGGATGGCGAGCAAGAGTTTGCGCATGACCGCGCAGACAGCCTGGAGTTCCTTGAGGCCGCGGGTGTCGATAAGATGGCGGTAGAAGGCCCTGACATTGGGGTCATGGCGAGCGGCGCTGAGAGCGGGCATATAGAGAGCGATCCGCAGGTAACGGTTCCCAGCCTTGGACAGGTGGGGCTTTTTGCTCACGCTGGAGCCGGACGGGTGCTGGCGTGGATCGAGGCCGTCCATGGCGCCCCACTGCTTGGCGTGTGTCGGTCGGGCAAGACCAGCAGTTCGCCGAGGAGCTAGATGGCACTGGCGGCGGCGATACCGGTGGCGCTAACGGGCAGCTTGCAGGATTGCTGGGGCGCTTCATCCGCCGAATGAGGTCGAGGACCTGGTGGCGCAGGTACTCGATCTGAGCGTCGAAGTGGGCGATACTCTGGTGCCGGCTAGCGATCAGGAAGTCGGGTGTCGTCGTGGTTTGTTGCGCCGCATGGAGATGGTTCTTGGTTTGGGTGCGGAGCTTGTTCAGCGCTGCGATGTGGCGCGCGCAGGCGCGGATGGCCAGGGCCAGGTCGTCAGGACGCTGCCAGGGCGTGAAGGGCATGCGCTGGGCGAACGGAGCCAATACTGCGGCATCGACGGCATCGGTCTTGGTGTGGGTCTGTATCGCCTCGGCGGAGCGTTTGGCGGCCTTGGGGGTTGATCATCATGCGGGCCAGCCCAGCGTTATCCAGAGCGAGGGCGAAGTGATACTAGCCGGTGGCCTCTAGGCGGACACGGCTCACCTTCGCCTTACGCAGGCGGTTGCTCAGGGGCGCGTGGCCTTGGTGGGTGTTCTTGAGTTCGCAGAGCTTTCCCATGCGGCCATCGTGGTGGATGACCAACGACCTTGTGTATGCAGGCTCACGAGCACCGCTCACGGCCTCAGATACTCTCTGGCGTAGATGAAGAGGGCGGGGAGCCAATCTGTCCGTTTAGGCTCGAGGCCTCAGGATGGGACGGCTTCCCCAGGTTCTCTCCATCAACTCCCTTTATAACCTTCCTTGGCATTTCCCTGGAAACAGAACATACAAGGATGGGTAAAGCAAGCGTCCCTCAAGATGGTTTTTAGGATGCGGTCATTCCACAGAGGTTTTTGAACCGCAACGGCTTGATCGGAGGCACAAAGCGTAGCGTGCCTATCGATAATGGGTACTTTCCGGTGACAGGTACTACCTGGGACACGGAGTATCCTGACAATAGTTGGGGGCAAGATTATTTATGAAGCTGAGGAGTCGAAGTAGAGCGGTATGAAACCTGCAGAAGGTGTCCTGCCGCCCTCACAGCGCTGTTTGTGGGATATGAGCTGATCGATGCGTCGGAAGCGTTCATGCTTTACGGTAGAACCACTATCTCTTTGCATTTGGGCCACCGCGCAAGCGTAGATTTCGATTTTTTCTCAACCGTCTCTTTCGCGCCGGGGTAGTGGTTAATGTTTAAATGTATACTGTCCGCGCGTCATTTTTTGTTTTTTGAGTCCCATGGGAGCGTCGGCATTCTGCCGGCATCCATGGGCACGGACTACCTTGGAGGGGAAGGAGGTTCCCTCGGACTGGAAGGCAGCGCTCCCAGCGATGGACTTTTGCGACACCCTCCCTCCGGGAGAGGGCTAGGGAGAGGGGATCGGTAGTGGTTAAATTTTAAGTTGTGAAATCTGCCGACCCCTACCGCGTCATTCTGGCAGCGATTGCCGAAATCCAGGTGCTAGGGATGGCAAAAACAGTGGGAGTATGAATCATTACTTCACCATGAAGGCGGCCACGGTTCCGCACCGTGGCCGAAGCCAGGGATTACCTCGATATCGCCGCCATACTCGAAGCGGGCGTTATCGATTTTCCGACTGCCCTTGTCGCCGCGTCCGTGAGTTACGGGCAGCAGTTCAATACGCAACTGACTCTAAAGGTGTTGTGCTACTTCGACGACGGAGATGTGTCCTCTATTCCGCGGGAGATCAAAGGCCGGCTGGTGCGCGCCGTGGCCGCTGTCGATCTATCCCGATTGCCACGCCTTGATCCGGTTGCGCCCATGGACGCCTAAAGGGAAAGGGCCGGAGAATGGCCGATGAAACCTCTGAAGCTCACTGCAGCCCTGGAGCGCGTGGCACGGCGTACACTGTGGTTTAAGTCGCCCGAAGAAGCGGTCCGCGATCCGGTGCATTTCATCGCCCATGTCTTGACCTACGGCATGCACGAGACCCGGCAATGTCATTGAGTTGGGTGCTACCGGACTGCTTGTAAGGGTCTTTAGCTCGTTCCCACGCTCCACGTGGGGAGCAATCGGCCCGCTCTAGCGGCGAGTGTCTCGTGACGCCGAAGGGTGGGGGTCAGAATAAAACGAAGCAATCTGTGAAAATCTGCGTAATCTGCGGATTAAAAAGTGTGACAGAGTAACCTCTCCATGACTCATTACGCCAAGCTGAAATGGCATTGTCGCAGGGGTATGCGTGAGCTGGACCTGCTCCTGGAGGGTTTTTTGGTAAATCAATACGAGGCGCTCTCCGCAGCCGACCGCGCCAGTTTCGAACGCCTGCTGGACTGCTGCAACGAGGACCTCATGGCGTGGTTTATCAACGGGGATTCTTCCCAAGACGAGCAGTTGGCGGGAATTGTGAATCAAGTACGAGATCAATTTTAGGTAGTGGTAAATTAAATAGTTAGCGCAAACTTGTTTGATCCCCTCTCCCCGGCCTCTCCCGACGGGAGAGGGAGTGCAGCCTGTGGCGCGCCAAACCCACTGCTAGTGGCGATGTTTCCATTTAAACTTTAACTATTACCCAATTTTGTTGGTGATCGTAGTGCACAATCGGCTCAGGGTCTATGGAAGTCATTGCCGCCAGTCTATCGCCAGTGTGCTGTTTGTTATACGGATTTTTGGGAAGCGTATCGTCAGATTTTCCCATCGAAATGGAACGGCAGCCCGGATAATGCCCCCTTTAAATGAACGAATCGAGGTAGTGGCTGAATTTTAAGTATAGAGTTTGCAGCCCCTACCGCGTCATTCTGGCAGGGATTGCCGGAATCTAGTGCCAGGGATGGCAAAAACAGTGTGGGTATGAATCATTACCTCGGGTCGCACAACCATACCACTTGAAATTTAACCACTATCCGAATCGGAGTCAGTGTGTTCAGGAATGTCCGCCTTTACCGTTTGGAAAAGCCGTCCGCCATCGTTGCGGATGACCTCGATCAGCGGCTCCCGGAGCGTCGGTTCCACCCCTGCAGCCCGCTGCAGACTGCCAGTCTCGGCTGGTACCCGCCCCCGGGAGAGCAGGCGCAGGCGCTGAGCCACGCGGGCAACGGCTGCATCGCCCTGTGCGCACGGCGCCAGGAACGGTTGTTGCCTTCTACCGTCGTCGTCGAGGCCCTGGACGAGCGGGTGGCGGAGCTGGAAGAGCGGGAGGTACGCACCGTCGGGCGCAGGGAACGCCGGCAGCTGCGCGAGGAGGTAGTGCTGGACATGCTGCCGCGGGCCTTCACCCGCTCGCGTCAGATTCACGCCTACCTGGATCCGGTGGCCGGTTGGATGGTGGTGGATGCTGCCAGTGAAAAAGGCGCTGAGGAGCTGGTGGAATTATTGCGGGAGACCCTGGGCTCGTTTCGGGTCCGCCCGCCGCGTCCGAGAAACGCGCCGGTGGCCTTCATGACCCGCTGGGTCGCGAGCGGAGCGCTACCCGATGGTCTAGAATTGGGGGATGCGTGCGAGCTGCGCGATCCTCGGGACGAACGGGCCCTGGTGCGCTGCAGCGGACAGGACCTAGGCGGAGAAGAGATTGCGGGCCACCTGCGCGCCGGTAAGGAAGTGATCAAACTCGCCCTTCACTGGCGGGAGCAGCTGGAATTCCTGTTGCAGGAAGACCTCTCCCTACGGCGTCTGCGGTTTGCCGACGCCCTGCTTGATGAGGCCCTGGAGCCGGATATCGAGGACGAGGCGGCCCGCTTCGATGCCGAGTTCGCCATCATGGCGCTGCAATTGCGCGAGCTGATCGGATACCTGGAAGGGATATTTGAAATGGCCGGCGAGGCCTGATGTGGAGAAGCGGCACCCGTGAGGACCGCGCCTGTTGCTCACGCTCCAAGGCCGCTGTAAGTCCCTGTTCCACGAAGCGTTCACGTGCCGTAAATACCACAGGAGAACGCCTCGGCGGCTTGCTCATCGCGTCAATTCGGACCGTTGGCATCGATTTTCAGCAGCACATTAGCGTGCTTGATCTTGTATGCTGCCGCTTTGCCTTTGCTGACCAACTCGGTAAGCTGCCCGCGCTCCTCCTCGTTCAAACGCACAATGTATTTTCGGGTCATGGAGATACCTCCTGAGCAAGAGATCAAGAATTACCACCAAGACCTAATGAATTTGCAAGACTATTCGAAACTGAGCACTAGGTCCTGTTGACATTGAGTAGATACTCTGTTCTGAAGCAAGACCGATTTACGTCCTAATTCCCAAAAAGTGACTACTGATCTATATTGGATTAGGTCTAGATAACTTTAGAGAGGATCTTCGCTCAGCGGAGAGAGTATTTTATCATAGAGATTTTCCTCTCGATGATGAAATCTGAATTCACATTCTTTAAGGTGTATATGAAGCGTATGTTTGGGAACGCCCTTGAATTTTGTAAGCCTCCGTTTAGCAGATGACCAGAATGACTCAATGCCGTTGATATAGCAATTGCCTCGCGCAAATTCGTTACGGATGGACGCGGAGATGCTTCTGATAACCCATATCCACCAGCCCATTGTAGCCCCTCCAGCCATCCGAGTGGATGATGCTCTCGAAGGACTACCTGGCCCCCGAATCACGGTCTGTAGCGGCTATCCGGGACGATCTACGTGTAGACTTTCCCTGCCGTTCCAGGATTCCGAAGACGATTGTTTTACCCCCGGCTCCACGCCCCTTTTTTCCCCGAACACGGCGGGCGCCAAAAGAGGATTCATCCCCTTCAACCTCGCCGGAAAAAGGCGATGAGGTGTTACAAAGCTGGGCGATTCTAGGGTCTGTTGAGATTTAGGACTCCCAAGCGTCGTGATTTGTGATTCAAGCTACCTTGTCGAAGGAGGTTTGGATGACGACGGAGCGTTTTGTAATTACGGATCGTCAATGTGCTTTGATGGAGTCGCATTGTCTGGGCAAGGAGACGGACCCTGTCCGGACGGGTGGCGACGGTTGTTTTTGGAGGCGGTGCTCTGAATTGCGCGGACCGGCAGTCCATGGCGTGACCTTCCGGCGCACTTCGGCAAATGGAATTCGGTGTTCAAACGGTTTCGCGATTGGGTGAAGGCCGATGTATTCCAACGCCTATTCGACGCCGTGTCGGATGAACGGACATGGAGTTCGCGATCCATCGTCAAGGTCCACCGGCACAGCCAGGGCGCAAGGGGGACTCAAAGCCAAGCTATCGGCAAGTCGAAGGGCGGGTTGACGACCAAAATCCTGGCCCTGACGGACGCCTTGGGTAACGGCCCGCTTCGTCCTGCTCCCCGGGCAGCGGATACCGTCGGTGTGGCCCCACTCATCGAGGATATCGAATTCGGCGGCCTGATTGCCAACAAGGCGTTCGAGGCCGGTAGATTCTGCGTAAAATAGCGCATGATCATTCTGAATGTGGCTTCCGAAAGGCGTGAACGCCTGAAATACCTGTTTTTTTCTTGCATAACATAACTGTCATGTCCCGTGTGATTATATACCGAGGAGGAGCTATCCGCTGCTGCAAGCGAGGGAGGTATTACGGTTGCTTGCTGAGGAGGGAGCGGAAGGAACCGCGAAGGCAGAGACAAGCGAGGTCGGCAGAGTTTGAGCTGGCTCTTACGGTAGCACGCAACCTGAGTCGAGGCATCACAGCTCATGAATATCCAACTCCACGAGAATGCACGCACGACGCCGGCGATTCGTCTGGAAATACAGGCCCAGCCTGAGATCGGTAAGCAACCGGGAGTTAGCAGGGGCTTACCACCTCAACCGCCACACGGTGGCGAAATGGCGTCGCCGTGAGGGGACGGAAGATGCTTCACACCGCCCCCAGCGGCTTCACACCACCCTCACCCCGGTCCAGGAGGCGGTGGTGGTCGAGCTGCGCAAGACGTTGTTGCTGTCGCTCGATGACCTGCTGGCGGTAACCCATGAGTTCATCCACCCCGCGGTTTCCCGCTCGGGTCTGGACCGTTGTCTACGCCGCCACGGGATTTCTACCCTCAAGGCGCTGATGCCCCAAGAGGAAGGCGCCAAGACGCCGGTGAAGACCTTCAAGGCGTATGCGCCGGGCTTTGTGCACGTCACGATCAGCAAGGTGCTCACCGACAACGGCAAGGAATTTACTGATCGCTTCTGTGCCACCGGCGAGCGCCAGCCGACCCGGTGCCCATGCCTTCGATCGGGTCTGTACCGAAAACCAACGGCATGATCGAACGTTCCAACGGGCGCATCGTTGACATTCTGGCCGCCACCCGCTTCGACTCCGCCGAGCACCTGACCGATATCATCAAACGCTACGTCCAGGTCTATAATCAACACATCTCCCAAAAGGCGCTAGGTCACATTCCACCTCTTCAAGCCATGAGAAACTGGTACCAAAAACAGCCCAACCTCTTCAAAAAGCGTGTCTATAATTTGGCGGGACTTGAGATGTAGAGATCCGATTTGCTGTCAAGGCGATTCTTGATGATGGCGACGAGGATGTAAACCGAGATAGCGATCCAAATCCGGTTTTTGACCGCGTTCTCGGAGGTCCCGAAGAACGATTTGATACGTAGGTGTTGCTTGATCCACATGAAGAACAATTCAACTTGCCAGCGGTATCGGTAGAGATCCGCCACCGTCTGTGCTGGAATGGCGAAGTTGTTGGTCAAGAAGCTGAACGTCTTGCTGGTCTGAACATCGTGGTAGCGGATACGGCGTAATGGCAGGGGGTAGTCACGCACGGATTTAACTCTGCTCAGGACAATGGTCCGATCGCATCGAACACCACCGGATTCGTCCCCGGGATGAGAGTAGCGACGCCTGTATTTGGTATTGGACTTGGCGCGGATGACGAAGAAACGCCCTGTTCTGTGCAACGTGAACAGGCGCTCGAAGTCCACATGGCCACGATCCATGATGTAGAAGGCGCCGGGCTCCGGGATCAGCAGATCAAGGACATTGACGTCGTGTAGCTTGCCATCGGAGATGTGGATAAAGGTTGGGATGTTGCCTTGAAGATCGAGCAGGTTCTGGAGCTTGACCGCGGATTCGGTTGAGCGAAACAGTGCCCACGGAAAGACGGATAGGCGCAGGTCGATGGTAGAGGCATCGAGCGCATAAACCGCGTTGTCAAGATCACGCCCCAAGTCCTCGTCGGCATACAGGGGCGAGGGGTGCGAATCAATGCCTGAGCGAGATCTGCCTAGATACGCCAATCTCGGCGTTCATTCGCGTCGGCCACGGTGCTTCTGGAAACGTTGCCCCGGAGACCCCTGTGGTACAACCTGTCCTTCTGGGCGCGCAGGCAAACTTCAATATCGGGTAGGCTCTCGCGATGGGTTAACTGCGCGAAGGTCATGCGCAGGTATTGGTCGAGACAGGAAAACGTCTTCTTGTAGCAGTTGCCGTCGCACTGCGCAACGCCTCGACGAAACGCATGCATCGGTAAAGAGTTAATGGCCTGAGAAAAAACGAGCTTGCCGATGTGCATAACCGGGTCCCCAACATCCCCTGAAGGGGGTATTTGGGAGATGCGCGAGGTGATTCAAGTCGGTGATACTTAAAGTGGCTGTCTTTCATTTCCTTACAAGGAGTTACGCAACAAAAACAAACGTTTTGTCGGACAGCAGTGGCTGGAGGTAGAGCTTGTTAACCCCGCGAAAAGGACGCAGAAAATTGCGTACGCCGGTCCACACGCCTTCGATGGTGTTGGTGTGCACCTCCCGGATCCCGTCGCCATCCTCATCGCGCGCCCACACCCGCTTCCCCGGCGCATGACAAACCGTGACGTGTTGACGTTCTGCCGCCGACAAGTGTCGGTAGGCGCCCCACTCGTCAGTGTTGATGGTCGTTCCTTTCTGGGTTTCTGGCAAGACCGGCGGCTCCAGATCCGATCGCGCACTGTTTTTTAAACTCAGTTGAATCTGGCCGCTGTCACGGCCGACAATCCCCAGGATGGGAGGCCGGTCGATGTCCCAGGTACCGTGCGTGGTTGGCGCGATGACGCGGTGGGTCTTCGGGATTGGGCTGTAAACGGCCCTTCTCACCGGCATTTTGGTCCATCTCATCGGCTTCCACGACCGCATCGACCAAGGCTTCCCGCGGGCAAGCCTGTTCCGCAAGCGTTTGAATTTGATGGCGACGTTCCAGCAAATGCTTACGGTCGAGGCCCAATTCTTGCGCCAGATGCCGAGTGGGAGCCCCTTGGGCGATGCCCTGCAAGATCCGTACGATAGACAACAGCCGTGATGAGTACCTTGCCACAGGGTTGCCGTAAAGCGTTGTAGATCCGACCGCAAGCGCAGCGAAAGGACAACAAGGGCGCGCGATCACGTCGATGGACCTTCGCGTGCGCGACCGGCGTGTGGCACGCCGGGCAACCGAGACCCTACAGATGCAAAATCGCAACCAGATACGCGTAACTGTCAAGTCCCGTGTGATTATATACCGATGAGGAACTATCCGCCGCTGCAAGCGAGGGAGGTATTACGGTTGCTTGCTGAGGAGGGAGCGGAAGGAACCGCGAAGGCAGAGACAAGCGAGGTCGGCAGAGTTTGAGCTGACCCTTACGGTAGCACACAACCTGAGTCGAGGCATATCACAGGTCATGAATATCCAACTCCACGAGAATGCATGCACGACGCCGGCGATTCGTCTGGAAATACAGGCCCAGCCTGAGATCGGTAAGCAACTGGGAGTGAGCAGAGGCTTACCACCTCAACCGCCACACGGTGGCGAAATGGCGTCGCCGTGAGGGGGCGGAAGATGCTTCGCACCGCCCCCAGCGGCTTCACACCACCCTCACCCCGGTCCAGGAGGCGGTGGTGGTCGAGCTGCGCAAGACATTTCGGGTCTGGACCGCTGTCTGCGCCGCCACAGGATTTCTACCCTCAAGGCGCTGATGCCCCAAGAGGAAGGTGCCAAGACGCCGGTGAAGACCTTCGAGGCGTATGCGCCGTGCTTTGTGCACGTCGATGCCGGACCAGGAGCAACGCCGCTACCTGTTCGCTGCCATTGATCGGGCGAAGCGCTGGGTTTACGTGGAGATCCTTGAGGACAAGTCGGCAACCGCCGCGAGTGCCTTCCTCGTGCGCCTGATTGATAAAGCGCCGTTCACGATTAGCTAAGGTACTCACCGACAACGGCAAGGAATTTACTGATCGCTTCTGTGCCACCGGCGAGCGCCAGCCGACCAGTGCCCATGCCCTTCGATCGGGTCTGTACCGACAACCGCATCGAGCACCGCCTCAAAACCGAGAACTCCCCAAACCAACGGCGTGATCGGACGCTTCAACGGGCGCATCACCGACGTTCTGGCCACCATCCGCTTCGACTCCGCCGAGCACCTGACCGATACCATCAAACGCTACGTCTAGGTCTATAATCAACACATTTCCCAAAAGGCGCTAGGTCTCATTCCACCTCTTCAAGCCATGAGAAAGCTGGTACCAAAAACAGCCCAACCTCTTCAAAAAGCGTGTCTATAATTTGGCGGGACTTGACACGAACATTTTGGCTCATCCATCAAATCGAGGGTAGAGAAACAGATCATCGGCTTCTCCTTTGGCAACTCATTTTGGGGAGCTGATTCTCAGGCTTGACGAGGCGGTTGAATAGCTCTCACTCAGTTGGCCCCATGAGCCACGATTTCTTCCTCGTAGCGCTCGATGTGGACATTGGGCAGACAAGCTACGGCAGATCCGATCTGTTCGAGATAAGCCGTGGGGACTTCATGCGGTATGACGGAGCTGTTCTTCCAATTCCGCTCTCAGGACCAGGTTATGACGGTAATCGTTCGCCCAGTCGATCAAACTCGCTGCGTCGGGTAGCTGTCCTTTGCTATAAGGATCGAAGAACTCCTCGGAGCTCATGGAGTGCTGGTTTTCAGACAGGCTTAGACGCTTGCTGATGGCTACCAGGGCATCTAAGAACCTGTTTACGATCTATTTGATAGAGAGATTCTGACACGGGGAAAGGGCGATGAGAAACACCTACCCAAGTGATATAAGCCGAGAGCAGTTTGCGTCCATCCGAGCTTTATGGGGGCAAGCCAAGAAGAAGACCAAGCCAAGAGTTTTTGATTTATATGATGTTTTTTGTGCGGTTCTGTAGGTATTGAAAAGTGGCTGCCAATGGTGAATGCTCCCCGGTGATTTTCCCAACTGGCCGGTGGTGTATAAATACTTTCGTTAATGGAATCAAAAACCCTCTGAGGAGGCGTTCAGTCTGCTTGAGCAGGCGTAAAAAATGGGGTTAGCGCGGTCCGTATCAGCCGTGGTCGGAACGAGAAGACAACGCTCGTGATCGTTGATGCGCAAAGCGTGAAGAATACGGATCTGGCCGGGCAGAAGGGGTATGACGCGGGTAAGAAGGTATTCGGCATCAAATGCCATCGTGCCGTGGATACGCAAGGGCTTCCCCATGCGATTGCCGTGACCACCGCGGATGTCACCGACCGAGCAGGTGTATTGGTGGCGTTCTGTGAACATCAAGAACGCTTGTCCGCGGTGACGAACCTGCTGGTTGATGGCGGTTGGTTATGCCGGGCAGCCCTTTGCCGATGCCGTACACAACCTTCTGGGGGCCACGGTAACGGTTGCTAAGCAAAAGAGCTGCGCACCTTTGCCGTGCCCCCAAACGCTGGGTTGTCGAGCGCTCGTTTGCTTGGTTGGAAAAATGTCGAAGGTGGGTGACGGAAAAACTGCGAGCGAAAGCTCAATACCAGCTTACAATTTGTCACCTTGGCTTTTCTGTCCCTGTTGCTCCAGACATCGTAAACAGGCTCTAAGTTATTTTATGGATCGGAGGTAAATTGGACTTGCATGGGAACAGTGTATCTACACTTGAAGCGAGGTCCGCGCGAGCCGGCAGTAGGTGTAGGTTGCGTTGAGACGCAGGCACGAACCTGGTCGTCGATCAACGAGCCGTCGTGCGTCGAAACGCAACACGTCCGGTCCCCCAGGCCACGCCAAAGACATGTGTGAGCATGTATGAGGTCATGTCCGGCTGGGCGCGGTCCGGCGTTATTCGGCGTGGCCTGAGAAGGTGTCGTGTTGCGTTACGCCGCGTTTGTCCCGACGCAGGAGGGATTTTTCCTCCAGACAACGCCAAATAATTTAGAATCGCTTTTAACCGGACAGCTTCTAATCTAAATACCAAGACCATGCCATGGCTACTCGATAAGATCACCAAGACGCCCCCAATCCACCGGAAATCCGTCGCGTCGGCCATCCCAGCTCATCCAGATCGCAAAGGCCTTGCCCACCAGGTTTTCCTCCGGAACGAAGCCCCAGCAGCGGCTATCGTTGCTGTTGTCCCGATTGTCGCCCATCACGAAGTAGCTGCCCTCCGGTACCTTGAGCCACCCCCCGGCCGCCGGCTTGGAGTACGGCGTGCACTTGAAATCCGGTGCGCCGGGATCGACCAGGATCCGGTGCTCGCGGCCGGTGAGGTCTTCGAGGCGCAGGTCCGTATCGGTCATGTCTATTCCCGAGCCGACGCCCAGATAGACCCCGGCGGGCGTCTGGGGAGCAGGCTCGCCGTTCACATACAGAGTCTTATCGCGATAGCGAATCTCGTCCCCGGGCACACCGACGATGCGCTTGATGTAGTCGACGGAGGGCTCCTGGGGAAAGCGGAAGACCGCCACGTCCCCGCGCTCGGGATCGCCGATCTGCAGGAACTTACGGTTCAGAACCGGCCATCGCAGCCCGTAGGCGAACTTGTTCACCAGGATGAAATCACCCACCAGCAGGGTCGGCATCATAGAGCCCGACGGGATGCGGAACGGCTCGACGAGGAAGGAACGCAGCAACAACACGATCAGGAGTACCGGAAAGAAGGAGCGCGCATACTCGACGATGACCGGCTCTTTGTAACCGGTTGCCGGCGCATCGGCCCCGGTAGACACGACACCGCCCGTGTCCGGCACCGATACCCGCCTGCGCCGCGGCGCGAACAACACCGCGTCCGCAAACCAGATACCTCCGGTGACCAGACAGGCCAGCACCAGAAAAGTCGGAAAATCGAAGCTCATAATGTTGGTTTCCTTCAGGTTCAAACGACTCCGCGATCTCATCGAACCTCGGGCAGGGCCAGAAATTCTTTTACCGGCGGCTCCCAGCTGAAGCGTGCGTCATAATCCCGACAGTCGAATACCGCTTCCGACGCATTCTCGATGTAGATTCGTTTCACTTCAGACGATGGATAAGTCAGGTATCGGGAACACCGTACGCTCTGTCCCGTACCGATGACCAGCCTGGTCTTCCCTTTCAGCGTGCAGTGCGTCAATTTGTCTAACGGCGACCGTTCATAACAGATCGCATAATCGGAACGATACCTTCTGACCTTCCCATCCGGGCGATCGAATACCCACCATTTACCCAAGCGACTCTTCAGGTCCATGCTGTTCCATGTCCGATAGAGGGTAATCTCAACCCACTCCCTGGTCTCGTAGACCTTACCCTGACACAAGCCACCCTGCTTCGGCGAGCCGAGCGCGGCGCTCAACAGTGCCTTATCCTCGATGGGTTCGAGTGAGGCAGCCAGGTCGGTCGGCAACTCCGGATTACCCGGACACTCGTCCGACGGTTGCCCGGCCGACAGCTCGGTCATCGTTGTACAACCGCACAGAGCGATGAGGGGAAAGGTGAGAAGAAGCTGTTTCAAAATGATGCTTCCTTATTCAGCCGAGTCCGAGCGCATGATATGACGGTAGCCGAGCCGGAGCGTCGCCATTTTTCGCGCAACCCGAAATGGGGTCCGTCCGATTTCGGGTGCAAACAATGGGGCGCCGGCCATTGTCTTCGGCGGCCCGCGTTCATCCCGGCGCGCACTCCGCGCGGCACCAGGACTCCCACAATAACTTAACGCCGTGTCGCATGGCCTGGCATTTCGTCTCCGCTGGCGCTCACGCGCTGGACTCCGACCAAACGCTCAGCCCTACGCCTACGTGGGGTCGTCGCACTCCGCTCGGCGCTTACGCTCCCTCGCTTCCCTGTGCTCCTTCGATGATTCGATGTGCGGAGCGGAGCCCGTCTCCGGCTCCGCGTCCGCGGGTCGACGCAACCCGCATCATACTATACGGGTCAGGATATCGCCGTTACAGGTCGAAGCAAACAGGGCGAGCGCGTATAAATCCGCCCGAAAACATAGCCTTATCGGAGTCGCTTGGGTGGCGATCAGGTCGGTAACTGCGCGAGACAGGTAGGCGCGGGCTTGCCCGCGCTTACAATTCCCTCGCTGACAATCCGGCTCCGTGGCCAACTTGAACGCCGGCAAGCCGGACTTAAGCGCCGGCAAGCCGACGCCTACCGCTGGTGGTGGGCCGCTGCGGCTACGGCCAGCGCCCGGAAGCTGGTAGCAGCTGATTCCTCGATATGCAGTTTGTACGCGCTCACCCTGCCGAAGCAAACGATCAGGGAGCGGTTGTGGAATATCGCCGCACAGGCTATCTTGCCGGACTTCAGATAATCGGGGCTTCGATGCCCGGGTTGCCGTTTCCCGATCCGCTTCGCCCTTGCCCGGAACCTCAGTCTGCCCAGCACTCATCACCTGTCTCGACTCATGCTCAAGGTTATCGATCTGGCGTGCAGGCGTGGCGACCGCCGCTTGTTCTCCGGTGTGAACTTCGAGCTGGCGTCCGGGACCCTGCTGCACGTGCGCGGACGTAACGGCAGCGGCAAGACAACCCTGCTGCGTGCCTTGTGCGGCCTGCTCGTACCGGACGCCGGGGAAATCCGCTGGCGGGGAGAGGACAGCCGCCGTTTGGGTGAGAACTATCGCGCGGACCTGCTCTACTGCGGACACCTGAACGGCATCAAGGGCGATCTGACCGGGATCGAGAACCTGCGTGTGGCAGCCATCCTGGACGGCAATCTGGTGGACGCGGAACGGCTCTGGTCCGCGCTGGAACAGATGGGCCTGGCGGGCTATGAGGACCTGCCCGCCATGGTCCTCTCCCAGGGCCAGAAGCGGCGAGTCGCCCTGGCCCGGCTACTGGTGAGCAAGGCGCCCCTGTGGGTCTTGGACGAGCCCTTTACCGCCCTGGATGCTGATGCGGTAGACCTGCTGCTGCGACTGATCGCGGGACATGTATCCGATGGCGGTATAGTGGTCCTGACCACCCATCAGGAGGTCCCGCTCACCGCGGGGCGGGTGCAGCGACTGTACCTCGGGGACGAACCCCTCGATACGGACTCGCCCTGATGGTTCGCCCCTGCGGCAAAAAATCAGGACCTGAGCGATAGCGGCATGTGGCGGGTGTTCTTCTGCATCCTGGGGCGTGATATCCGGCTCGCCATGCGCCGGCGTACGGATGTGCTGACGACCCTGTTCTTCTTCGTGATCGTGGTCAGCCTGTTTCCCCTGGGTGTGGGCGCTGAGCGGCAGACCCTGCGCGTCCTGGGACCGGGGGTCGTCTGGGTGGCGGCCCTGCTGGCCTCCATGCTGGCCCTGGAACGGCTGTTCGCGGCGGACCGCGAAGACGGCACTCTAGAACAGCTGATGCTGACGCCTCAGCCCCTGCCGATCCTGATCCTAGCCAAGGTAACGGCCCATTGGTTGCTGACCGGCCTGCCGCTGGTCATCGTCGCGCCGCTGATCGCGCTGCAATACCATCTGCCGGAGGCATCCCGCATCACGATGATGCTGTCCCTGCTGGTGGGAACGCCGATCCTCAGCCTGATCGGCGCCATCGGCGCGGCCCTGACCCTGGGACTGCGCGGCGGCGGGGTCCTGCTGTCGCTGCTGATCCTGCCCCTGTACATCCCGATACTAGTATACGGTGCCGGGGCAGTGACGGTGAGCGCCATCGACGGCGCGAACGCCCTGGCCTATTTCTCGCTGCTCGGGGCCCTGCTGCTGCCGGCGCTGATTTTTTCACCTCTGGCCGCGGCGGCGGCATTACGGGTCTCGTTGGAGTAGCCCAATAGGCTGGGTTTCGTTCCTCAACCTAGCAGTCCATCCACAAGAAAAATTAGGATGTTAAACTGATTCTTCCAGAGTTGTGGTCAAGCCTTGAGGAATCAGCCCTGAAGAAACGTTATGTGGTGCGATTGAGCGGGGTAGAGCGTGAGCAATTGGAAGGGCTGGTGAAGCGAGGACGGGGGCCGCCTATCGTCGCCGTCACGCTCAAGTGTTGTTGCGGGCGGACGAAGGCGGACGCGGAAACGGCCTGATCGACCGAGAAGTGGCGGAGCGGGTGGGTTGTAGCTGTCGTACGGTGGAGCAAATTCGCCAACGGTGTAGCGAGGGCTTCCCGGCGGCACTGGAGCGGCGCCAACGTTCGCGGTGGATGGTGAAGGCGAAGCGCGCTTGGTGAGTATCGCCTGTAGCGAGCCGCCGGCGGGACATGCCCGGTGGACCTTACGGTTGTTGGGGGATCGCTTGGTGGAATTGAAGGTAGTGGAATCGATATTCCCCGAGACCGTGCGTCAAGTGTTAAAAAAACGCCATCAAACCCTGGCAGAAGCAGATGTGGTGCATTCCCGCGCCTGCGAATGTGGCCTTCGTGTGCCAGATGGAAATGGTATTGGCCGTGTACCGGCGCGCGTCTGATCTGGCCTATCTGGTGGTGCGTATGGACGAGACCAGCGTGCAATGCGCGCGCGGAGCGCGTGACCCGATACCGGTCAAACCGGGGCAGAGCGAACGCTACGACGTGGAATACGAACGGAATGGCGTCGCCCATTTGCTGGCGTTTTATGCCCCCTTCGAGAACTAGCGTCGCATCGACATAGCGAATAATCATGCCGCCGAGCAATGGGCGCAAGGCGTTCGGCGGTTGGTGCAAGAAGATTATCCGCAGGCAACCCGTATCACCTTGGTCATGGGCAATCTGAACATCCATGGCGACGCCTCTCTGTATAAAGCGTTCCCACCGCAGTGGCCCGCTTGCTGTTGGACAACTTAGAATGCGTCTAACACCCCCAAGCATGGCGGTTGGCTCAACAATGTGAGTTCAGCGTGTTAGGACGGCAATGCTTGGACCGGCGATTACCGGATCTCGCGACGATCGCTTCCGAAGTCCAGGCATGGACGGAGACCCGGAACCAATCCAATCAACCCGTCGATTGGCGCTTTACCACGGAAGACGCACGGATCAAGCTCAAATGCTTTTATCCTATATTATCAGGTTGATGTGCTGCTAGCCTACCACTACCACTGATCTTCTCACCCCTAGCCGCGACGGCGGCATTACGAGTCTCGTTGGAGTCGCCCGGTCATCTTCTTGGGGTTCGTTCCTTTTTCAGCCAAAGCGGCGTGGCGCGAGAGGTCCGGAAGCGATTTTGTGCCGTTGCGTGATTCCTAGTATGGAGTTCGCCGGTATTCTCTGACGTTACGGGGCTTGCGGCTCCTGCATCCATTTCGGGATAGCACGTTTGTCATGGAGTACGCGCCATACGTCGATGTGCTTTTCCCCCTCAATGTAGAAGATCAGGTGAGGATAGCGTGCAAGTGGCCATGACCGCAGACCCGGAAGGTCTAATTCGAACGCGTAGCGCGACGACCCCCCCCCGTGGCCGGGCTTTCCCCAATGTGCGCATAAGCCCGTTCCAATGCATCGATGAAACGCATTGCTGCTTGTTCGGAACCTTCCCTCAGATAATAGTCAACGATCTCCTCGACGTCTCGAACCGCTCGGTCACGGGGAATAACGTGCTTTGTGATCACCCCTGGATGCCTTGGCGAATCCGGCTACGCAAGGCATCGAAATAAGCACTCTCGACCGGAGCCGCGGGTGGAGCCGGTGCCGTCGAGGAGCAAGGTGCGCAGGCGTCGTCGATCCTGATCCTTGCGGATAAGTGCACGTATGTACTCGCTGCCGGTGCCGAAACCTCGCCCGGCAACCTGCTCGTCTACATAGATCCTGAGTGCATCGGGGAGGGAAATATTCATCATACTCACATATTGAGATTATCGCCGATGGCAAAATTTGGCAATGAAAACATCGCCAATAGTGGTGTGTTGGGTGCGCCACAAACTGCACCCCCTTTCCCTCCAAGGGTGTCACAAAAAAACTTGGCCGGGAACGCTGCCTTCCAGGTGGCAGGCGTCGCTGAGGCACCAATCCAAGGATCCCGCCTTGCCTTCCCGCCGGTCAGTACCTACGGATGCCGGCAAGATGCCGGCGCTCCCAGGGAGCTTGGGGTGGGGGGATCAAATCAAATGGAGAAACCGAGTGAGGTTAATGAATCGCTCTACGCTAACCATTTAAAAACTTACCACTACCTAGCCGGTTACGCTAATTATGGGATCTATCTACATGACTAGCCCCAGTGGGTGGTGTTTTCCTTTGCCGCCTGGATAAACTTTGAAAGTTTGGCAATCCTCCCTTCAATCCGACCCCACCCAAGCCGCTCGTCATAATTTTGGCTAACTATGTATATAGGTCCCAACAATTACGACCTGCTGGTCACCCTGACGCTTGCCAGCCTACCGGTGGAAAACGGCGATGACGGTAATACTCTCGGCCCCAACGAAATCAACGGCGAGACAGTCGATCTGCTGATCGGTTGGTACCTCACTTATTCGATTAACTTTACCGGCCATCCGGCGGCCTCGGTACCGGCGGGTCTGGCCGGGGGCCTGCCGGTCGGCATGCAGATTGTCGGGCGGCGCTATGCCGACACCGATGTCCAGGTTTATTCGTATCTAACTTATCAAGGGCTTCTAGGATTTTGGCTTTTGCTTCTTGCTCAGAGTGAAGATTGCCTGTTTTCACCTGTTCCTTGATGAAGCTCCGAACAGGTTAATCCTGAAAATCCTGTACCATTGGACGCAAACACGAACCGCGCAGAATTGTTCAGCCTTTCAGGGACCGAACAATTACAATGGGTCTAGATAACTTAGAGAGGACTTTCGCTCAGCAGAGAGAGTATTTTATCCTAGAGACTTTCCTCTCGATGATGAAATCTGAATTCACATTCTTTGAGGTGTAGATGAAACGTATGTCTGGGAACGCCCTTGAATTTTGCAAGCCTCCGTTTAGCCTATGACCGGAATGATTCAATGCCGTTGATAGGGCAATTGCCTCGCGCAAATTCGTTACGGATGGACGCGGAGATGCTTCTGATAACCCATATCCACCAGCCCATTGTAGCCCCTCCAGCCATCCGGGTGGATGATGCTATGAGGGCTACCTGGCCCCGAATCACGGCCTGTAGCGGCTTCTTGGAGGCATCCGGGACGATCTCCGTGTAGACCTTTCCCTGCCGTTCCAGGATTCCGAAGACGATTGTTTTACCCCTGGCTCCACGCCCCTTTTTTCC
>Ga0209364_1000026_pt1 | contig 29444 bp, 27 predicted proteins | sample WorMetHERISLAND2_3_FD_187387 | JGI IMG/M metagenome (GOLD analysis project Ga0209364, IMG submission 187387) | Marine gutless worms symbiont microbial communities from Max Planck institute for Marine Microbiology, Germany - Olavius albidus HERON... | ecosystem: Host-associated > Annelida >... | reverse complement strand
ATCGAGAACTTCTTCAGCAAACTCAAAGAGTTCAAGCGTATCGCCATGCGCAGCGACAAAACCGATGAAAGCTTCGAGGCCATGATCTATGCCTGCGCCGCAGCCATCAACTCACGATGAATCTCATCATCAACTCACGATGAATCTCAACGACCCTAGGCGAGGTGCGCGAATTTTCCATTGAGGCCCTGGGCATCCGAATGCCTAACCAGAGGCCGGATAGATGACAGCAACCTTTCCCTTCGCCATATCGTGCGTGTTTTACCTGGTAAACGGGATGGGTCCATATAGGCGGTGAGGCCAGGGATGGCCGAACCGCAATCGAGCCGTAAATGATGAATGTCAACAGCCCCTAGTACTATAGTTTATAGTTTCTATCAATATTGCGAATGCACAGAGGATGTTTGTATCAAGCTCAAGCAACTCTATCCGGAACATCAAGAGACCGGAGCATCGCCATTTTTCGCGAAACCCGAAATGGAGTCCGCCCGATTTCGGGTGCAAACAATGGGGCGCCGGCCATTGCCTTCGGCGGCCCGCGTTCGTCCCGGCGCGCACTCCGCGCGGCACCAGGACTTCCGCAATGACTTGACGCCGTGTTGCATGGCCTGGCATTTCGTCTCCGCCGGCGCTCACGCGCCCCGGACTCCGACCAAACGCTCGGCCCTACGCCTACCTGGGGGCGGCGCACTCCGCTCGGCGCTTACCCTCCCTCGCTTCCCTGTGCTCCTCCAATGAGGTACTAGCTCTCCTCCGCCACGAAGCTCTGGTAGTCGGTCGCATCCAGCAGGTCATCCAGCTGTGAGGTATCAGAGGGTCTCAGCTTGAACAGCCAGCCCGCGCTATAGGGGGCGTCGTTGATGGTCTCCGGAGCATCGCTCAGGACCGGATTGATTTCCACTACCTCGCCGGCGAGTGGGCTGTAGATATCGGAGGCCGCCTTGACCGACTCGATGACGGCACAGGCTTCTCCGCTGGCGACCCGGCGTCCTGCTTCCGGCAGCTCGACGAACACCAGGTCGCCCAACTCGTCCTGGGCATGATCCGTGATGCCAACCGTCATGGTGCTGTCGCCGTTGTCTCGTATCCACTCGTGCTCTTTGGTGTATTTGAGGTCTTCGGGCATATTGGTCGTCATATTTCATCCCCTCATTCTTGGTGCGAGTAGGCGATCTTACTCCATCACAGGTCGATGCGCGGTTTTCCGTTGCGCACGAACGGCAGCTTCACGACCCGTGCCGGCACGGTCTGGTCGTGGATCAGCACCCAGCATTCTTCACCGATGTCCGGCGCGACCCGGGCGAAGGCGATGGATCGCCACAGGGTGGGCGCGAATCCGCCGGAGGTGACCGCTCCCACCGGCTCAGTGCCGCTGAACACCGTCTGATGTTAGCGCAGCACACCGCAACCGGTCAGCAGCAGGCCCACGAAACGCCGCAGTCCGTCGCGCTCGTGTTGGACTTCCAGTGCGCTGCGACCGATGAAATCCCGCTCGGCGGGTTCCCAGGCAACAGTCCAGGCGAGCCCGCTCTCGAGTGGAGTCACGGCCTCGTCCATGTCCTGACCAGAGAGGTTCAGGCCTGCCTCTAGGCGCAGGGTGTCCCGAGCACCGAGGCCGCAGGGTGCAAGGTCGGCACCCCTCAGACTCCGCCACAGGGCGGGGGCCTCGCCGGCCGGACAGATGAGCTCGAAGCCGTCTTCTCCCGTATAGCCCGTGCGGCTGATGAACCAATCGCCTTGCTCGGCGGCGGTGAAGGGTTTCAATGCCAGCGACCGTTCACGCAGCCCCACCGGGATCAGATCGACCGCCTTGGCCCGGGCGTTCGGTCCCTGGACCGCGATCATGGCCAGGTCCCGCCGCGGCTGAATCTGGATCGCCGAGCCTATTGTCCGGTCCCGCATCCAGGCCAGGTCTTTCTCGGCGGTAGCGGCGTTGACCACCAGACGGTAACGGGTGGGGGCGCGGAAGTAGAGGATCAGGTCGTCGATGACGCCGCCCGCCGGTTGAGCATACAGCTGTAGAGGGCCTGTCCGGGAGCCCGAAGCCGCGCCGGGTCGTTGGCGATCAGACGGCCCAGAAAGGTCGGTGCGTCGCTCCCGTTGAGATCGATGATCCGCATGTGGGAGACATCGAACATACCGGTATCCAGGCGTACCTGGTGGTGCTCCCGGATCTGGGAGCCGTAGTGGAGGGGCATGTCCCAGCCTCCGAAGGGCACGACGCGTGCGCCCAGGGCTGTGTGCTCGTCAAACAGCGGGGTTTTGTGTCCCATTCGGTTCTTTCAAACCTCCGGTCGGCAGCGGTGGTCCACCATGAGCGGTAGGTACCGGCTTGCCGGCGCTCAAGTCGGCCACGGGGCCGGCTTGCCGGCCAGGGAAGTATATACGCGGGCTCGTCGCCCCGTACCTATCGCCGAGAGATCCAGCGACACCGGGGTGCGCCCAGGCGATAGGTGCGGGGCAAGTCCGCGCCTACCCGTCTCGCAGTTACCAACCCGATCGCCACCCGAGCGACTCCGCTAAGGCCATGTTCGCGGACAGATTGATAGGTGCTTGCCCTGCTATATCGACAGGTTACGCAGGTTTTCACAGATTTTTTGCTTTCAATTTGTGAGAGTGTGCATAATCTGTGGATAGAGTGTGCAAAACCGGAACTTCGGGACGGGCTGCGCCCACCGAGAGACCCATATGCGTCTACCATGATGTCGAGGTGATACCGCGTCGAGCTTGGGCCAGAATTTTTAGCTCATGAGGCTAATTGTGTGACACCACACAAAATCTGCAGAAAATCCAGGGTAACCTCCTTGAGATTATGTGCCCATTCATGGATGGTGAGGTATTGCTGGAGGTGGAGCTTGTTAACCCACTGCGCGAAGGTCATGCGCAGTATGGTCGAGACAGGAAAATGTCTTCTTGTAGCGGTTGCCGTCGTACCGCGCAACGCCTCGACGAAACGCATGCATCGGTAAAAAGTCAATGACCTGAGAAAAAACGAGCTTGCCGATGTGCATAACCGGGTCCCCAACATCCCCAGAAGGGGATATTTTGAAGATGCGCGAGGTGATTCAAATCGGTGACACTCTTAAAGTGGCTGTTTTTCATTTCCTTACAAGAAGTTACGCAACAAGAACAAATGTTTTGTCGGACAGCAGTGATAATCAGTATTATACCGTAGGAAAGGCCGATTACATGAAGCGCTCCAGACTACCCGCACTACCCATGACGGGATCCGAACGGCGAGCGGCCGTGGGTCTGGCGGGGATCTTTGCGCTGCGCATGCTGGGCTTGTTTCTGATCCTGCCGGTCTTCGCCTTGTATGCCCAGGGCATGGTCGGGGCGACGCCCCTGCTGATCGGAATCGCCGTCGGCGCTTACGGTCTCACCCAGGCTGTGCTCCAGATCCCGTTCGGCATGCTCTCGGATCGCATCGGCCGCAAGCCGGTGATCTTCGGGGGGCTGGTCTTGTTTGCGCTCGGCAGTCTGGTAGCGGCGCTGGCGGAGGACATCGGGGGCGTGATCGCCGGGCGGGTGCTGCAGGGCAGCGGGGCTATCGCCGCCGCGGTCATGGCCCTGGCGGCGGATCTTACCCGGGAGGAGGTCCGTACCCATGCCATGGCGGGCATCGGGGTGAGCATCGGCGTCGCCTTTGCGTTGGCTCTGGTGTTAGGGCCGGTGCTGGGGCACTGGATCAGCCTGGTAGGTATCTTCTGGCTCACTGCCACATTGGCCGTAGGCGGTATGCTGATCCTGGCGCTGGTGGTTCCGACCCCCGATCGCTCCAGCGTGCACCGGGATGCCGAGCCGGTGGCGAGCCAGCTGGGGCGGATGCTGAAAGTCCGGGAGCTGGTGCGGCTAGACCTGGGGGTGCTGATCCTGCATATGGTGATGACATCTCTGTTTCTGGTGATCCCCCTGTCATTGGAGAGGCAGGGTCTGGACGTCGCCCACCATTGGTGGGTCTATTTACCGGTGCTGCTCTTGTCCATGGGCGCGATGGTACCCTTCATCATCCAGGCGGAGAGGAAGGGCCGCATGAAGCCGGTGTTTCTGGGGGCGGTGTTGGTCCTGTCCTTGGTGTTCGCCGGGTTGTATCTGTTTGATGCCGGATTGCCCTTGCTGGTGTTTTTTCTGTTCCTTTTCTTCACCGCCTTCAACCTGCTGGAGGCCGCCCTGCCGTCCCTGATTTCCAAGATCGCGCCCGCTGATGCCAAGGGCACCGCCATGGGTATATTTGCGACTTCGCAGTTTGCCGGGGCCTTCTGTGGGGGGCTCCTGGGTGGTTGGGTACATCAGGTCTACGGGATGGACGCGGTCTTTCCGTTCTGTGCGGCGATGGCGATCATTTGGTTCCTGGTCGCCCGGTCGATGGTCAGTCCGCGTCCCGTCAGCAGTCAGGTAGTGCGTATCCGTGCCGGAACGGAGGCGGAGGGTGCCGATCTGCGGCGTCGCCTCCTGGAAATTCTGGGGGTAGAGGAGGCGGTGGTGGCGATGGACGAAGGGCTCGCTTACCTCAAGGTGGACAAGACTCGCCTTGATTGGGCAGAATTGAAAAACCATACGTTGCGTTCGGGATAACCCGCTCCGGTTACAGACTAATTAGGACATCCTTTATCCGCAGATCACGCAGATTTCTGCAGATTCTTTTCTTTGGCTCCTATGCTCCAGCGTCATGAAACCTTGGCCGATGGAGCGGCCACAATTGCAAGGCTGCGGTTGCCATAATTACGCTGTACAAAACCAAGAATAATCAGCCAACCATACCTGCATCATTAAAGGCAAAACAAGACGAGTATGACAATGCACTCAAACAGAAAAAGAATTATAAGGCCAATTGGTATAAACAATTCACCAAATTGGTGATGAAAGAAGCGGATATCGGCACTCAACGCGACAAACACATCGCCACCTTCTATGCCGAATTAAGTAGCATGTACACCAAGGCCAAGGGCTACGCGAACGATTTCAACGCCATGCCTGACGAGGTACAATTGGCGTTGTTTGATATGATTTTCAACCTTGGCCAAACCAAATTACGCACGATTTTTGGGAACCTTGAAAAATCCAGTTTTTCGGCGCGCTTATCGGCGCGCTTTATGAATAGTTGCTGGGATACCTCCGTGCTGATGCCGCATGAGGAGATCAATGTGGACAATTCCCTGTAGCTCGTGTTGCCCGGCAGCCTGTTCGGCCTCCCGTTGGTCACTTCAGGCGGTGGCAGGTGCACCTGCCCTGTCTTTGGTGAGCTGCCGATAGCGCATCAAGTTGCAGGTCAAGTTCATCTTAGCCCGCGCCAAGCCAACGGTGCGGATGAATTTCCTCCCCATGCTGATTTCTTGGAAGCCGAAGACGTGCTCGACACGGGAGCGGATCTTGGAGCGCGTGCGTTGTTCGCCTGCTGCTAGCGGTTGGTTGTACTGACCTTCATGCGCACGCGCCGGGGTCGTTTGGAAGCGGCGGATGTCTTTTTGCGCCCGTCTTGGGGAACCTCACCTGCCTTGATCCGGCGGTTCCCCTCTCAGTGATTGCGGGGAATCGGCACCGCAACGATGGAAGCATCAATGATCCCTGCCTGGCCTCGAAGCCCTCCGCCGCCAGGAAATCGTCAAAGTGGTCGAACACTGTCTCCAGCAACCCTTGCTCCTGCAGCCGCTCCCAAAAACGCCATACCGTGGTGGCATCCGGAACTGCGTCCTCGATGCAAACCGAGAAAACGGGCAAACGAGAGCCGATCGCGGATCCGGTACTCTACCTGCTCGTCGGCCAGGTTGTAGAGGGTCTGTAAGATCAGCATTTTGAACATCAACACCACGTCGAACAGCTTACGCCCCGCGTTGGATTTGCGCGCCTTCTCGTGTACTGGCTCGAGCAGGGGACGAAAGCGCTCCCACGGGATCGCGGCGGTCAGCACGCCCCCGGCGCCCACAGCTGGCTGAGGCTCTGTAACCGGCTCTCACGCTCAAAGAAGCTGCGTTGGCCCATGGTTTCCCCCTCAATGAGCGTTTACCTTTGGACGAGCAGGAATTTACCCTCCGATAGCCCCTAAACAAGCAATTTTGCAAGGTGCCCTATCGTGGAATCGCCCGCTAAGGCGAAGACAATCAAGAAAGGGTCTAGATAACTTTAGAGAGGATTTTCGCTCAGCGTAGAGAGCTTTTGGAAGCTGAAGCGCGGGCAAGCCCCCACCTCCGTGAATCCGGGTCACATCGGAGGTAGGCACCGGCTTGCCGGCGCTATTTCATAGCGCCCCTCTATCGCGTAAGCCGGACAGGTACTCATCGAGCGCCGAAGCTCAGGCTCCGGTGCAAAAAATCGGGGCCACCGCTGTGGCCCGCCCCCTCGATCGCTCCCTGAACAGCTGTTCTCAGGGATCAGCTGTTCAGGGAGGTGTGGGAACAATCGCCCCGGTCGGTGCCGGGGGACGCTTGTCGAAACGGAACGCTATCGGGTCTTCGCAGTCGCCTCGAGGTTCCACACCTTCGGTGAGTGATAGAGGCGCTGGAGCAGCATCTCGCGCTCGGTCTCCATCTCCCGCGGTAGGTGATCGCCGAAGCGGGTGAAGAGCTCTTCCTGGTCGTTAGCCTCCTTGCGTGCCACCTCGCGGTCGATGTTCATAATAGCGAAGTAGTTCTTCTTATCGAAGTCCAGCCCCTCCCAGTTCAAGGCCTCGTAGGGCGGCACCCAGCCCATGGAGCTCTCGATCGCCTCGGCTCCGATCGTACAACGCTCAACGACCCACTGCAACACCCGCATGTTCTCGCCGAAGCCAGGCCAGATGAACTTGCCCTGCTCGTCCTTGCGGAACCAGTTGACACGGAAGATACGCGGCGGCGTGGCCACGCGCGAGCGTCCAATCCTCAGCCAATGCTTCCAGTACTCTGCCATGTTGTAGCCGATGAAGGGCAGCATGGCCATGGGATCGCGACGCATGGCCTCCTGGCCGATGGCGGCGGCGGTGGCCTCCGAGCCCATGGTGGCGGCCATGTAGACGCCGTGCTCCCAGTTGTAGCCCTGATAGACCAGCGGAAAATTGTAGCTCACGCGCCCACCGAAGATAAAGGCACTGATGGGTACCCCGGCGGGATTCTCCCAATCCGGGTCGATGGAAGGGCACTGGGCGGCCGGCGCGGTGAAGCGAGAGTTGGGGTGGGCGGACGGGGTACCGAGACCGGGGTTCCAGTCGTTACCTTTCCAGTCGATGGCGTGCCCGGGCGGCTCCTTGGTCATGCCCTCCCACCAGATGTCCCCGTCGTCGGTGAGGGCACAGTTGGTGAAGATGCAGTTCTCCTTCAGCGACTCCATGGCGTTGGGATTGGAGCTGTAGTTGGTGCCCGGTGCCACGCCGAAGAAACCGTACTCGGGATTGATGGCGTAGAACTTGCCGTCCTCCTTGGGCTTGATCCAGGCGATATCATCGCCGATGGTGGTGACCTTCCAGCCCTCCATGGTCGACGGCGGGATCAACATGGCAAGGTTGGTCTTGCCGCAGGCGCTGGGGAAGGCCGCCGACACGTAAGTCTTGTCTCCCTTGGGGGATTCGATGCCCAGGATCAGCATGTGCTCGGCCAGCCAGCCGTCGTCGCGGGCCATGACGGAGGCGATGCGCAGGGCCAGACATTTCTTGCCCAGCAGGGCGTTACCGCCGTAGCCGCTGCCGTAGGACCAGATCTCGCGGGTCTCCGGGAAATGGGTGATGTACTTGTCATCGATATTCGGGGCGCAGGGCCAGGTGACGTCCTTCTGGTCCGCTTCCAGGGGGGCGCCGACCGAATGGACGCAGGGTACGAATTTGCCGTCGTCACCCAGCACGTCTAGAACCTTCTGTCCCATGCGGGTCATGATCCGTTGGTTGACCACCACATAGGCCGAGTCGGTGATCTCGAATCCGATGTGAGCGATGTCGGAGCCTAGGGGACCCATGCTGAAGGGGATGACGTACATGGTCCGTCCGTGCATGCAGCCCGTGAACTTCTCCTTGAGAATAGCCCGCATCTTCTCAGGGTCCATCCAGTTGTTGGTGGGACCCGCATCCTCTTCCTTCTTTGAACAGATGAAGGTGCGGTTCTCGACCCGCGCCACGTCGCTGGGGTGGGAACGGGCAAGGTAACTGTTGGGCCGCTTCTCGGGATTCAGTTTGGTAAAGACTCCGGCCTCGACCAATTCGCCGCACAGGCGGTCGTATTCCTCCTGGGAGCCGTCGCACCAGTAGATGCGATCCGGCTCGCAGAGTTGCGCGACTTCATCGACCCATGCCAGCAGCTTCTTATGGTTGGTACGGGTTGCACCGTCGTGGGTAACTGTCATTTTGAGCTTCTCCTCCAATTTTCGCCAAGGGTGGTATCGGTAGCCGCGGAAAGATCAGAATAGAAAATCGCCGGGCGGCGATCATCCGCAACCCGAAGCAAAACCGTGGATTGAATCCGCGGCAGGCACACAGTGTGCATGAGAATCTTAAAAAAGTTGTTAGGTTAACGCCTGGTTGCAAGCGTTCAAGCGGGCGCACCGCCACCGATCGCACTACAGCCCCGCACCCAAAGATGTTAATTGTGGCGTGCGACGGCGGGTGTTGTCCACAACGAATGCCGATCCGTCAGAGTGAGCGCATACGAAATGCCTATCGATGAACCGGATGTTACTAGCTTTCGAGCACTGGCCGTAGCTGCGGAGGCCCACCATACGCGGGATGTGGTGAGCAGCCGACCCGCCGAGGCGGACCAGCGGCTCACCGCATCCTTGTATGTTCTATTTCCAGGGAAATGCCAAAGAAGGTTATAAAGGGAGTTGATGGAGAGAACCTGGGAAAGCCGCCCCATCTTGAGGCCTCGAGCCTGAACGGACAGATTGGCTCCCCGCCCTCTTCGTCCATGCCGGAGAGTATCTGAGGCCGTAAGTGGTGCTCGTGAGCCTGCATACACAAGGTCGGTAGACAAAGGTACAGGTCGGGGAACCAGGTTACCCTCCTAACGGATCTTTACTCACGGGAGAACCGAACATGAAGGTCGCTGGAATTGATGTCAGCAGCAAAACCGTTACTTTGGTCATCCACCGCGATGGCCGCATGGGAAAGCCCTGCGAACTCAAGAACACCCCCCGGAGCCACGCGCCCCTGAGCTAACCGCCTGCGTAAGGCGAAGGTGAGCCGTGTCTGCCTAGAGGCTACCGGCCAGTATCACTTCGCCCTCGCTCTGGATGACGCTGGACTGGCCCGTATGGTGATCAACCCCCAAGGCCGCCAAACGCTTCGCCGAGGCGATGCAGACCCGCACCAAGACCGATGCCGTCGATGCTGCGGTGTTGGCTCCGTTCGCCCAGCGCATGCCCTTCACCCTAGCAGCGCCCCGACGACCTGACCCTGGCCATCCGCGCCTGCGCGCGCCACATCGCAGCGATCAACCAGCTCCGCACCCAAACCAAGAACCAGCTCCATGCGGCGCAACAAACCACGACGACGCCCGACTTCCTGATCGCTAGCCGGCACCAGAGCATCGCCCACTTCGACGCTCAGATCGGGTACCTGCGCCGCCAGGTCTTCGACCTCATCGCGGCGGAAGAAGCGCTCCGGCAATCCTGCAAGCTACTCGTCAGCGCCACCGGTATCGCCGCCGCCAGTGCCATCCAGCTCCTCGGCGAGCGGCTGGTCTTGCCCGATGACATGCGCGCCAAGCAGTGGGGCGCCATGCCGGCCTCGATCCACGCCAGCACCCGCCCAGCTCCAGCGTGAGCAAAAATCCCCCCTGTCCAAGGCCGGGAACCGTTACTTGCGGATCGCTCTCTATATGCCCGCTCTCAGCGCCGCTCGCCATGACCCCAATGTCAGGGCCTTCTACCGCCATCTTATCAACACCCGCGGCCCCAAGGAGCTCCAGGCTGTCTACGCGATCATGCGTAAGCTCTTGCTCGCCATCCATGCCATGCTTAGAACGAACTCCCCCTTCGACAAGCCGCTGCTTCTTCTCACCCACTGAAACGACCACTTAATAAATCCAATTTATAATCAGTGGCCACTTTTTGGAAATTAGGACGCAAATCGGTCTTGCTTCGGAACAGAGTATCTACGTGTCTGTAAATTCAGATCATGCCGGCATGCTTACCGGCAGACGCTTGGCGCCCCAGGTGCCGGGCCCGGACTCGAAGTGGCCGGCGCAGGCGGTGTTGCAGGCCGCGCACTTGCCCTCCGGCGTCAGTCCCCAGGCCCCGAGCCGATACCAATCGCGTTCGACGAGCAGCGCCCCGCACGCATGGCACCAGGTGCTGCTCCCTTCGGTGTCCCGGACATTGCCGGTGTAGGCATAGCGGATTCCGTTGCGACGGGCGATCGCCCGCGCCCGGATTAGGGTCGCGGACGGCGTCGGCGGCAGGTCCCGCAGCTTCCAGTCGGGATGAAAGGCGGTGAAGTGCATGGGGGTTGCGGGGCCTAGGTGCTCCCGGACCCAGGCGCACATAGATTCCAGCTCGGCGTCGGAATCATTGTGGCCCGGAATCAGCAGAGTGGTGAGCTCGAGCCAGACCCGGGTTTCCTGCCTGAGGTATTCCAGGGTCTCCAATACCGGAGCCAGATGGCCGCCGCAGAGGCGCCGGTAAAAAGTGTCGGTAAATGCCTTCAGATCCACATTAGCCGCATCCATGGCGGAGAAGAAGTCCTCCCGCGCTCCCGGACTGATGTAGCCGGCGGTCACCGCCAGGTTACGGATGCTTCGTTCCCGGCAGGCCAGGGCCGTATCCCGCGCATACTCGAGAAAGATGACCGGGTCATTGTAGGTATAGGCGACGTCGCGGCACCCCAGCTCCTCGGCCTTGCGGGCGATGACCATAGGTGACGCGCTCGCGGCCAGAGTATCGATCTGCCGGGATTTGCTCATATCCCAGTTCTGGCAGAACTTACAGGCGAGGTTGCAGCCGGCCGTCCCGAAGGACAGCACCGGGGTACCGGGCAGGAAGTGATTGAGTGGTTTCTTCTCGATCGGATCCACGCAGAAACCGCTCGAACGCCCGTAGCTGGTGAGCAGGATCCGGTCGTCCGCGCATGCGCGCACGAAGCACAACCCCTGTTGCCCTGCCCTGAGCTGACAGGCCCGCGGACAGACATCGCATTGGATGTGGCCGTCTTCCAGCCGGTGCCAGTAGCGGGTCGGATGATGACTTGGTTGGATGCTCATGGTCACCTGATACGGATGCTCTGACTGACGTGTTGGGTTAGGGTGCATTTGGCCCTGTCACTGTACTTCAGGATCAGACCGCGACCTAATCCAACCTACCCTTGACGCGAGGCCCGCGGGGGGGGGAGGGTATGTGGGTATCGGTTGCGTTAAGACGCCGGCACTGGCGCCACAAGAGATCAACGAGTCTTTGGGCGTTGAACGCAACAGGTCCGCCCCCCCAGGCAGCGCCGGATCATTCAGGATTACTCGACGGATAGTGGTAAATTTTTAAATGGTTAGCGCAGACTTGTTTGATCTTCTCTCCCCGGCCCTCTCTCGGAGGGAGAGGGAGTGTAGCCTGTGGCTCGTCAAACCCACTGCTGGTGGCGATGTTTCCATTTAAACTTTAACCATTACCCTCAACGCTGTCATCGGCGGCAAAATCCTTTGGCCAAAAGGCACTGTCGTTACGCAGGGTGACGAGCCCTTCACAACCTAGGGTCAGCATGAACAGCCCTTGGCTAGGCGTACCGATCCGCGGACTCATCGATGCCCAAGGCAGCGACCGCTCCGAACAGGCGGTAGCCCCGGTATTCGGGGAAGAACTACGGAAATCGCCTCAGGTCTTCAAGCAGCTTGCGCACCTCCTTTACCCGCAGGATGCTTTTGACCTCCACGACGATCAGGTCATCCCCGTTCACCAACAGCAAGTCGATCTCCAGCTCCTCTCCGTCCCGCCGCACCCGTGGTCGCTCTAGGCTCCGGTTGACCGCGACCCCCCCGCCTGAAACAGCTCGATCACTCCCGGCTCCACGAGGGCCTCAAGCAGCCGGCCCCACTGGCTGGTAAACAGGTTCTCGACTGCCCGTGTCTGGGCGGAGAGAGTTGCGATCTCTCGCTCCGTGGCCTCGAAACGACGGAGGAGGAGCACAGGGAAGCGAGGGAGGGTAAGCGCCGAGCGGCGTGCGCCGCCCCCGGCGTAGGCGTAGGGCCGAGCGTTTAGTCGGAGTGCGGCGCGCGAGCGCCGGCGGAGACGAAATGCCAGGCCATGCGACACGGCGTCAAGTCATTGCGAGAGTCCTTGGTGCCGCGCGGAGGGCGCGCCAGGACAAACGCGGGCCGCCGAAGGCAATGGCCGGCGCCCCATTGTTTGCACCCGAAATCGAACGGACCCCATTTCGGGTTGCGCGAAAAATGGCGACGCTCCGGCGAGACGCCGGTCGGTTTCCCGGAACAAGGACCAGATCGATTCGACGGCCTGTTGTATTTCTACTTGGGTCATGCCTCTACACCCATGGGACATGTCGACGGGTCTCAGTTATGCCGAAAACGCAGCCGGTAGCCAGCGGTGTCCTGGTCGGTGAAGAAGACCGCCAGGAGGGGATGCCGGATCGGAGCCCCGGACGGGTCCGGCTCCAGATTGCGCTCCGCCACATAGGTCTGGTGCTCCGCCTCGTGCACCAGTACCCGGTACCAGGGCTTGTCCTTGGGCGGACGCGAGCGCGCTACCTGCTCGTACCAGGCATCACTGCCCAGAAATACCGGGTCCGCGTCCAGGACAACGCCCCGATAATCGAACAGCCGGTGGCGGATCACCTGCCCGATGTGGAATTTAGCTTGGCGTGACCTCATGGCTTGCCCCCTCACGCAGTGGTTTCGACCATGGCGGCTACCACTTGGGTCCAGGCCTGGGCCGTGTGGTCGCGTTCGTAACCGCCGCCGCCCATGGCGAGGAGACGACCCTCACAGCACTTGTCGGCGATCCGGCACAGGGAGGTGGTTACCTGCCGATGCACTGCCGTGCTCAGCTGCAGGTGGGTGATGGGATCGCCGGCCAGGGCATCCGCTCCGCACTGCAGCAGAATGAACTGGGGCCCGTAGTTTTCGATGAAGTGTTCGGCCGCGGGCCACAGGCCCAGGAATTGTACGTCCTCGGCGAACGGGGACAGGGGCACGTTCAGCTTGGTACCGCGGGCCGGGCCGGTTCCGGTCTCCTCGGCATGGCCGGTGCCCGGATACAGGTAGCGCCCGTCCTCGTGGAAATCGACCACGGCGAGTTCCGGGTCATCGTCGAAGGCGTAAAAGACCCCATCGCCGTGGTGGGCATCGATATCCACATAGACGATGCGTTGGATGCCGTGCACCCGCCGCAGGGTCTCGATGACGATACCGCAGTCGTTGAAGACGCAGAAACCGGACGCCCCGTCGCGTCGCGCGTGGTGGAGCCCGGCGATGGGCACCATGGCGCGGGTCAGCTCCCCGGCCAGAATCCGCGCTACCGCATCCAGGGTGCTCCCGACGACGAACAGCGCCGACTCGTAGATGCCCACGACGGCCGGCGTATCGCCATAGTCCAAATAACCCTGGCCCGTCGCGGACTGCCTGCGTACCTGCTCGAGGTAGGCGTCGGCGTGGAAGCGCAGCACATCCTCGTCCCGCCCCTGGACCGGTGGCAGACTGCGGATCTTAGTCTTCAACCCCGACTCCGCGAGGGCACCCCAAAAGGCGTCGTGACGGTCCGGTCCGAAGGGGTGCCCGTCGCCAAAGCCATAGCGGGCGAGCTGCTCCCCGCCGTAAACACCGATCCGGTTCTCTGCCGTCGCTTGGATAGTCATGGCACTGATACGTCCTTCCTCGGAACCTGTGGACTCCGAATCTTACCCGAAACGACGCCGCATCTTGAGGATATCGTGTCGTTTTTCAGGGTCACCAAATAATGCTCTCTGCTAAAACAAGCTATTAGCATGGGAGTGAGTCGGGTAGGTCGGGAAAAGCCAAGAGCGCCGCCATCCTAACGGCAAATAAATGCTGGCAAGATGCCGGCGCTCCGATGGTCCGTGCCCGACCTACACCTAATACGAGGCCCGCATGTACAGGCCGTACAGGGGGGGCAACCGGACATAAAATTATGGGTCTAGATAACTTTAGAGAGGATTTTCGCTCAGCAGTAGAAAGTATTTTATCATAGAGATTTCCTCTCGATGATTAAATCTGAATTCACATTTTTTGAGGTATGTAGATGAAACGTATGTCTGGGAACGCCCTTGAGTTTTGCAAGCCTCTATTTAACATTAGCATATGGCCGGAATGACTCAATGCTGTTGATATGGCAATTGCCTCGCGCAAATTCGTTACTGATGGACGCGGAGATGCTTCTGATAACCCATATCCACCAGCCCATTGTAGCCCCTCCAGCCATCCGGGCGGGTGATGCTATCGGAGGGCTACCTGGCCCGAATCACGGCCTGTAGCGGCTTCTTGGAGGCATCTGGGACGATCTCCGTGTAGACCTTTCCCTGCCGTTCCAGGATTCCGAAGACGATTGCTTTACCCCCGCCTCCACGCCCCTTTTTCCCCGGACACGGCGGGCACCAAAAGAGGATTCATCCCCTTCAACCTCGCCGGAAAAAGGCGATGAGGCGTCACAAAGATGGGCGATTCTGGTTCGTAGCTTGAAGAACCGTTGATTGATCGTCGGGCGGCTTACATCACTCAGCGCGGCGAGTTTCGAGGCCAGTAAATCGTGCGCAAAATAGCGCATGATCATTCTGAATTTGGCTTCCGAAAGGCGTGAACGCCTGAAATACCCATTTTTTTCTTGCATAATAATCTTAGCAGACATCTGACAGATACTACAAAGTTATCTAGACCCATTACAGAGTGGTAAAATACCGGCAGGCAGTGCTTGTTAAACTGGTAGCCGTGTCCCACCGACTTGTTTAATCCGCCGAAGATCCCGACATGAACAAGCTCCAGACCGTTCCCGCTCCCGACAACACCCCCGAGATAGAGGAGGGTATGCCCGATCGGGCACTTCCAGAGGCCCCCGAGATCGACCTCGACGACCCGGCGCTTTACCTCAATCGGGAGCTGACCTGGCTCGAATTCAATCGCCGGGTGCTGCACGAGGCGGTTGATCCCCGCACCCCCCTGCTGGAGCGGGTCAAATTTCTGGCCATCGTCAGCAATAACCTGGACGAGTTCTTCATGAAGCGTATCGGCGGACTCAAGCAGCAGATCGCTGCCGGGGTCCGCAAATCCTCGGTGGACGGGCGTACCCCCAGCCGGCAGGTCAGGGAGTGTCATGCCATGTGCCGGGAGCTGCACGCGGGGCAGAAGCGGGTCTTCGATGAGCTCCTGTCTCTGCTCGATGCCCATGAGATCCGGATCGTCAGGGTCGCGGACCTGCCGGAGGCCACCCGGGAACAGCTGCGGGAACACTTCAGCACCGACATCTTCCCGATCCTCACGCCCCTGGCCATGGACCCGGCACATCCCTTCCCCTTCATCTCCAATCTGACGCTCAATCTGCTGGTGACCCTGCACTTCCCCGGTGCCGGCGAGACCCATATGGCGCGGGTGAAGGTACCGGTAGCCGGGGATATCTCCAGGCGTCTGATACCGATCAACGGCGGTCGTACCTTCGTGACCCTGGACGACCTCATGGCCGACAACCTGGACATGCTGTTCCCCGGTATGGAGATCGAATCCTGCGAGCTGTTCCGGGTTACCCGCAACGCCATTGTGGAGCCGTCGGAAGAGGCGGAGAGCGATCTTCTGGAGATGATCGAGACGGAGCTGCGCGAGCGCCACTTCGCTCCCATCGTGCGGCTGGAGGTGGAGCAAGGCATGGCCCCGGTCCATCGAGGCATGCTGGCCGCGGAGCTGGGGCTGGATGAGACCGAGGACGTGTTCGAGACCGAAGGCATGATGGCCATGCGCGACCTCTTCGAGCTGGCCATGTTGGATATTCCCGACCTGCGCGACGAGCCGCACCAACCGGTCGAGCATCCGCTGCTCGCCCAGGACCGTCGCAGCATCTTCCACATCATCCGCGAGAACGGTCCCTTGCTGCTGCAGCATCCTTACCAGCCCTTCGCGACCACGGTGGAGCGCTTCATCGACACCGCAGCGGAGGACCCCAAGGTCCTAGCCATCAAGATGACCCTCTATCGGACCTCGGCCGAGGGCAAGATCCTCGACTCCCTAATCCGGGCCTCGCGCAACGGCAAGCAGGTCGCGGTGCTGGTGGAGCTCAAGGCCCGTTTCGACGAGGCCGCCAACATCCGCTGGGCGCGCCGGCTGGAGGCCGAAGGCATCCATGTTAATTACGGCGTGCTGGGCCTCAAGACCCATTGCAAGCTCATCTTCGTCGTCCGCCGGGACTATGCGCGGCTACGCCGCTACTACCACGTGGGCACCGGCAATTACCATTCGGGCACCTCGAAGCTCTACACGGACCTAGGGATACTCGGCTGCGACAAGGATCTTGGACAGGACATCACCGAGCTATTCAACTACATCACGGGCTACTCGCCGCCGCCCAGGTACCGCAAGGCCCTGGTCGCCCCTTACCAGATGAAGCACGCCATCCTGGAGAAGATCCGGCGCGAGATTCACCACCGCGAGGCAGGACGCGACGGGCTGATCCAGATCAAGATGAATGCCCTGGAGGACGAAGACATCACCCGTGCCCTCTACGAGGCCGGCCGCGCGGGGGTGACGGTCGATCTCATCGTGCGCGACACTTGCCGTTTCCGCCCCGGACTCCCCGGTCTGTCCGAGCAGGCTCGGGTAGTGGGCATCGTCGGACGCTTCCTGGAGCATGCCCGCATCCTCTATTTCCGCAACGGAGGGGATGAGGAGTACTACATCGGCTCCGCGGACATGATGAAGCGCAACCTGGAGAGCCGGGTGGAGGTACAGGCACCGGTGGAGGACCCTGAGATGCGCCAGGAGCTGCGGCTGATCCTGGATGCGCAGTTGGCTGACCAACGCTCCGCCTGGGACATGCAGTCCGACGGCACCTATATCCAGCGCCGGCCGACCGACGACACCGCCAAAGGTGTCCAGGAGACCCTCATCGGCGTAGCCAAACGACGCCTGACGGCAGCTTCGAGGCACCAGGATAAGAAGATCCGCTCCCGCCTGCTCGGTCACTTCCAGCGCCGACTACGCAGCAACAAGGAGCGGGGTTAGGTGCTGTTGACGTTTAACACTAACCGATTGTTCTCACGTGTTTAAATGCCCGAAACCTGCCGGAGGTCCAGGTGAGAGGCGATGCATCGGGAGCCCCTCTCCCTGGAGAAGGTGTCGCAAAAGGCCCCGGTCTACACCTTCCTGCTCCCCTCACCCCAAGCACCCTGGGAGCGCCGGCATCTTGCCGGCATCCGTGGGTACCGGCCGGTGGGAGAGCAAGGCGGAAACCCTGGATCGGCGCCTCAGCAACACCTGCTGCCTGGAAGGCGGCGCTCCCGGCCACGGGCTTTTGCGACTCCCTCCTATGGGGAGGGATCGAGCTGGTTTGCTTTTTCAGACAGCCTCTAAATTGAACCACTACCATCAGGACCGGCCGGCCCGGTATCTCTCACCCCTCCCTCGTTAGGCTCCGCATCCGGGCCTGGGTGGGAATTCTGAGAAACGGCTCCCCGTGGTGGCTTGTATCTCCCGCTTGGCCCATAATGGAAGCTCGATGTACCTGACTATCCCGTCCTCCACGGTGCACCGTCCGCGTTCTACCCTCTGTCTGTTTGTACTCATGGCTCTACTCCTCGGGGCCTGCGTTCCGCTCTCCCGACCTCGCAAAGCGTCAGTCATGGAGGGTATGTCGTATTCCGGCAGTAACTATCCTACGCTCGCCCCCTGATGCGCCGGGTCATGCCGGCAGTGGCCAACGTCTCGGTGGAATCACGGGTTCCCCACCAGGAACACCCCTTTTCCGCGATCCGAGCGATCCGAGGTTCGCCGTTTTCTGGAGGGGTTCGGCTTGTCGCATCCCAAGTTCCCGAAAGCCGGTCTTCGCCAGAGCATGGGGTCCGGGTTTATCATCGACTCGAGGCGCGGCTATGTGCTCACCAACCGCCATGTCATCGAAAACGCGTGCTCCATCACCGTTATCGGCGAGTCGTGGGTATCAACATGGCCCTGATCGGTCCCGGCGGAGGCAATGTGGGCATCGGTTTCGCAACCTCGGCCAACCGGGTACGGGCCGCCATGGATAAGATACTGCAAGGCCGATGAAGAACAGCTTTTCGGCCCTGTATTCCTATCCGGTAGTCACTACTGTCCGGTGAAATTATCAAATAGATTCGGTTGGTTATGGGTATAGGCGGTATCGCTTCTGGATTCCATTCTAGTAACCAACAGAGCTAGAAGAATGTTTTCGAATAAGGTCAGGCTCAGAATCTGTAAAATTGTGTAGAGATCCGATTTGCTATCAAGGAGATTCTTGCATGATAGCGACGAGGATGTAAACCGAGATAGCGATCCAAATCTGGTTTTTGACCGCGTTCTCGGAGGTCCCGAAGAACGATTTGATGCGTAGGCGTTGCTTGATCCACGTGAAGAACAATTCAACTTGCCAGCGGTATCGGTAGAGATCCGCCACCGTCCGCGCTGGAATGGCGAAGTTGTTGGTCAATGAAGTTGAACGTCTTGCTGGCCTGAACATCGTGGTAGCGGATACGGCGTAGAGCGGAGAACGAAACTCCGCTACGGACATTCATTACCCGCAGCTACCAAAATGGGCCGAATGGTCCTTTTTTTTGGCTTACTTCCGGACGTTCACGCCAAAATACGCAGAATATACTGAAATAACCCTGCCCAGGGCCCTCCCTTTGGATAATAAGTGTCCTGTAAAAAACGAGTAAGTGTCATTCCTTTCTAATCAAAATTAACTATTCAGACATCTCTTTCATCCACAACCAAATACCCATCACTGCAACCAGACACATTTAAGCAAAAAAAACCAAACGGATATTAACAAGACAGTGGACTGATCTACACTCTCTTTCTAACAATCCAAAATAGCCAAATGGAATTTTTACCATCAACCATGTAAAATAAGAAATGCAACCCCCAAAATTAACAGAATAAACTCATCGAGAATACACAAGATATTTAAAGGATCAACTCCACAAACCAAGACTCCCAACCGCAGCCAATCTAGCAGTTCACCCAAGTATTACGCAGAGAAAAATTCACAATCTAGAATAAGAACCTTACCCTCAAAAAACATTCCTACACAATACAGATAACAATAAACTTATCCGTAAGATCACCCTAATAATCAAAGACAGAAAGAATACAGTTCAAATCGAAGATGATAGAGAATCGTCTAGCAATGGAAAATACGACTTACGGCCTCCCTTAGTGCGGCCGATGGCCTGAACCGAAGCGCCCCTCTTCCGCCACCGGCGCGACGGTGCGCTTTAACGTGAGAGGTATCGACGGAGATCCCGTCCGGCGTCCCAGCAAGCACTGCCGTCAGTTCAGCGAACATGTACTGCCAGTGCCCCTTCTGCGACCAGTGGTTATAGCGGTTATAGATTGTCGTCAGCGGACCATACTCCTCAGGGAATTCCTGCCAGCGGCAGCATGTGGATGATGCCAAAAATAACTCACCGGTCATCAACCCGCCTGCGGCCCACCGCCCGGTACAGAAGGTGCGGTTTGATCAGTTGCCATTGTTCATCGGATATCCAAAAACCATCCTTCATAGCCTGAAACCTCCACTTTTCAGCTCCAAACTATTGAATTATTATTTATAAGTTAATAGGTTTTAACCCCAGTGATTATCGGTAAAAAGGATAGAAACACCATCAGATAGTAAATTCAGATCCACTTCCTAGAGGTTAAAGAAATCCGGGTGGACAGATATCTGAGATTGGCCTATCACCTTACTGCATCCAGAATTGCAGTTTAGATGTTCTAAAGATATGCGTATTTTTACTTCTTGCAACAGCTTACAATAGTTTAGTTCAACGCGCGCACCTGGAACTAACGGCTGCAGAGCATGATGTATCCATTGAATTATCCTTGTCCGATGACATCATGAAAGAAGGCGTTTACTTATTCAATCCAGATCTAATCATTCGTCCTTTTCTAAAAGAAAGGATTCCAGATGATATCTGGAAAAATCATACCTGCATTATTATCTATCCTAGAGTAAAGGAAGATAAAGGGCTTTCATCCATAGAATGGAGCATACTGGAGGATTTAGAAGAATGGAGGGATGGGAGGGGGATAACAGCATTGCAAGCAGCTGATATTATGGATACTGGAGATATTTTGGGGTCAAGGACATTCAAGCATAGGCCAATAAGTAAATCTCGCATGTACCGACATGAAATGACGGAAACCAGTATACTTCTTATTCATGATGTAGTAACATGGTTCTACAAGTGGTATTTATTTACCAGAACAACTCAACTATACCAATCCAACTGTCAAAGGAAAACTACGACCAGTTATGACACAAAAAGATAGAAGGATCAATTAGAAACTAGATGATTCAGATGCTATAATTAAGAAGATCTATTCTTCTGATAGTCATCCAGGCGTATTAGATACCCTATTCGATGAGGAATATTTTCTTTATGGGGCCTATCATGAAGAGAAACTACTTGGGAATCCAGGAGAAGTGATAGCTAGACGTCAGGATGCTATTTGTATAGCAACCATAGATGGTTCGGTATGGATATCACATTTAAGAAAGATAAATACTCAGGGAGAAAAATATTTCAAATTACCTTCTACGAAAGTATTGGCAGACAAGATAATAGATGTGCGGAATACCCAGTTGGTATCCTATATAAAGGGGTTCTAAAGAATCATTCTTTAATTTTATCTCTCGGTGAAATAAATACCTATAATGAAATTTGGTATTATGAGGAAAACGACGTTGGTTATCTGGTTTTCAATTTTTACAATGGTACCATAGACACTGATAAGTGCCATATGCTTCGAAATTCGTTTATTTCAGCACGCCAACGGAAAACCAAAGTAATTGTATCAACCTGCGGTATGGATTTTTAGTCTAACGGGATCCATCTTAACACCATAGAGGCTGCTTCTGATCCTGCTGAGGAGGCTTGGAGAAACATCAATTCAATTAATGACCTAATTTTATAAATTATAACCACAGATACCCATCTCGTAACCCCTTCTATCTCAAGCAATGCGGCAGCTGGCGGGTTGATTATGGCCTTGGCTGCTGACTTCATATATGCTCGGAACGGAATTATCATGAATCCCCATTATAAATCTATGGGACTCTATGGATCCGAATACATGCGCAGGGCACGGGCACCGCGCCATCCACTGTTTACCTACCCATTTTCCCCCAAGCGCGAGAGCGATGGTTTCTGCGTTCGGTTTGATCACGTAGAGATGCCAGGCCTTGGATCAGAAGCTCTAGTCAGCCAACCGAGCGCTAGCTCATACGGAAACTAGCTTATGAAGCGGCTAAAAGAGTCCCAAATCAATGCTCGCAGCCTCGAATGGGGGAGCAACCATCTGTCTCGCGCATGCGCACTCATCCGAGCTGAACCCACGGGGCTTTACCTAATAAAGTTTCAAATGATCAATTGATCATTTGACAATCCGGCAGGTCGAACCGACACTAGAGATATTGGACTGGGGGTTGTGCCCGGTCGGCGGTTGGCCTCGGTGTAGATCGGGGCCTTTCGTTTTTCAGGGGAAAATCTTCAAGCCCCAGCCTTTCACGACACCCGCAGGACTTTGGCGAAACTTGGTGTTGATGATCTCGTAGGCCCTATTGGGTTGAGCGGGGTCGAGAGTATTCCGGGCGATTGGGCGTGCTGTGAGGTCAGCAAACTGCAATCCGGTCGAGTTGATCCGCTTGTCAGCGAAAACAATCTCAAAGCCGTGCATCGGCCCCCAATGATTGGCACCGTCACGGATGCTGCGGAAGGAAAATTCCAGGGCATCGTCCTCCCGTTTCCCACGCTTCTCGACAACAATGTGTGTCTGCCTGGTGTGCTCGCCTTGGTCCCTAAGAAAGGCATAAGCGCGCTCCATACAGAAGCACAGGGCGATGTCATAGGGGTTTTCAGGGTAGGCGTACTGGTGGGTGAGCCGGTGCTTGTCGATCACAGCGGCGACAATCGTGAAGTCGGCACCCTCGATGATCTCGTTCAAGCCTTCCATGAAGGCTATGCGCTTTGCCTGCGTCTTGAGAAAAACGAAAGGGGGCTTCTGTTTTCGGATGTCGTGCTCGTGCAAGACAACAAGGTCGTGGCCAAAATGCTGGAACTTGAAAGCCTGTACCTTTGGCACAATCGAAGAATAATAATACTCTTTTTGGAAGATGCAGAAATCGAGAACAAAGACAGGAAAATATTGATCAATAACCTCTAGGCTATGATCCCCACTTTCATCGACATATATGACGTAATTACTAAAATCCACTTCATACCCATCAGGTAGATGCTCTCTGTTTGGACAGGGTTACGCGGCTTCAGCCCGGCTGTTCCGGGTAAGAATATCCATGATGTCGGTAGGATCCCTAGACACGTCCCAGGACCAACGGACAAAGCCGCCATGCTCGTTTACGGCATGCACCCACTCGTCGAGGAATTAGCGCTTGGTTTGATTCTGCTCGCTGTCCTGACCTTTGGTCTCCAGGATCAGGTAACCACCAGATTCGAGCCGGATTGTGCTTGTGCTTGTAAAACTCAATGGCCTGACGCAGAGGCGGATTTTCTTTTGGAGCCTCAAACAGTGAGAGCTGCAAATGGTCGCCGTTGCGCTTCTTCACCGCGTCGATGATGGTGCGCGGGTCTATGCGCTCGTGAATGTCGAAAGAGGTATGCTCGGCCTTCCTAGCCCAGACAATCTGCGGGTTCAGGTGGGGGTCGTAGGCATAGGACTTTTTGCCCGCTTCCTTGTCAGTTTCTGGCGTGACCAAGCCGACCGGTTGGTTGTTTGCGCGCTCCTTGTCTGTGTGCGCGTAGTTCTCGATGCCCCTCTTGGCGTTTTTCCTTGGCCGCGCCATAGCCTCTCCTCAATCTCTTGAAGAAATCTTGGTAGATGACCAAGCCGCTGCGCCTGCTGAACCCCCCTCTATCGCATCCCCTCGCCTGCCGGAGAAATGCTGGTAAAGTGCAATGATGAAGACTTGCAGAACGAAAACGGCTAAAGGTGGCTCTCAACACCCGCCAAACATCGTCTGAAAGGTGGCCTGCAATAGGAGAGCGATATCCCACCGAGCAGGGTAATTGTGCGAATTCTGCGTATAGGGATGCAGAAACGGAAAACGCCAATCTGCTGGAAACCCTGGCAGACGCCTGCCGGGGACTCGACATCACGCCCGTTGAAGTCAAGGAAGCACTGGCGCCAGAGGACATCGAGGATTGGCGCAAGGACGCAGTCAGCAACGATACCCTTCCGCATTCGCCCACTCACTGGTGCAGCGGCGGGAAAGGGATCAAGGCAAGCGCCCCGCCCACTACACCGAGCAGGCCACCTGCAAGCACTGCGGCCCGATCCAGCTGTGGTTCTCTGGCGAGGTTCTAAGTTGTCCCTGGTGTTGGAACCGGACAGCCAACAAGCCGATACCACGCCCCTGCTGCATTCACTGTGGCGATTGCATTCACTTCGAGAAGGGCCCACAAGTGCAGATACATCAAGGTGAATTTTCCAAATGATTTCGGTTAAAAGAATCTAGAGGCGAACATGGGCGGCATGGGGAGCAGACGGCACTACCGAATATAAGCCAATCGCTCTTGCTTGTTACCACCCTAGTGGAGCAGCGATCCTAATACTGACTGGCTGCCGGATTCTCACCCGCACTCGGATCTGCGCCTGTTTCTTTGGGCGCGACTGCGCAATGACAGGGGGGTTTCCATGCTCACAAACGAGAGTGTTGCCCATGTGGCGACGCTGGAAAAGGCGTGCGTAGTGCTGGCAGAACTGCGCAGATGCCTATGCGCGGAGGGGTTGGAGAGCATATCCATGCCATTCGGACAAGACCCCATACTTTAATAGATCAAAACCTTCTCCCAACTTGACGTAACTGGAACCCCCACTATAATGGACACACAGACGTGTTACCGAAGTACATCCAGTGCCAAAATCATCCAATTACCGTATCAGGCTTGAACCTGAGCTACACCAAGAATTCTTGGATGCCTGTAGGTCTGTTGATAGGCCTGCTGCCCAAGTAATGAGGGAATTCATGAAGGCCTACGTTAGGAAGAACCGAGCTGTACGACAAGCAGAATCTACCCAAGGGCTCGCTGGAATACAGTGACTGAAGTGTTCGCCTATCCGTCCCGCGACCCCTCAGCGTCCATACCTGAGTTTCTTCGGTCGAGAAACGGCCCCACAAAAAACAAAGGCCCAGTGACCGAAGTCACTAGGCCTTCGCATTCGGTAACCGTCACCTGTATCTCGGAAGTCGGTTGGCATGACACTGAACAGGATGCTGGCGGACATCAAGGGTGGCGGTGGTCCTGACGCCAGCCAGTGGGATAAGCCCTGGCAGGCGGACAATACCGCGGGCAGCGCCGCCCCGATCGAGGTCGAGCTGTTGACGGGGGCACGCCACAAGTTTCTCCTCGATTGCGGGTGGAACGAGGCCTACATGCAGCGTCGTTTCGAGGAAACCGGCGTTGACGACATGCTGGCGCGGGGTGAGATTGAGTTCCTCTTCCTGTCCCACGAGCACCTGGATCACCTGTGGGGACTGCAGGGCGTTCTGCGCCACTGTCCCGACCTTCCCCTGCGCGTGCCGCTCGGCTTCACCGAGGAGGCGCTGGCCTTTATCCGCGGTGAGCGTTCGGCACCTACCGCCACGGATACGGCGCCGCCTGTCCGTCACACCGGCCACGTTCTCGTCACTCCTCCGGACGAGCCGACAATCCTTTACCGCGGCTGTGTGGCGGTGGCCTTCGACCTGCCCATCCTGCTCGGCATCAGGGGCGAGCAGTCACTGTATTTCCGAGTCCGGGATCAAGGAACCGTCTGTGTTACCGGCTGCTGCCATCAGACGGTCACCACCCTGGCGGAGTACGCGCTTACCCATATCGCGACCGAGTCGACCTTGTACGGTCTTTACGGGGGCCTCCATATCGCCCCCTTCGGTCCATCATTGTCTCCCGAGCAGGACCAGATGATCGCCGATCTGCAGCGGTTTGGTTTCCGCAAAATCGCCGCCAACCACTGCACCGGTGTGCCGGCGGTGGAACGGATGATCGCACTCGGTTATCCCATCGTGCGTGGCTCCGGCCGATACGGCTCCGCGAGCCCGCTGATGCTCGGCAATGGTGATCGTGTCGTCTTCGATTAGGAATAGAGGTTAGTCTTTAAGTGAGGGGGTGGTCAACCGCGAGCCCGCGTAGGAGAGGCCACCCGCATCTGCCTATGCCAACGGGGTAGATGGGGACACGGACCATCCGAAGATGCGGTTGCCGCCGGCGAGCATCCATTGATGCGGTTCGTGCCTCCTCGTGATGCCATCCTGAATGACCTGTCGTGCTCACCGCATCCTACGCCGGCTTCGACGGCGACGGTCTACCAAGCCACCATCGTCCCCTGGCTTTGGCTCCTCACCCACACCACACCGACTGCCGCATTTTCAAGATCGGACCCGCCCGACATCGCCAAGAGCAATCCTGAATGATTTAGCGCTGCTTGAAGGACCGGGCGTGTTGCATTCGACGCACCAAGGTTCGCTGATCGTCTACCAAGTCAGTGCCGGCGTCTTAACGCAACCTACACCCACATCCCCCCCTGCACGGCCTGCGCGCGCGGATCTTGTTTTGAGCAATCCTGGATTACTTGGCGTTGTCGAGAGGATTTGACTGCGGTTGCTGGAGGAAACCGTCCGTAACCCATTCGCAGGCAAAGGCAAACCGGAGACCTTGAAATTCGGGTAGTGGTAAATTTTTACGGAATTTCCTAGTTTAAGGTCTTGACATTGATTGACAGGATACGCAATGGGATCACAGGAAAATAAGTTGATCAATCTCTATATTGAACTCAGAGACGGCCTCCGGGACTTGGAGGAAAGATTCTATACAATACAATGACCCCATGTATCACAGGGATTACACGGACTTTCCAGAGGATTTCGCCCACGAAATGACCTACAAACGATATTGCAAGGCGATAGACGAAAGAGAAAAGGCTGAAGACGCCAGATATACTCTGGAAAATATGGTCTATCCACACATAGAAATATCAAGACCTTAAACTAGGAAATTCCGCTCTCATCCCGGGGACGAATCCGGTGGTGTTCGATGCGATCGGACCATTGCGCTGAGCGGAGTTAAGTCCGTGCGTGACTACCCCCTGCCATTACGCCATATCCGCTACCACGATGTTCAGACCAGTAAGACGTTCAACTTCTTGACCAATACCGCTGGCAAGCTGAATTGTTCTTCAAGTGGATCAAGCAACACCTACGCATCAAATCGTTCTTCGGGACCTCCTCCGAGAACGCGCTCAAAAGCCAGATTTGGATCGCTATCTCGGTTTATATCCTCGTCGCTATCATCAAGAATCGCCTTGACAGCAAATCGGATCTCTACACAATTTTACAGATTCTGAGCCTGACCTTACTCGAAAACACTCTTCTAGCTCTGTTAGTTACTAGAATGGAATCCATAAGCGATACCGCTTATACCCATAACCAACCGAATCTATTTGATAATTTCCCCGGACAGTAGTGCGGAAAAATATGTAGTCCGTAACAGTGATCCAGATGCAGATGCGACAAGATTACTATCACATTTCTGCCGTGCATGACCCACTTTCCGATCCTTCGCGCACCGGTCCCCAGGTCGAATAAGAAAATGTCAGTATCATTTGTAACGATTTCGGTACAGATGGTACAACCCGATTCATTGTCAAACCAACCGGAAGTGCCGTAAAAACGATTTCAAATGCTCCAGTCTTCTCGGTCATAGAAATATTCCTCTATTATATGGACATACTTATTGTCTGCATTATGCCATCGCCAGGCACCATATTCGTTTATTTTTAGATACTCATTGACGACAAAGCGATCATCATCGATTAATCGATAGCGTTCGGGGTAATTGCCCTTGTTATAATCACATTGAACAATATGAAAAGCGCTATTTCCCAGGTAAGAAACCTTTCCTGCAATGACTTGCAAGACCCTCTCTCCCCAATACAAGCTGAGGTTATATAACGACCGACTCAAAAAGGGAGCCCTTTGGCAAAGGCGACATGATTACCCATGGCGGCAGCTAATAACATCTTGTCGCCGCCCCATAATCATGAAGTCGGCAAAATCTATCTCCCTTATTGTGTCCGACTTGGCAACCCATCCCAAGCCAAGATTACATCTAATCCGCAGGCTGATGCCATTTTTACTGAAATAGTCTTCAATGCCGATATCAGTCTCCCAACTTGCAACGACTGATTTTCGGGTCAAGCTCGTCGAAGAAAACCCGCTCTCTTCAAGCCTGACATCTTCCACGCGATTAAATAGTTGCACCAGTCGATAACTCTCCAGCTTATCCTTTAGCTGAGTCAGCCAGTCCGTCCCGGTCAATAAAATATCCACATCCGTCCATATAATATATTGGCTCATGGGGCCAACTGAGCGAGAGCTATCCAACCGCCTCGTCAAGCCTGAGAATCAGCTCCCTAAAATGAGTTGCCAAAGGAGAAGCCGATGATCCGTTTCTCAACCCTCGATTTGATGGATGAGCCGAAATGTTACGCGTATCTGGTTGCGATTTTGCATCCGGAGGGTCTCGGTTGCCCAGCGTGCTACACATCGGTCGCGTACGCGAAGGTCCATCGACGTAATCGCGCGCCCTTGTTGTCCTTTCGCTGCGCTTGCGGTCGGATCTACAACGCCTTTACGGCAACCCTGTGGAAAGGTACCCATCACGGCTGTTGTCTGATCGTACGGATCTTGCAGGGCATCGTCGCCCAAGGGGTTCCCACTCGGCATCTGGCGCAAGAATTGGGCCTCGACCGTAAGCATTTGCTGGAACGTCGCCATCAAATTCAAACGCTTGCGGAACAGGCCTGCCTGCGGGAAGCCTTGGTCGATGCGGTCGTGGAAGCCGATGAGATGGACCAAAATGCCGGTGAGAGGGGCCGTTTACACCCCGATCCCGAAGACCCACCGCGTCGTCACGCCAACCACGCACGGTACCTGGGACACCGACCGGCCTCCCATCCTGGGGATTGTCGGCCGTGACAGCGGCCAGATTCAACTGAGTTTAAAAAACAGTGCGCGATCGGATCTGGAGCCGCCGGTCTTGCCAGAAACCCAGAAAGGAACGACCATCAACACTGACGAGTGGGGCGTCTACCGACACTTGTCGGCGGTAGAACGTCAACACGTCACGGTCTGTCATGCGCCGGGAAAGCGGGTGTGGGCGCGCGATGAGGATGGCGACGGAATCCGGGAGGTGCACACCAACACCATCGAAGGCGTGTGGACCGGCGTACGCAATTTTCTGCGTCCTTTCGCGGGGTTAACAAGCTCTACCTCCAGCAATACCTCGCCATCCATGAATGGGCACATAATCTCAAGGAGGTTACCCTGGATTTTCTGCGAATTTTGTGTGGTGTCACACAATTGGCCTCATGAGCCGATATATTTATGATTGTGCCTGAGATATGATAGGGCTTATGCTATGGAATCTCTCTTTTTGCCAAATAACAGAAGCCGATTGGATATTGATGATATGAATATTATTTGTAGGCAATACAGTATTCGTCTGTAAGCCATAATACACCAATATGATGTCCACCTGCTGACTTAAGTATCCCAATGTCTCTTGCAGGGCCATTTCTCTGGCTTTTTTCTATGAGAAATTGAAATAGGCCAGAATTGCTACGGTATCCCTATTGTCAGGTCCCATTGCTATCAGCTACCGAAGGCTGCACTCACCATATCCTAACAGGCTTTGTCCAACCTCCGGGGTAGAATCCGCAGTGCGGATCTACCTGCAGGCAGCTAGGTTTGTCAAGGTTATGTTTTTGGGAAGGTTTATACGCGCTCGCCCCGCAGCATCCTGAGATTTTTGCCCTGCACTCAGGCTGGAATGTTAGAATTTATCCCACTACTGTTCGGTAAATTACCAAATAGATTCCGTTGGTTATGGGTATAGGGAGTATCGCTTATGGATTCCATTCTAGTAACCGACTGAGCTAGAAGAGTGTTTTCGAGTAAGGTCAGGCTCAGAATCTGTAAAATTGTGTAGAGATCCGAATTGCTGTCAAGGCGATTCTTGATGATAGCGACGAGGATGTAAACCAAGACAGCGATCCAAATCTGGTTTTTGACCGCGTTTCGGAGGTCCAGAAGAACGATTTGATGCGTAGGTATTGCTTGATCCACCTGAAGAACAATTCAACTTGCCAGCGGTATCGGTAGAGATCCGCCACCATCTGCGCTGGAATGGCGAAGTTGTTGGTCAAGAAGTTGAACGTCTTGCTGGTCTGAACATCGTGGTAGCGGATACGGCGTAATGGCAGGGGGTAGTCACGCACGGACTTAACTCCGCTCGGTAC
>Ga0209364_1000024_pt1 | contig 30034 bp, 46 predicted proteins | sample WorMetHERISLAND2_3_FD_187387 | JGI IMG/M metagenome (GOLD analysis project Ga0209364, IMG submission 187387) | Marine gutless worms symbiont microbial communities from Max Planck institute for Marine Microbiology, Germany - Olavius albidus HERON... | ecosystem: Host-associated > Annelida >... | reverse complement strand
CGATTGTGTTCGTATGAACGATGCCTTCCACATAGGTCTCGCGATGCTTGGTTACGGCATGAGAGATAGTCTGCCGCACGGCGCGATACCCTGAAAATTCGTCCGTCATCAGGACCGATCCGACTGGATCAACGTTTTCTTTTATGAAAGCCAGTAATTCCCGCCCTGATACGCTATCGGAAACTTGTGCCCGAACCTGCCCACCGCGTTCTACCGCACCGATGACCGGCGTTTTGCACGTCCCGCGCCCCCGTGGATTTTTCCCTTTGCGACCTCTTGGCTTCCCACCAATATAAGTCTCATCAGCCCCTACTATGCCTTGTAGTAATTTCATGCCCCCCTTGTTTGCCATTTCCGCTCGAATCCGTTGCATCATGTACCAAGCGGTTTTCTGATTGATGTTCAGATCGCGGGCCAGTTGGCAGCTCGACAGGCTCTTTTCGCGTTCACCATCAAGCCAATTGCAGCAAACCATTTACGTAGCGGAACCTTGGTCTTCTCGAAGATCATACCCGACAGAACATTGAAGCTGGACTTGCACCCATGGCAGTTCCAGCGCCCAAACACGTCGTCCATCGGATTTCCGAGCTACGTTCGAGCTCCCACAATGTGGATAGTAATCGCCATCCCAGAAGCGGATTTTCTCAAGATCCTCAATGCACGCATCATGATCTGGGAACAGTGTGAAATGACCTGGGAACAGTATGAAGATTTGGAACAAATTCATCAGATTATCCTCCTTGATTGAAAGTCTATCCTAGATTATCCCAGGCCTCAAGCCTGTAACTACTAATTACCTTTGGTATTGGACTTGGCGCGGATGACGAAGAACGCCCTGTTCTGTACAACGTGAACAGGTGCTCGAAGTCCACATGGCCACGATCCATGATGTAGAAGGCGCGGGGCTCCGGGATCAGCAGATCAAGGACATTGACGTCGTGTAGCTTGCCGTCGGAGATGTGGATAAAGGTTGGGATGTTGCCTTGAAGATCGAGCGGGGTCTGGAGCTTGACAACAGATTCGGTTGAGCGAAACAGTGCCCACGGAAAGACGGACAGGCGCAGGTTGATGGTAGAGGCATCGAGCGCATAAACCGTGTTGCCAAGATCACGCCCCAAGTCCTCTTCGGCATACAGGGGCGAGCGGTGCGAATCAATGCCTGAGCGAGATCTGCCTAGATACGCCAATCTCGGCGTTCATTCGCGTCAGCCACGGCGTTTCTGGAAACGTTGCCCCGGATACCCCTGTGGTACAACTTGTCCTTCTGGGCGCGCAGGCAAACTTCAATATCGTGCAGGCTCTCGCGATGGGTTAACTGCGCGAAGGTCATGCGCAGGTATTGGTCGAGACAGGAAAATGTCTTCTTGTAGCGGTTGCCGTCGTACCGCGCAATGCCTCGACGAAACGCATGCATCGGTAAAGAGTCAATGACCTGAGAAAAAACGAGCTTGCCGATGTGCATAACCGGGTCCCTAACACCCCCAGAAGAGGGGTATTTGGGAGATGCGCGAGGTGATTCAAATCGGTGATACTCTTAAGTTGGCTGTTTTTCATTTCCTTACAAGGAGTTACGAAACAAAAACAAACGTTTTGTCGGACAGCAGTGTACTCTTATTAACATTTTTTCATTGAAGAGTTGTGCATAAGTAGTTGAAAAATCTGTATGATAGTCGGTATGCTCGACTACGCCCTGTCACCTGACCAGCTCGCTGACCTGCGTCAGGCGCACCGCCGCACCCGAGACAAACGCGAGGCCGACCGCATCAAGGCTGTGGTGTTACTGGTGACCGGCTGGACGGCCGAGGCGGTGGCGGAAGTTTTGCTGGTCGATCCCAACACGGTGTGTGCGCACTTTAAGCGTTATGGTAAAAGTGGTCTTGAGGCGTGTTGGCGACGGTGGCAGCGTTGGCTTGCTCAAGGCCAAGCACCTGGTGGAATTGGACGCCCACCTTCAAGCGAACCTGTACCTCTCGGCCAAAGCGGTCGCCTACTGGGTGAAGGAAATCTTTGGGGTGTCTTACACGCAGAGTGGCATGACCGCAGTGCTGCGCCGGTTGGGTTATGTGTACAAGAAACCCCGGCTGGTGCCTAGCAAGGCCGACCGGGAAGCGTAAACGCAATCCCTCGAAACGTACGACCATATCCGCAATCTCCAGGGTCAGGATGATCCCATCTATTTTACAAGACTACCTGAAAGCCTCTCGCATTCAGCTCGTTTTCCTCCCGACGTATGCGCTGAATTTGAATTTGATCGAGCGATTATGGAGATTTTTTAAGAAGAGGGTCCTCTACAATCGGTATTATGAAACGTTTATTGAATTTTGAACAGCGTGTGAAACATTTTCCAAGAACCCGCGCAAATACTAACCGGAGTTACGTTCATTGCTGACCGCAAATTTTGAAATCATCGGGTGAATGAAAAGCCGAAATATGATATTAGCTTAGTATAAATAAAAAATGTTAGCAGCAGAGACCTATGATGTCATTGTAGTCGGTGGCGGACATGCGGGGACAGAAGCGGCCCTCGCCGCGGCGCGTGTTGGGGCGCGTACTCTGCTGCTTACCCACAACATCGAGACCATCGGTCAGATGAGCTGTAACCCGGCCATCGGAGGTATCGGCAAGGGTCACCTGGTCAAGGAGGTCGATGCCCTGGGTGGGTTGATGGCCCGCGCGGCCGACGTGGCAGGCATTCAGTTCCGCATTCTCAACGCCCGCAAGGGTCCTGCTGTGCGTGCGACCCGGGCCCAGGCCGATCGCATGTTGTACAAAGCCGCGGTGCGACAGGCGATTGAGCGTCAGGAAGGTCTGGACCTGTTTCAGCAGGCAGTGGATGACCTGTTGCTCAGGAACGGACGGATCGCGGGCGTTCTGACCCAAATGGGCCTAACCTTTTGGGCATCCGCGGTGGTGTTGACGGTCGGGACCTTTCTCGGGGGCCGAATCCACATCGGCCTTATGAGCTATGAAGGCGGACGCGCCGGAGACCTGCCCGCCAATGCCCTGTCCCGACGGCTACGTGAGCTCCCTTTTCAAGTTGAGCGGCTCAAAACCGGGACCCCACCCCGCATCGACGGGCGCAGCATCGACTATTCGGTGCTTCGGGAGCAGCCCAGCGACGATCCCGTGCCTGTCTTCTCCTTTTTTGGGCAGGCACAGGACCATCCACGTCAGGTGAGCTGCTACATTGCCCGTACCAACGCCCGCACCCACGACATCATCCGCGTGGGCCTGTCGCGCTCGCCGACGTTCAGCGGGGTGATCGAGGGGATCGGGCCACGCTATTGTCCTTCGATTGAGGACAAGGTCGTACGTTTCGCCGACAAGGATTCGCACCAGATTTTCGTCGAGCCCGAGGGACTCCGAACCCATGAGATCTACCCCAACGGCATATCTACCAGCCTGCCTTTCGATGTGCAGCTGGAGCTGGCCCGCTCCGTGCGTGGCTTCGAGCAGGCTCGTATCACCCGTCCCGGCTATGCGATCGAGTACGACTTCTTCGACCCCAGAGACCTCGAGTGCTCGCTTCAGACCCGCTTCATTCCGGGGCTCTTTTTTGCCGGTCAGATCAACGGCACCACCGGTTATGAAGAAGCGGCGGCGCAGGGCCTGCTCGCCGGACTCAACGCGGCCTTACGGGTCCGGGGCGACGAACTTTGGTGTCCCCATCGGGACCAGGCCTACTTGGGCGTGTTGGTAGATGATCTGCTTACCCAAGGGACCAAAGAACCCTACCGCATGTTCACCAGCCGGGCCGAATACCGACTGCTCCTGCGTGAAGACAACGCTGACCTGCGCCTGACCGAGACCGGCCGCCGATTAGGCCTGGTGGGAGACGAGCAATGGCGAGCCTTCGAGCACAAGCGTGAGACCATCGAGCGTGAGCGCGCACGGCTGGGGGATGCCTGGGTGCGCCCGCATGACCTCGACCCGGATCTACTCCGCGAAGTCCTCGGCGACGAGCTGCGCCGAGGGAGCCGGGCGCTGGATCTACTCGCAAGGCCCAAGGTTACCTACCATTCACTTATGCGTCTGCCCGGGCTCGGTCCTGGTGTGGCGGACCCAGAGGCGGCGGAACAGCTGGAGATCCAGTGCAAGTACGCCGGTTACATCGGTCGCCAGCGTGAGGAGATCGACCGCCGACACGCCCAGGAAGCCTCACGTCTACCCGCCGATTTCGACTTCGAGCAGATCCGAGGTCTGTCCGCGGAGGTGCGCGAGAAGCTGATCAGGGTCCGGCCCGCGACTATCGGTCAAGCGGCTCGTATCCCCGGGGTCACTCCGGCAGCGGTCTCCCTGCTGCTGATCCATCTGAAGCGGTGGTCGGGATAATGCTAGGAACCGTTGACATTTAACTCTAGATGTAAACCGAGATAGCGATCCAAATCTGGCTTTTGACCGCGTTCTCGGAGGTCCCGGAAGAACAATTTGATGCGTAGGTGTTGCTTGATCCATTTGAAGAACAATTCAACTTGCTAGCGGTATCGGTAGAGATCCGCCGCCGTCTGTGCTGGAACGGCGAAGTTGTTGGTCAAGAAGTTGAACGTCTTGCTGGTCTGAACATCGTGGTAGCGGATACGGCGTAATGGCAGGAGGTTCACGCACGGACTTAACTCTGCTCAGCGCAATGGTCCGATCGCATCGAACACCACTGGATTCGTCCCTGGGATGAGAGTAGCGACCCTGTATTCGGTATTGGACTTGGCGCGGATGACAAAGAAACGCCCTGTTCTGTGCAACGTGAACAGGCGCTCGAAGTCCACATGGCCACGATCCATGATGATGTAGAAGGCGCCGGGTTCCGGGATCAGCAGATCAAGGACATTGACGTCGTGTAGCTTGCCGTCGGAGATGTGGATAAAGGTTGGGATGCTGCCTTGAAGACCGAGCGGGGTCTGGAGCTTGACAGCAGATTTGGTTGAGCGAAACAATGCCCATGGAAAGACGGATAGGCGCAGGTCGATGGTAGAGGCATCGAGCGCATAAACCGCGTTGTCAAGATCACGCCCCAAGTCCTCGTCGGCATACAGGGGACGAGCGGTGCGAATCAATGCCTGAGCGAGATCTGCCTAGATATGCCAATCTCGGCGTTCATTCGCGTCGGCCACGGCGCTTCTGGAAACGTTGCTCCGGATACCCCTGTGGTACAACTCGTCCTTCTGGGCGCGCGGGCAAACCTCAATATCGCGTAGGCCCTCGCGATGGGTTAACTGTGCGAAGGCATGCGCAGGTATTGGTCGAGACAGGAAAACGTCTTCTTGTAGCGGTTGCCGTTGTACCGCGCAACGCCTCGACGAAACGCATGCATCGCTAAAGAGTCAATGACCTGAGAAAAAAACGAGCTTGCCGATGTGCAATAACCGGGTCCCCAACAGCCCCAGAAGTGGGTATTTGAAGATGCGCGAGGTGATTCAAATCGGTGACACTCTTAAAGCGGCTGTTTTTCATTTCCTTACAAGGGATTACGCACAAGAAAAAACGTTTTGTCGGACAGTAGTGAGCCCGTATAGCTCGTCGGGAATTGCCGTCCTGGTGGAGTTCGCAGTCCCGTTCGCATCGATTCATATGCATGCGTGGTGAGGAGGCCGTCGGTGCAGCAGAGGTTGCGGATAGTGAAGCCCGGGGAGTACTTCATCGAGGAGGAACCCTACTACGAGTCCGTGGGCGACGAGATTGCGGTGTTCGAGGCCGCTTACCGCAACGGGTTGCCGGTGCTGCTGAAAGGCCCTACCGGCTGCGGCAAGACACGCTTCATGGAGCATATGGCCTGGCGACTCAAGCGGGCGCTGATAACCGTCTCCTGTCACGACGACCTCACCGCTTCCGACCTGGTGGGTCGCTTCCTGGTCAAGGGTGGCGAGACGATCTGGGTCGACGGTCCCTTGGCGCGGGCGGTGCGCGCCGGTGGGATCTGCTATCTGGATGAAATCGTGGAGGCGCGTAAGGATACCACCGTCGTCATTCACCCTCTGGCCGACGACCGGCGGGTGCTGCCCATGGAAAAGGCCGGCGAGCTATTAGCGGCGTCCGACGATTTTTGCCTTGCTATCTCCTACAATCCGGGGTACCAGAGCGTGCTCAAGGACCTCAAGCAGAGCACACGCCAGCGTTTCGTGGCCCTGGAGTTCGACTACCCGGAGGCCGGATTGGAGCAGCGGATCCTGGAGAAGGAGACCGGTGCGCCCTCGGGGCAAGCACGCCAACTGGTCAAGCTCGCCCACATGACCCGCAATCTCAAGGGCCAAGGCCTCGACGAAGGCGCCTCGACCCGGCTCCTGGTCCACGCCGCTAAGCTGATCGTCTCCGGCGTTGCCCCCGTCACGGCCTGCCGCAGCGCCATCACCCAGGCCCTGACCGACGACGCGGATATGCTCGCGGCGGTCCATGAGCTCAGCGCCTCGCTTTTCTGATCGCCGGCCCCATGTTCCCCGTCATGAATCGGGATTTACCCCGCACCGACGACCTGCCTTCACGGCTCGGCCGGATCATGCTGTTCACGGCCTGGGTGGTGGGGCTGGCCATGCTTGCCCCACTCTTCCAGCGCCTACTTGACGATCAGGAGAACCCGAATCGGGAGTTCGAGATAACCCCGGACGCACAGGGTCGCCCCCAGGTGGTCCTGCGACGCAACCGGTCCGGGCATTATGTGGCCAACGGCAGGATCAATGGTGAGCCAGTGGTCTTTCTGGTCGACACGGGCGCCACGGATGTCGCACTCCCGCTCCGGGTGGCGCGCCGGCTTGGCGTACCCTTGGGTGCGGAATACATCGCCAAGACGGCGAACGGCAACATCCGAGTCTGGAGCGCGCGGCTTGGCAGCGTCGATCTGGGGGGGGGCTGACAGCCCGCCGCGTGCGGGCGTCGGTGTTGCCCAGTATGCCGGGGGAAGAGATTCTGCTGGGGATGAGCTACCTGAAGCGGTTCGAGCTCATATAGCGCGGCAACGCCCTAACCTTGCGTTCCCCGAGGTGAGAGGCTGTCCGGTTATCAGCCGCTTTGACCATACTGGCTTCGACGGCGACCGCCCCGTCTACCAAGCCACTCTCGCCCCCTCGCTCTGGCTCCTCACCCGCACCACCGACTGCCGTATTTTTCAGGGCCGGACGGTTCCCGACATTGTCAAGAGCGATCCTGAACGATTTGGCGCTGCTTGAAGGACCGGACGTGTTGCGTTCGACGCACCAAGGTTCGCTGACCGTCTACCAAGTCAGTGCCAGCGTCTTAACGCAACCCACACCCGCATCACCCCCGCACGGCCTGTGCGCACGGACCTTCTGGAGGGAATAGAATATCTCAGTCGCTTGCGTTGCTCCAACGGGAAACTCCCGAAGTTCAAGCGCATGGGAAGCGTCGGCAGCCATAATCCGACGGAGACCCCGAGGGCTCAGAGGAAGCGCTGCAACAGATAACAAATCGGCAACATCATGTACTATGATGAGGTGATTTTACCCTTTGTGGGCAAAATTCTCGTTGGTTCTGATGATTTGGCCGACCGGCCATCCGAACCGCACGTTCGAATCGCGGAACATGCGAATGATGGGCTCGATCCGGTGCAGGCACTGCGACCCGGATGACAAACAAGGTAGGAACAGTTATGAAAAGGTACGGTTTCGTCGCCTCCGGCGGCGGCTACAGAAGTTTTTATACGGAAGGGGCGCTGGTCTGGTTACGGCAGAATGGGGTCTCGGTATCTCATATCGCCTCCACTAGCTCGGGGAACAATATCGCCCTGGATTACCTCCTCTGGGATCAGGAGAAAGAGGAGCTGCCGCCGGTCCTCACCCGGACCATGCGTTTGAGCGTGGGGGATATCTTTCACGTCTTCAAGAACTTTCTGGGTCTGCGGCCTTCCCTGCTCCCCAACGGCTCCTACCTGTTCACCGTCGACAAGGACAGTTGCCGCAATTCCCTGACCCTGGATCAACCCGCCAGACAGGAGATCCTGAGCCGGAACCTGGCTGCCGTGAGCTGGGATATCTTCACCACCAACCTGACGCGACGTGAGGGGAGGTCGTTCCGGATCAACGACATCCTGTCCGCAATCGACCCAGGTACGCTGGATCGCTTCATGGACGTGTTTCTAGCCGGCATCACCACCATCCCTTATTTCAAGGCGATCGAGATCGATGATGAGTTCTATCTGGAAGGCGGATACATGGATAACACCCCCTTGAGGACCATGTTCGAAGACCCGGAAGTGGATGAGATCATCGCCGTGGACTTTACCGACTACGACTACCACGAGGCGCTTGGGAAGCTGTATGCCACCCAGGTGTTCACTCTGCCCTTGAACAGCATCGATATGTATCTCCTGGTGAGCGACATCCAGCTGAGCCTACCCAACATCAAGGTCTTTACGGAAGCCAAGCGCATCAACCGCATGCTCGAAGAAATCGGTAAGACTTCCATCGAGATCGACGGGAAGACCTACTACCGCAAGCCACTCCATGTCTTGAGTCCCAAAAATCTGGAAAGCATGACCATCTCCCTGAAAGACAGTACGATCCAGAGAAAGTACTTCGAGTTTGGAAAAGACGACATGGCGGAATTGTCGGCCAACCGTTTGACATCATAAGGTTCGGGGCGGCTGATTGGAGCCGTCGTCCGCTGGGTGAAATCCGGTCGGTCGAGGCGGTGTTGTGTGGGGTGACGTTGAGGCGTAGCGGTGGGCTGTTGACTCGGCAGGCGTTCGCACTCGAAGGTCGGCGCCCGCGGCGCAACAGTCCCCCGGCGGCGGGTGATCCGCACCCGGCTTGCCGACCAGCCGCCGGGGCAGCTGGTCCGAGGAGCAACTTATCAATCGAAGCGCAATCGATACACGCTCTCACCCTGCATCCGGGGACAGGCCAGCAACACCTTGTGTTTTACCGTGGGTCAGGGTCGGCGTGAGTGCCTGCCTCCTGGGTCAAGGGGTGCACTTTGACGGCGGACACAAGCGTGATGATGTCCTTACCGGATCACTCGCCGCTTTCCTGGACCTGGTGCCCGTATGTCCCGAAGTGGACATCGGGATGGGCGTCCCACGTCCGCCGATTCGACTGGTCGGGGATCCGCAACGGCCGCACGCCGTCGGCGTGGACGACGCTACGCCGGACGTAACGGAGCAGCTCCTCTCCTTCGCCCGACGGCGCGTCTCCTCCCTCGGAGACATCAGCGGCTACATATTGAAGCGGAGCTCTCCGAGCTGCGGCATGGCGGGGGTAAAGGTCTATGATTCCAAAGGTACAATTATCGACCACAAAGGTGTCGGCATCTTCGCCCGCGTTCTGATGGAGGCTAGGTCGTTGCTGCCGGTAGTGGAGGAGACCTGTTTAAAAGACCCGGTACGACGCGAGGATTTCCTCGCCGGCTCTTAGCGTACCACGGCCTGAATTTTTCAGAGCTATATAAAAATTAAGGCATAGGTTTTATCACTACTGTCCGGGTAAATTATCAAACAGATTCAGTTGGTTATTGGTATAGGCAGTATCGCTTATGGATTCCATTCTAGTAGTCCACCCACAAGAAAAATCAGGATGCTAAACTAATTCTGCTGGCATTGTGGTCAAGCCTTGAGGAATCAGCCCTGAAGAAACGTTATGTGGTGCGATTGAGCGTGGTAGAGCGTGAGCAACTGGAAGGGCTGGTGAAGCGAGGACGGGAGGCCGCCTATCGTCGCCGTCACGCCCAAGTGTTGTTGCGGGCGGACGAAGGCGAACGCGGAAACGGCCTGATCGACCGAGAAGTGGCGGAGCGGGTGGGTTGTAGCCGTCGCACGGTGGAGCAAATTCGCCAACGGTGTGTGTGAGGGCTTCCCGGCGGCACTGGAGCGGCGCCAACGTTCGCGGATTGGATGGTGAAGGCGAAGCGCGCTTGGTGAGTATCGTCTGTAGCGAGCCGCCGGCGGGACATGCCCGGTGGACCTTACGGTTGTTGGAGGATCGCTTGGTGGAATTGAAGGTGGTGGAACGATATTCCCCAAGACCGTGCGTCAAGTGTTAAAAAAACGCCATCAAACCCTGGCAGAAGTAGATGTGGTGCATTCCCGCGCCTGCGAATGCGGCCTTCGTGTGCTAGATGGAAACGGTATTGGCCGTGTACCGGCGGCGCACGTTTGATCCGGCCTATCCGGTGATGCGTATGGACGAGACCAGCGTGCAATACGCGCGCGAAGCGCGTGACCCGATACCGGCCAAACCGGGGCAGAGCGAACGCTACGACGTGGAATACGAACGGAATGGCGTCACCCACTTGCTGGCGTTTTATGCCCCCTTCGAGAACTGGCGTCGCATCGACATAGCGGATAATCATGCCGCCGAGCAATGGGCGCAACGCGTCCGACGGTTGGTGCAAGACGATTATCCGCAGGCAACCCGTATCACCTTAGTCATAGACAATCTGAACACCCATGGCGGCGTCTCCCTATATTAAAGCGTTCCCACCGCACGTGGCCTGCTCGCTGTTGGACAAATTAGAATTCGTCTACACTCCCAAGCATGGCGGTTGGCTCAACCTGGCCGAATGTGAGTTCAGCGTGTTAGGATGACAAGGCTTGGACCGGCGACTATCGGATCTCGCGACGGTCGCTTCCGAAGTCCAGGCATGGACGGAGATCTGGAACCAATCCAATCAACCCGTCGATTGGCGCTTTACCACGGAAGACGCACGGATCAAGCTTAAACGCCTTTATCCTATATTATCAGATTGATGGACTACTAGTAACCAACAGAGCTAGAAGAATGTTTTCGAATAAGGTCAGGCTCAGAATCTGTAAAATTGTGTAGAGATCCGAATTGCTGTCAAGGCAATTCTTGATGATAGCGACGAGGATGTAAACCGAGATAGCGATCCAAATTTGGCTTTTGACCGCGTTCTCGGAGGTCCCGAAGAACGATTTAGATACGTAGGTGTTGCTTGATCCACCTGAAGAACAATTCAACTTGCCAGCGGTATCGGTAGAGGTCCGCCACCGTCTGCGCTGGAATGGCGAAGTTGTTGGTCAAGAACCGGAATGATTCAATGCCGTTGATATGGCAATTGCCTCGCGCAAATTCGTTACGGATGGACGCGGAGATGCTTCTGATAACCCCCATATCCACCAGCCCATTGTAGCCCCTCCAGCCATCCGAGTGGATGATGCTATCGAAGGGCTACCTGGCCCGAATCACGGCCTGTAGCGGCTTCTTGGAGGCATCCAGGACGATCTCCGTGTAGACCTTTCCTGCCGTTCCAGGATTCCGAAGACGATTGTTTTACCCCCGGCTCCACGCCCCTTTTTCCCCGAACACGGCGGGCATCAAAAGAGGATTCATCCTCTTCAACCTCACCGGGAAAGGCGATGAGGCGTCACAAAGCTGGGCGATTCTAGGTCGTAGCTTGAAGAACCGTTGATTGATCGTCGGGCGGCTTACATCACTCAGCGCGGCGAGTTTCGAGGCCGCTAGATCATGCGTAAAATAGCGCATGATCCAGTTTGAATTTGGCCTCCGAAAGGTGTGAACGCCTGAAATACCTGTTTTTTCCTTGCATAACATAACCGTAGCATGCAGTTGCAGATGCTAAAGTTATCTAGACCCTTCGGTATATATCCTGCGGGCGGGTTGACGACGATGACCGCTGTAACTACCGCTTCGAGCGGTCTATCCATGCCGACATCACGGTAGCGTTGGAGGATTGCAGTCGCCGCGATATTAACACTGTTGCTACGGGGCAGGTTGGGCGGATCAAGGTGAGGATCAGCTAGGCCCTGCACCACGCCGATCTCATGGCCCTGGACGCTGTCTGAAAATGATAGGTCGTAAGCGGTGATGGTCAATCCCTCGAGGGGTTCTCGGAATCCGAGCCGGACATGGGTTTGGTCGGATGCAGTCGAAGAATGATTAGATCTGCCATGGTGGTTCTCCCTCAGAAAAGAACATACAAGGTTGGGTTAAGTGCACGGCTCGATCCCAAAGCACTGTGACAGGTCTGAACGCGCCGTAACCCAACGCGACGCCGGGATTCGTTTTAACCAAACTTCTTTTACTGCCGTGCGGACTGGCTTGCCGCGATCTCGGCGGTCATCCGAACGGCCTGCTCCAGGACACTGTGCGAGGTGTAGAAATGGGGGGAGAACCTGATCCCGCCACCGCGCCGGGCGCAGATGACGCCGCGATTCGTCAACGTCCGGAGGAGGGCTTGGTGGTCGGCACCGGGAACGCGGAAGGTCAGGATCCCGGCCCGACGCTCGGGCTCCCTGGGGCTCAGCAGCTCGAAGCCGTAGCCGTCGATCAGCTCGATGAGGCGGTGCATGCGTTCGGCCACGGCGGCCCGGATGCGATCGATTCCGGTCTCCAACAGCAAGGACAGGCTGGCATCCAAGGCATGAATGCCGAGCATATTCGGGCTGCCGCACTCGAATCGCCCGGCATCCGCGGCAGGGTTCCATTCCAGGCGCTCATAGTCGCCGCGATGCTCCACCATACGCCAGCCGTACTGGTATAGGCGCAATCCCAGGCGTAGGCGCGGATTCACATACAACAGGGCGACGCCCTCAGGGCCCAGCATCCACTTGTGCCCGTCCGCCACCACGAAATCCGCCCTGGTATGCGCCAAGTCAAAGGGCACCACACCCAGACTCTGAATCGCGTCCACGCAGAACAGGATATCCCGGCTGTGGCAGAAGTCCCCCAACCGCCCCAGGTCCAACCGCAATCCCCTGGCGTACTGGACCGAGCTCAGGGTGATCAGACGGGTACGCTCATCGCACAGGGCCATGAGATCCGCCTCCGGCTGTGATGATGCGTAGAGGTCGAGCCGACGATATGCGACGCCCTGAGCACTCAGGGACTCCCAGACGATGCGGTTGGATGGAAATTCCTGGGCGATACCGATGACATTGTCGCCCGACTTCCAGTCGATTCCGTAGGCGACGACCGACAGGCCCTCGGAGGTATTCTTTACCAAGGCCACGTCCGTCGGCGACGGGGCCTTGATCAGCTCCGCCAGGCGCCCGCGCAGTCGCGTCTCAGTCCTGAGCCAATTTGAGTAGTCAGCAGCGCCGTGCGTCCCGCTCTCCTCCGCAAAACGGGCCACCGCGGCGACGGTGCGTCTCGGCCAGGGAGCGACGGCGGCATGATTCAAATAGAGGATATCGGGGGCGAGAGGAAATTCGGAGTGCATCACCTTCTCTCTTCAAGGCCAGAACCACAAATGAACGCGAATTGATACGAATCGGATTCGTGCCAGTTCGTATTCATTCATAGCTTCTCAAGGAGATCAACATGATTTTATATCTACTCACTAAGTTAATTGAGCCTGGTTCCTTGCTACGCCTTTTACCTAGTGAGTATTCGGTCATATTCTTCATGATCGCCAACCCATACCCATATAAATCTGCATTCATGCCCTATGGCAAGAGCCCGGTGATTTCTGCTGACGCGAGCAGACCATATAGCTTGCCTACTTACTTAAAATGTAATTGTATATGAAACGTATGTCTGGGAACACCCTTGAATTTTGCAAGCCTCCGTTTAGCCTATGACCGGAATGATTCAATGCCGTTGATATGGCAATTGCCTCGCGCAAATTCGTTACGGATGGACGCGAAGATGCTTCTGATAACCCATATCCATTAGCCCATTGTAGCCCCTCCAGCCATCCGAGTGGATGATGCTCTCGGAGGGCTACCTGGCTCCAAATCACAGCCTGTAGCGGCTTCTTGGAGGCATCCGGGACGATCTCCGTGTAGACCTTTCCCTGCTGTTCCAGGATTCCGAAGACGATTGTTTTACCCCCGGCTCCACGCCCCTTTTTTCCCCGAACACGACGGGCACCAAAAGAGATTCATCCCCTTCAACCTTGCCGGAAAAAGGCGATGGGGCGTCACAAAGCTGGCTGATTCTAGGCCGTAGCTTGAAGAACCGTTGATTGATCATGGGCGGCTTACATCACTCAGCGCGGCGAGTTTCGAGGTCGGTAGATCATGCGTAAAATAGCGCATGATCAGTCTGAATTTGGCTTCCGAAAGGCGTGAATGCCTGAAATACCTGTTTTTTCCTTGTCATAACATAACCTTAACATGCAGTTACAGATGCTAAAGTTATCTAGACCCTGTGATTTTTATACAAAATTAATGCCTTGGTTTTTATACAGTCTCTTAGCCTTCGGGCCGTATGTGTTCGATATACTTCGGAACGCCCGTCATCTCCAGCCGCAGGGTTTCGCCGTCGGCAAACAGGCGCCTATTCGTACCGCGGAAACCCGGATCGCATCGCGTATGGCCGCGGGTATCGAGCGGGAGCGGGATCATATCTCGATAGGTAAAGATGTTGTCGTCGATATCACCACCGTCGCAGATCAATCGTCCCTCCGGCAGCCCAGACGCGAGCTTGGCGCCTTCCATGTCAGGTCACCACGCTGCCGCCACCGGGTACGCTCAGGGAGCTGGTCATGGTTTTGATGATGTAGGCACGGGAGAAGCGGATGCGCAGGCGTCCGTCCCGGTAACCGATGGCATCGATCTCGGGTCCGGGGAGCTCGATATTGCTGCCTTCCATTGGTTATCCGACCTGCCTGACCCGGATGATTTCCGGATCGTAAAGGCGCAAAGGCTTTCTGTGCAATTTTGTCAGATTGCACGCGGATATCAGGTCATGTTGACATTTAGTCCGTAGGATGGGCAAAGCGAAGCCTGTCCATCCGGGAGGCCGCGGGCGCTGGTCTTTCCACCGGGCTTTCCGAGCCGCGGGCGCTGGTCGGATATCTTATCAGGCGTAACGTGCCCATCATATATAAGCGATGGGCATGCGGCGCGGCGTGCATATTCCCACGCCATCGCGGTTTAGGATTCCGCGCGGCATGACCACAGCCTTGAGTCCTCTTGCCGGGCGCTTGCTTTGCCCAACTTGTATGTTCTGTTTCCAGGGAAATGCCAAGGAAATTATAAAGGGAGTTGATGGAGAGAACCTGGGGAAGCCGTCCCAACCTGAGGCTTCGAGCCTGAACGGACAGATTGGCTCCCCGTCCTCTTCGTCCATGCCGAGAATATCTGAGGCCGTGAGCGGTGCTCGTGAGCCTGCATACACAAGGTCGGTAGACGAGGGTATAGGGTCGGGGAACCAGTCACCCTCCTAACGGGTTTTTACTCACGGGAGAACCGAACATGAAGGTCGCCGGAATTGATGTCAGCAGCAAAACCGTTACTTTGGTCATCCACCGCGATGGCCGCATGGGAAAACCCTGCGAACTCAAGAACACCCACCAAGGCCACGCGCCCCTGAGCAACCGTCTGCGTAAGGCGAAGGTGAGCCGTGCTGCCTAGAGGCCACCGGCCAGTATCACCTCGCCCTCGCTCTGGATGACGCTGGGCTGGCCCGCATGGTGATCAACCCCCAAGGCCGCCCAACGCTTCGCCGAGGCCATGCAGACCCGCACCAAGACCGATGCCGTCGATGCCGCGGTGTTGGCTCCGTTCGCCCAGCGCATGCCATTCACGCCCTGGCAGCGCCCCGACGACCTGGCCGCCCTGGCCATCCGCGCCTGCGCGCGCCACCTTGCAGCGCTGAACAAGCTCCACACCCAAACCAAGAACCAGCTCCATGCGGCGCAACAAACCACGACGACACCCGACTTCCTGATCGCTAGCCGGCACCAGAGCATCGCCCACTTCGACGCTCAGATCGAGTACCTGCGCCGCCAGGTCCTCGACCTCATTCGGCGGATGAATCGCTCCGGCAACCCTTCAAGCTGCTCGTCAGCGCCACCGGTATCGCCGCCGCCAGTGCCATCCAGCTCCTCGGCGAGCGGCTGGTCTTACCCGACGACATGCGCGCCAAGCAGTGGGGCGCCATGGCCGGCCTCGATCCACGCCAGCACCCGTCCGGCTCCAGCGCGAGCAAAAAGCCCCACCTGTCCAAGGCCGGGAACCGTTACTTGCGGATCGCCCTCTATATGCCCGCTCTCAGCGCCGCTCGCCATGACCCCAATCAGGGCCTTCTACCGCTAATCTTATCGGCACCCGCGGCCTCAAGGAGCTCCAGGCTGGCTGTCTGCGCGGTTATGCGCAAACTCTTGTTCGCCATCCATGCCATGCTTAGAACGAACTCTCCCTTCGACAGCCGCTGCTTCTTCTCACCCACTGAAACGACCACTTAATAAATCCAATGGATCTAGATAACTTTAGCATCTGCAACTGCATATGCTACGGTTATGTTATGCAAGGGAAAAACAGGTACTTCAGGCGTTCACGCCTTTCGGAAGCCAAATTCAGACTGGACCATGCGCTATTTTACGCATGATCTACCGGCCTCGAAACTCGTCGCGCTGAGTGATGTAAGCCGTCCGACGATCAATCAACGGTTCTTCAAGCTACGACCTAGAATCGCCCAGCTTTGTGACGCCCCATCGCCTTTTTCCGGCGAGGTTGAAGGGGATGAATCCTCTTCTGGCGCCCGCCGTGTTCGGAAAAAAAGGGGCGTGGAGCCGGGGGTAAAACAATCGTCTTCGGAATCCTGGAACGGCAGTGAAAAGTCTACACGGAGATCGTCCCGGATGCCTCTAAGAAGCCACTACAGGCCGTGATTCGAGGCCAGGTAGCCCTCCACTCGGATGGCTGGAGAGGCTACAATGGGTTGGTAGACATGAGTTATGAGAAGCATCTCCACGTCCATCAGTAACGAATTTACGCGAGGCAATTGCCATATCGATGGCATTGAATCATTCCGGTCATAGGCTAAACGGAGGCTTGCAAAATTCAAGGGCGTTCCCAGGTATACGTTTCATCTACACCTCAAAGAATGTGAACTCAGACTTAATCATCGAAAGGAAAAGCTCTATGATAAAATACTTCTCTGCTGAGCGAAAATCCTCTCTAGAGTTATCTAGACCCAATCACATTTCCATCCGGCTCTTACGCTCCATCGGTAACCCCTTGGACAGATGCCGGCCTGCCGGCGTAGGCAGGCCCGCGCCTACGGGAAGGGACCAAGCTGGTTTGCCTGTTTAGACAGGCTCTTAGAGTTAAAGGGAACCCTTGGTGGAGGGTATCGCTCCCTCCATCCGCGGATCCGGCTCGACTGCCATACGCAACGCCCGCCCGAATGCCTTGAAAAAGGTCTCCGCCTGGTGGTGGGCGTTACGTCCACGCAGGTTATCCAGGTGCAGGGTCACCCCTGCGTGATTGACGAAACCCTGGAAGAACTCGCGGAACAAGTCCACATCGAAGGCCCCGATCACTGGCCGGGAGAAGTCGGCATGGAACTCGAGTCCTGGACGACCCGAGAGATCGATCACCGCCCTGGAGAGGGCCTCGTCGAGGGGCACATAGGCATGGCCGTAGCGGCGGATGGCCTTTTTATCTCCCAGGGCTTCCGCGAGGGCCTGGCCGAAGGTGATGCCGATGTCCTCCACCGTGTGGTGGACGTCGATGTGCAGGTCCCCTTCGGCCTCGACCGACAGGTCGATCAGCCCGTGTCGGGCGACCTGATCGAGCATGTGCTCGAGAACAGGGACACCGGTGTCGAAGTTGGAACATCCGTTCCCGTCCAGGTCGATCGCGACCAGGATGCGGGTCTCCCATGTGTTGCGCTCTACCCGAGCGGTGCGCTGAGTACTCCGTTGTTCCACCGGATCGGAAAACCTCGTTAGTGGGCTGGACTTATAAGAGATTGTATTAGGGCCTGTTGACATTCATAACCGACTGATTGAATCACCCCTTGAATCACCCTCTCCCCAACCCTCTCCCTCCAGGGAGAGGGGCTTTCGATGCATCTGGTTCTCACCCTGGATCTATGGCATGTTGCGGACATTTAAACACGTGAAAACAGTCGGTTAGCGTTAAATATCAACAGATCCTAATCGTTGCATAAGTATATGCAGCAACTTCGTGGACTTGTACCATCATAACATTGTCGCCACCCGGGATAGTCACGGATGCAGGGCTGAGAGCAAGGCGAGCTATCGACAAACACCTCGATTCAACGCCTGCAAAGGGCCGAACGCCTCTGAACCGGGACCGAACGGTAGGGACTCAAGAGATTCAAAGCGTTGCAAGCGCTGCGAGGACACCATTCGCATCCTGGGCGATCAAGTCCTCGGCGAGCGCGGTCCCCAAGGGCTCTGCCTCGGCACGGGGTGCGCGACGTTCGGCGCGCCAGACCCGGCTTCCATCCGGGGTGCCCACCAGCCCGCGCAGACGGAGCTCACTGCCCTCCAATAAGGCATAACCGGCGATCGGTGTCTGGCAGCCACCCCCCAGACGACGGTTCAATGCACGCTCTGAGCGCACCCGGTCGGCAGTGTCGGCATGGTGCAGCGGGGCGATCAGCACATTGATGCGCTCATCGTCGGCACGGCACTCGATCCCGATGGCCCCCTGGCCGATGGCGGGGAGGCTCTCTTCCGGGCTCAGGCACCGGCGGATACGCTGCTCGAGCCCGAGTCGCATCAGGCCGGCGACGGCCAGAATGACGGCATCATATTCGCCGGCATCGAGCTTGCACAGGCGGGTGTTGACATTGCCCCGCAAGGGCCGGATTACCAGGTCGGCCCGGCAGGCGGCAAGCTGGCATCGGCGGCGCAGACTGGAGGTACCGACACAGGCCCCCTCGGGCAGCTGGTCGATATCTCTGTAGCGGTTTGAGACGAAGGCATCCCGGGGGTCTTCCCGTTCCAAGATCACCGGGAGGTGCAGACCCGCGGGTAAGTCTGCCGGCATGTCTTTCATCGAGTGCACGGCGAGGTCCGCGCGCCGATCCAGCAGGCCCTGCTCCAGCTCTTTGACAAACAGCCCCTTGCCGCCGATCTTGGCCAGAGATACATTCAGGAATTGGTCGCCGCGGGTGCTTATGCCCAGAATCTCGACCCTTACGCCGGGATGGGCATGGCGTAACCTCGCCGCTACCTGTTCGGTCTGCCACAAGGCGAGCGGGGATTTGCGGGTGGCGATGCGGATGGGTTGGGACACAGGCGGAAAACGGAGTGGTCTTCCCTTCAGGGCACCCGGTCGAACGGACGATACCTCTCCGTGACATCCGGACTCTCATTCACCAACCGCCCTTCGAGCTCGACCCAGGCGTGGGCAAGAAACTCCTCCCGGTTACCGGCTCCGATGCGCAGCTCCGCTGCTAGTAGGGCGCGGCGGAGGAGGAGCCACCAGATCAGCAAGGACTGGCGCAGGCAAGAGGCATCGAGGGGTAAGTGGCGGCTGGCTACCCAGACCAGTTTCCGTATGCGCTGGGCATAAGACATGGCCCGGCCCAATTCGGCCGGGTAGCTCGGCCTCCTGGGGATCAGGTACATGAGAAGCTGGCGGGTGCGCCTCAACGTCAGCAGGTGCGGCAGCAGAGAGACCATGGCCAGCTGCCCCCAGAGCGTGAGAAACAGCATCCGATCACAAGGCTCCAGAAGAAGTAAAGCCGCGCCACCGCTGTCTCAGTCCCCCGAGCCCCCGGACAGTGGGTCTAATGCCGTTGCTTGAAGTCCGGGCCGAAGGCATGCTTAATTTGTTTCGGTTGCTCGAAAAGCGCCGAATCATAAGAATCATTCGTGACCACCACAGGATAACACAATAGCCAAAAGGAATAAGCGCCGTTGAGTCTGAAAGAAAAACGACGAAGCGGTACGCGCATTCCCCTCGGGTATGATCCGGCCGCGCAACGAAAACTTCATACCTAATCCCACTACTGTCCGGGGAAACTATCAAATAGATTCTGCTGGTTATGGGTATAGGCAATATCACTTATGGATTCCATTCTAGTAACCAACAGAGCTAGAAGAGTGTCTTCGGATAAGTTAGGCTCAGAATCTGTAAAATTGTATAGAGATCCGATTTAATGATTTTATTACACCTGATGATTTGATTTTGAAACCGGAGTCAGCATATCGAGCAAAAATATTTCCAGATGGCTCCAGACGCTCACAGTAATGGGAGAAGACTAAGGATATGGAGTATATAGATGTATACCAAGTTAATATCAATTGATGATTTCAACATTTGCGGTCAGCAATGAATGCAACTCCGGTTGGTATTTGTGCGGGCTCTTGAAAAATATTTCACGTGCTGCTCGAAATTCGACAAACGTTTCATAATACCAATTGTAGAGGACCCTCTTCTTAAAAAATCTCCATAATCGCTCGATCAAATTCAGATTCAGCGCATACGGCGGGAGGAAAACGAGCTGAATGCGTGAGGCTTTCAGGTAGTCTTGAAGTGCTTTGGAACGGTAGTAAGGTGTGTTGTCACAAATGACATGAATGCACACGGCCATGGGGTGGAACGCTGCGAGTTGCTCGAACAACGCGATGGTCGAGTCAGCGTTGATGGTGCCGTGGCAGCGAACCACGGGCTCCAACCGTTCCAGGTCAATGGCCCCATTGATATTGACGCGCCGTCGCCCGATGTTGGCGGGGATTACCTGCTCTCGCCACGCTTGATCCAACCGCCGGCAAGCACCGGATGGTGTTGCGGATGAGTTGCATCCATAAAATAGATGGGATCATCCTGACCCTGGAGATTGCGGATATGGTCATACGTTTCGAGGAATTGCGTTTGCGCTTCCCGGTCGGCCTTGCCAGGCACCAGCCGGGGCTTCTTGTACACATAACCCAACCGGCGCAGACTGCGGTCATGCCACTCTCCGTGTAAGAAACCCCAAAGGTTTCCCTCGCCCAGTAGGCGACCGCTTTGGCCGAGAGGTACAGGTTCGCTTGAAGGTGGGCGTCCAATTCCACCAGGTGCTTGGCCTTGAGCAAGCCAACGCTGCCACCGTCGCTAATACGCCTCAAGCACTTAAGATCGTTTACCATAACGCTTGAAGTACGCGCGCACCGTGTTGGGATCGACCAGCAAAACTTCCGCCACCGCCTCGGCCGTCCAGCCGGTCTCCAGCAACACTACAGCCTTGATGCGGTCGGCCTCGCGTTTGTCTCGGGTACGGCGGTGTGCCTGACGCAGCTCGGCGAGCTGGCTAGGTAACAGGGCGTAGTCGAGCATACCGACTATCATATAGGTTTTCACCTAGTTATGCACAACTCTTCAATGAAAAAATGATATAAGAGTAGTATAGCTACAAATACCAAGTATAGGATCTAGATAGCTGTCAGATCCCGGCTGATTAGGCGGAAGGATCTAGATAACTTTAGCATCTTCAGATGTATGCTGATGCTTGAATGCTGCAAATTACTATGACATCAATGAGTCGGAGTGGCTTTATCTGAATGAACAGGCATGTAATTTGGGAAACGGAAGAGCTTGTTTCTGGCTTGACGAACCGACAGGAGGAAATGTTGCGAAGGCCTATTATGAGAAGGGATGTTCCTTGGCTATCAAAAGGGCGAATGGAGCTTCCTGTAGAATGGCAGGACCTATAATGTTGACAATTATGATAAAGTATCTTTCTATTTTGAGAGGTTCTGTTTATTGGAGGACGTTAAACCCTATATTGAAGCATACAGGATCATTAGAGAACCTATCAAGAGACAACGTGTCAGGAATCTATCTTGTAAAGCCGGTGTTCCAGAAGTATGCAAATAATAAAGGAACGCCACGGAGGCTGTTCCTTCCTAAGGATCTATAAATTTGATAATTTAGGATATCAGCATACCCCCAAGGGTTGATAGGAACCACTGGGAAATAAGCTCATAATCCTAATTTATCTTATGGTATGACTACTAGAGATCCAGGCTCGGTATTTCCCCTTCGGATCAGGGGTCCGATCATGGCAGAGCAGACCGGACAAAACCGGACGGTCGCAAGGCGGCATGGGTACGCTGCTCTCCAGTACCAGGCACTTGTGACATCACCGCTTGGAGGATGTAAAATGCCTGTTCAGGACCAACCAACCAGGGGGCTTCGATTGCCCTGGTTGTGCTTGGCCCGAGCCCAGGCAGGCCAGCCGTCTGGAGCTTTGCGAGAACGGCATCAAGGCCATTGCCCACAAGGCGACCCATCGCCACATCGTTGTGAATTCTTTGCTCGCCACACCCTGTCCCAGCTGTGCGGTCGGTCCCACTACTGGTTGGAGCAACAGGGCGTCTGACCGAACCCCTGCGCTACGATCGTCACAGCGACCGCTGTGAACCCATCGGTGCGGCATTTTCGCTCATCGGACGGCACCTCCAGGACTTGGATCATCCCGACGAGGCGGTGCTTTATCCCTCGGGACGCACCAGCAACAAGGCGGTCTTTCTCTTTCAATTGTTCGGGCGCCTGTTGGGGGGCCAACGACCTGCCCGACTCCGCCAATATGTGCCATGAATCCAGCGGCGTAGCCTTGACCGAAGCCTTTAGTATCGGTAAGGGCACCGTGACCCTGGAGGACTTCGCGCTGGCGGATGCCATCTTCGTTTTCGGACAAAATCCGGCCAGCAACCACCCGCGGATGCTGATAGAATTGGAGAAGATCGGTAAACGGGGCTGTCGGATCGTTTCCATCAACCCGCTCAGAGAGGCGGGGCTCACAGGTTTCATCAACCCTAAACACCTAGTGGGTGACCCTGTTCCAGCGGCCCACTCCCATCTCCGACCTTTACCTGCAGCCCCTGGTGGGCGGCGACCTGGCCTTGATCGGGTATGATGAAAGCCCTCCCGGAACGAGAGGCCCAAACGGCGGGGTGGGTCCCAGACCATGACTTCATCGATGACTATACCCAGGGATTCGCGGCCTGCGTCCGGGACCTCGAGGATACGACCTAGACCCGAATCGAATCGGGAAGCGGTCTGAGTCGCGCCCAAATCACCCGAACGGCCGAGATTTATATGGAGGCCGAACGGTTCATCGCCTGCTGGGCCATGGGACTCACCCAACAAAAATATGCGGTCGCTACTATTCAGACCTTGACCAATTGGATGTTGCTCGGCGGTAACCTGGGTAAACCGGGTGCCGGACTTTGTCCCGTGCGCGGCCCCCGCAAGGGCCGGGCTATGAAGGGGCAACCTCGCAGCTGCCGCCCCGGACCAAAGCTATACCGAACCGAGGTTACCCTGAGCAGGCTGAAGCTCACGGTACAGGTGAGTACCAAGCTGAACTGCAGTCACCTCGTCTACGGTCAAGATGTCCTCATCCTGCCCTGTCTGGGTCGAACCGAGCTGGATCTGCAGGCCAGGGGTCCGCAACAGGTGACGGTGGAGGATTCCATGAGTATGGTCCATGCCTCCCGGGGACATCGGCGGCCGGCCAGTCCCCACCTGCGCTCCGAGCTGGCCATTGTCGCCGGCATGGCCAAGGCCACCCTGGGTGAGGCAGGTCCCGATTGGGACGAGCTGGTCGCCGACTATGATCGCATTCGCATGAGAATCGCGGCGGCGATTCCGGGTTTTAAGGACTACAACCGCAAGCTTCGGCAGGCAGGTGGTTTTTACTTGGGTAACAGTGCCCGGGAACACCGCTGGCAGACTCCCGACGGCAAGGCCCATTTTCTGGTGCATCCCTTACCTGGCCCCGGCTGGCCCCGGACCAGCTGCGCCTGATGACCTTCCGTTCCCACGACCAGTACAACACCACTATCTATGGTCTGATCGGGACTGGTTAATGAACCCCTTACGCTAAACATTTAATAACTTACCACTCACCGAGACCCGATCAATGAGACCGCGCTCCAGGGCAACCGAATGATCATTCGATAACGGAATTTCCTACTTTAAGGTCTTGACATTGATTGACAGGATATGCAATGGGATCACAGGAAAATAAGCCGATCAATCTCTATATTGAACTCAGAGACGGCCTCCGGGACTTGGAGGAAAGATTCTATACAATACAATGACCCCTATGTATCACAGGGATTACACGGACTCTCCAGAGAATTTCGCCCACGAAATGACCTACAAACGATATTGCAAGGCGATGGACGAAAGAGAAAAGGCTGAAGACGCCAGATATAGGTCTATCCACACTTTGACATTGATGATATAGATCACCTGGAAGACGCCGATCTAGAATGGATGAACCTGGACGCTGGAGAGCTGGAGGATATCAAGTGTCTTATGGAGAAGCTGACCAGGAAGGCGGAGAAACTCGAAGCCAAATGGAAGAAAAAAGCCACTTATTGATCGAACATTATACCCCATGCTTTAATCTCCAAAAAAACTAGAAATAGAAATACCAAGACCTTAAACTAGGAAATTCCGTTCGATAAAAAGCAACCGGTTAGAGAAGTAGGTCGGGCAAAGCCGGAGCGCCGCCATCCTGGCGGCATATCGTTGCCGGCAAGATGCCGGCGCTCCGATGGTCCGTGCCCAAACAATCAGTGGTCAGGGGTCAGCCTTCTGCCCCTGACCACTGATAACAACTGACCGCTCGGGGCGCCGATCATCCCTGCGGCTTTGCTCATCGCTCATCATTGGGTGGTCCTGGGCCGCGTTCCCGGCCCCGGAATCATGGGCCGTGATACGGTCTCTAATGCCCCTTCGCGTTCAACATGGCCGCCAGATGCTTGGCCGGAACATACCCCGGCACCATTTCGCCACTTTCGAGCAGGATGGCCGGCGTCCCAGCGACTCCGAGCTGCTTACCCAGCTCCAGGTGGTCCTTGACCGGATTCTTACAGCTTCTGGCTTCTAGGGACTTGCCCGCTTTGGCGTCGGTCATAGCCTGACGGCGATCATCCGCGCACCAGACCGAGACCGATTTCCTGAAGGAATCGCTATCGATACCCGCCCGCGGGAAGAAGAGATAACGAACCCGGATACCTGCGGCGCCATATTCCGCGATCTCGCGGTGGAGCTTGCGGCAATAGCTGCAATCGATGTCGGTGAACACGGTGATCATATGCTGGTATTCGGCGGGGGTGAAGATCACCATCCGGTCCTCGCCGACCTTATCGACGGCCTGTTTACGGACCTTGGCTCGACGCGGCTCGGTCAGGTCTTTTTGACGCACCAGGTCGATCAGACGTCCGTCCACCATGTACTTGCCGTCGCCGCTCACATAGATCACATCCGCGCCCACGACGACCTCGAAGAGCCTCTTGATCGGCGTCTTCTCGATGCTGTCGATCTCATATCCCGGCGACAGCACCTTGCCGAGCTGCGCCCTGATCCTGGCCTCGGCACCAGCGAGCACGGGCAAGGTTGCCAGAGCCAGGATCACACCGGCGAAGAAAGCGATTCGATGATTCCACATGGTTCAAGCCCTCAGCTGAGAACGCGCTCGACCGGCCGCGGCCGAAATAACCACCATTCGATAAAGCTTTGTACGGTAGCCTAAGCAGACATTCAGTTCCACTACTATATACGACTCTTATATCATTTTTCCATTGAAAAGTTATTCATAACTAGCTGAAAAATCAGAATTATAGTTAGTATACTCGACTACGCCCTGTCACCTGACCAGCTCGCCGACCTGCGTCAGGCACACCGCCGTACTCGAGACAAACGCGAGGCCGACCGCATCAAGGCTGTGGTGTTGCTGGCGACCGGCTGGACGGCCGAGGCGGTGGCGGAAGTTTTGCTGGTCGATCCCAACACGGTGCATGCGCACTTCAAGCGTTATGGTAAACGTGGTCTTGAAGGCTTGAGGCGTGTTGGCGACGGAGTCGGTGGCAGCGTTGGCTTGCTCAAGGCCAAGCACCTGGTGGAATTGGACGCCCACCTTCAAGCGAACCTGTACCTCTCGGCCAAAGCGGTCGCCTACTGGGTGAAGGAAACCTTTGGGGTGTCTTACACGCAGAGTGGCATGACCGCAGTGCTGCGTTGGTTGGGTATGTGTACAAGAAGCCCCGGCTGGTACCTGGCAAGGCCGACCGGGAAGCGCAAACGCAATTCCTCGAAACGTACGACTATATCCGCAATCTCAAGGGTCAGGATAATCCCATCTATTTTATGGATGCGACTCATCCGCAGCACAATCCGGTGCTTGCCGGCGGTTGGATCAAGCGTGGCGAGGAGCAGGGAATCCCCACCAACACCGGGCGACGGCGCGTCAATATCAATGGGGCCATTGACCTGGAACGGTTAGAGCCCGTGGTTCGCTACGACGACACCATTAACGCTGACTCGACCATCGCGTTGTTCGAGCAACCCGTAGCGTTCCACCCCATGGCCGTGTACATTTATGTCATTTGTGACAACGCACCTTACTACCGTTCCAAAGCAGTTCAAGACTACCTGAAAGCCTCACGCATTCAGCTCGTTTTCCTCCCGCCGTATGCGCTGAATCTGAATTTGATCGAGTGATTATGGAGGTTTTTTAAGAAGAGGGTTTTCTACAATCGGTATTATGAAACGTTTGTCGAATTTCGAACAGCGCGTGAAACATTTTTCAAGAACCCGCGCAAATAACAACCGGAGTTCGTTCATTGATGACCGCAAATTTTGAAATCATCGGGTGAATAAAAATCCGAAACATTGATATTAGCTTACAAAGACCGTATAAAAACGGTAGTGGTTAGATTTAAAGAGGCATGGTTGTGTGACCTAATGACTCGAACCCCCGCTGTTTTTGCCATCCCTGGCACCGGCAGATTCCGGCAATCCCTGCCGGAATGACAAGGCGGAATGACAAGGCAGGGGTTAGTAGACTCCACAACTTGAAGTTTAGCCACTACCAAATTAAGGCATAGATTTTAGGGTACTTTGAAAAATACGATTCTTATCAACAACGTGTCTGTATAATCAATGCATTAGAAGTGCCTGATAGATAAAAACACCTATTTTTCAAGATGCCTTTATATAAAAATCACATTTCTATCCGGCTCTTACGCGCCGGCGATAACCCCTTGGACAGGTGCCAGCTTGCCGGCGCAAAAGCGCGGGCAAGCCCACCCCTACGGGAAGGGATCGAGCTGGTTTGCCTGTTTAGACGGCTTCTCAGGCCCGGGGATGGTGGCGGGCGTGGAGCTGCTTGAGCCGCTCGCGTGCTACGTGGGTGTAGATCTGGGTGGTGGAGAGGTCGCTGTGCCCCAACAGCATCTGCACCACCCGCAGGTCGGCTCCGTGATTGAGCAGGTGAGTCGCAAAGGCGTGGCGCAGGGTATGCGGCGACAGTGGCTTGCCGATGCCTGCCGCCACGGCATAACGCTTGATGAGCTGCCAGAAGGCCTGGCGCGTCATGCAGTCGCTACGGTGGGTGGGAAAGAGAAAATCGCACAGGCGTCCTCCCAACAGGTCCCGGCGCGGTCCCCGCAAGTAATCCTGCAGCCAGGACACCGCTTCCTCGCCCAGGGGCACCAGACGTTCCTTGTTCCCCTTGCCCGTCACTCGCAGGATACCCTGGACCAGGCTCACCTGCTGGGGCGTCAACCCCACCAGCTCCGATACCCGCAGCCCGGTGGCGTACAGGACTTCCAACATGGTGCGGTCACGATGACCTCGGGGATCGTCCGTATCCGGCACCCTCAGAAGGGCCTCTACTTCGGCCTCGGTGAGGGTCTTGGGCAGTGGCCGGCCAAGCTTGGGGGCCTCCACCCGGGCGCAGGGATCCCCTTGAATCGTGCCCTGACGCAACAGGTGTTGGTAGAACTGCCGCAGACAGGAGAGCAGCCGGGCGGAGGAACGAGGCTTACGGCCCTGGCGGGAGAGTAGGGTTAGATAGTCCAGCAGATCGCTACGCTGCGCTTGCGCCAGGCTCCTTCCCCGCTCCCTGGAGAGCCAGCCGGCGAAGGCCCGCAGGTCGGATTGGTAGGCGGCGAGGGTATTCGCACTCAATCCTCGCTCCATCCACAAGGCATCAGCAAAACGCTCGATGAGCTCCTGCTCGGCGTCTTCAATCATGAGGGAGAGCGATGCAGGGGAGTCGGCCGCTACGAGACCGGTGGTGTTTCTGGAGGCAGCACCCCCTCATGCCGCAGGAGCCACCGCTTGACCGCGAGCTTACGACCGCCGGCATCACCGGCAAAGCCACCGAGACCCTTGCCGGCAATGACGCGATGGCAGGGCACAACAATGGGACAAGGGTTGGCGCGGCAGGCCCCGCCGACGGCACGCGCACCGGTCCCCAGCTGACCTGCCAGCTCGCCGTAGGTAACCGTGCATCCGGAGGGGATCTCCCGCAACGCCTGCCAGACCCGGCGTTGAAAGGCCGTTCCCTGCAGGCCCAGGGGAAGCTCGAAGGCGTGGTTTCCGTCCTCGAAATAGGCCATCAGCTGCTCCCGAACCATGGCTGGCGGCGCATCGTCCGTCGTGATGGTCCGGTCCGGCTCCAGATCCAATCCACACAGGACGCCATTCTTCACCAGGATTCCAATAGGCCCCAGCGGCGTCTCGACGAGCGCATTTGCCATCCCCATATTTTGCCCTATATCCCGTCATCAGTCGCCGGCATCCGGCCAAGGAAGGCACAGGCTGCAGGTTACGGATTTTCCCATCTTCTCGTACCAGGTCGGGAAGCTCCTGACGAATCAGCTCGCGGACGGTAGCCTCGTTGTGGGAAGGGTGAATCATGACGTCATTCAACCCTGCGGAGTCTCGATCCAAGTTTTATCCTTTCCTCTCGAGCTGTCAACGTCACTCCTCGGGCATAGTCGCTGATCACCGGCTACCACCATCGGCTGCCGGCGGCGTGTTCCCCCATGCCTGCGGGGGACAAACCATTCGGGCCGATACCGACTTGACCCACGTTGACAGGACGGATGGAGTGGTCGAAACTTGGAGTGGAAAACCATAGCATTCATTGGGATAATGAGATGAATAAACTTGTCCGCGCCCTGGTTCTGCTGTCTCCCGCCGTGTCCTTGCTGGGCTGCGGAGAGAAAACGGTCAGCTACAGTGCCGACGTAAGGCCCTTTCTCGACAATTACTGCATGCGCTGTCACGGCGAGGGCGGCAAAGGGAGTAAGGTCAGCGGTTTGCGTATGGACGACTACGAGCGCCTCATGAAGGGAACCACCCACGGCCCCGTCGTCAAGCCGGGAGACAGCTTCACCAGCGCGTTGGTCATGCTCGCGGAGGGACGGGCGGATCCGTCGTTGCGCATGCCCCATGACGACGGCGAAGCGCCGAGCCAGACCGAGATCGACCTAGTGAAGACCTGGATCGATCAGGGCGCGAAAAACAACTGACGCCACGTTTTGCCTGCGTGCAAGCCCCGTACCGGGTGAATTTGTGGGTGCCAGTGTGGGATGCCGCCCGCACGAATTCTTCATGCCTGCCGGGCAAGCGTTCTGAAAGGCCATCACGGGGGGTACCCCGGGAGGCCGTCTAAACAGGCAAACTTGCTCGATCCCTTCCCGCAGGAGCTGGCTTGCCCGGCGCAAAAACGCGGGCAAGCCAGCTCCTGTCCAAGGGGTTACCGCTGCAGCGTAAGACCCGCGTGGAAATGTGATTTTGGCTCATGAGGTTAATTGCGTGACACCACACAAAGTCCGCAGAAAATCCAGGGTAACCTCCTTAAAGATTATGTGCCCATTCATGGATGGCGAGGTATTGCTGGAGGTGGAGCTTGTTAACCCCGCGAAAAGGGCGCAGAAAATTTCGTACGCCGGTCCACACGCCTTCGATGGTGTTGGTGTGCACCTCCCGGATTCCGTCGCCATCCTCATCGCGCGCCCACACCCGCTTTTCCGGCGCATGACAAACCGTGACGTGTTGATGTTCTGCCGCCGACAAGTGTCGGTAGACGCCCCACTCGTCAGTGTTGATGGTCATTCCTTTCTGGGTTTCTGCCAAGACCGGCGGCTCCAGATCCGATCGCGCACTGTTTTTCTAAATTCAGTTGAATCTGACCGCTGTCACGGCCGACAATCCCCAGGACGGGAGGCCGACCAGTGTTCCAGGTCCAGGTACCGTGCGTGGTTGGCGCGGCGACACGGTGGGTCTTCAGGATCGGGGTGTAAACGGCCCTTCTCATCGGCATTTAAAGCGTTGTAAATCCGACCGCAAGCGCAGCGAAAGGACAACAAGGGCGCGCGATCACGTCGATGGACCTTCGCGTGCGCGACCGGCGTGTGGCACGCCGGGCAACCGAGACCCTCCGGATGCAAAATCGCAACCAGATACACGTAACATTTCGGCTCATCCATCAAATCGAGGGTTGAGAAACGGATCATCGGCTTCTCCTTTGGCAACTCATTTTGGGAAGCTGATTCTCAGGCTTGACGAGGCGGTTGGATAGCTCTCACTCAGTTGGCCCCATGAGCCGAA
>Ga0209364_1000022_pt1 | contig 30970 bp, 48 predicted proteins | sample WorMetHERISLAND2_3_FD_187387 | JGI IMG/M metagenome (GOLD analysis project Ga0209364, IMG submission 187387) | Marine gutless worms symbiont microbial communities from Max Planck institute for Marine Microbiology, Germany - Olavius albidus HERON... | ecosystem: Host-associated > Annelida >... | reverse complement strand
CGCCAATCTCGGCGTTCATTCGCGTCGGCCACGGCGCTTCTGGAAACGTTGCCCCGGATACCCCTGTGGTACAACTTGTCCTTCTGGGCGCGCAGGCAAACTTCAATATCGCGTAGGCTCTCGCGAGGGTTAACTGCGCGAAGGTCATGCGCAGGTATTAGTCGAGGCAGGAGGATGTCTTCTTGTAGCAGTTGCCGTCGTAGCGCAACGCCTCGACGAAACGCATGCATCGGTAAAGAGTCAATGACCTGAGAAAAAACGAGCTTACCAATGTGCACAACCGGGTCCCCAACATCCCCAGAAGGGGGTATTTGGGAGATGCGCGAGGTGATTCAAATCGGTGACACTCTTAAAGAGGCTGTCTTTCATTTCCTTACAAGGAGTTACACAACAAAAACAAACGTTTTGTCGGACAGCAGTTGAGGTCGCATAATCGAGTCACTTTAAATTCAACCACTACCGCAAATTCAACCACTACCGCGCGGAGTGTGGACGGGGGAACGGAGGGGACCGAGCTTGAACGGAAGCCATGGAGCCAATCTGCCGGAGCCTATGAAGGTAGTCCGGCGGCCCCAAACCTGGCACAGTGCAGCCCAGCGCGACGCCTAGAACCTGTTTACGATCTGAGACAAAGAGATTCTGACACGGAGAAAGGGCGACGAGAAACACCTACCCAAGTGATATAAGCTGAGAGCAGCTTGCGTCCATCCGAGCCGTATTAGAGCAAGCCAAGAAGAAGACCAAGCCAAGAGTTGTTGATTTATATGATGTTTTTGCGCGGTTCTGTAGGTATTGAAAAGCGCCTGCCAATGGCGAATGCTCCCCGGTGATTTTCCCAACTGGCCGGTGGTGCATAAATACTTTCGTCAATGGAATCAAAAACCCTCTGAGGAAACGCTCAGCCTGCTTGAGCAGGCGTTAAAAAAATGGAGTTGGCTCTCGGTCCGTATCAGCCGTGGTCGGAACGAGAAGACCAGCTTCGTGATCGTTGGTGCGCAAAGCGTGAAGAATACAGATCCGGCGGAACAGAACTCTACAATCTCAGGCAGTTGCAAACCTATCGGCGCCGAGGTAGCGCGGAGGACAGGACCCGTCCCGTTAAGGTGGCCATTGGCGAGCGACGCAAACCGCGCCCCGAGGGTCGTCCTGGTTTCCTGCGCGTCGATTCGCTTCACCAGGGTAACCTGAGAATGGGATGAAGGTTCTCTACCCCATCAACTTGGTTGACGAGATCACCCAGTTTCAGTTCGTCGGCAGCGTCGAACGCATCTGCGAATACTTCCTCCTCCCGGTGCTCGAAGCCCTCATTGAGGCGTTCCCATTCGTCGTGTTGGGTGTTCATGCCGAAACGGTTCGGAGTACATCAACTACCAAGTTGCCGCCCTCCTAGAAAAGCTCCGCGCCCAAATTGACGGAGAAGCCCGTGGCTCTTGAGCATGACGATCATCCTCCGATGATCCCCCATACCCCGGATCGCCTTCAGGCTCATCTCTCGGTGGAATCACGTCCCCCCTTTCAGGCTCATGTGTCATTGGAGGAGGCTCTGGGTTGGATTTTGCCCCGTCATTCAGATAAGCTACGGAATTTTAAGCTACTTGCGTTAGGCACGCGATAGATTAAGAATAAAAATGTTCAGAGGAGGTAGAAGGTCTTGGAAATCACCGCGAGAGTCGCCGCAGAAGCACCCCGATCCATCCCCTCCTACCTGGAACGCCATTACTGGTGGGCATACGTGCATCCGAATGCAGTGCGGGTGTTCGAGCGCCAGTGGCTAGTCAATCTGATCCTGTGGGGAAATTCCAAGCGTCTGTGCGATGTTGCCTTGGACTGCCTTGGTAGTCCGATCAGTGGCCGTATGCTTCAGGTGGCTTGCGTCTACGGCGATCTCACCCGGCGCTTGGTGGATCGCCTGGCGGAGGATGCCAGCCTAGACGTGGTGGACATACTGCCGGTCCAGTTGGAGAACCTGGCCCGAAAGTTGGGTCCGGCACCCGGAGCCACCCTTCGGCTCAGCGATTCGACGGATTTGCAGGCCGCGGATGACCATTACGACCAAGTCTTGGTCTTTTTCTTGTTGCATGAGCAACCTTTGGAGGCCCGTAAGCAGACATTGGCAGAAGCGTTGCGGGTCGTCAGGCCGGGTGGGCGGGTCCTGGTGGTGGATTATCATTGTCCCCATCGCTTACATCCCCTGCGCCCGGTTATGATTCCGGTGCTGAGGATACTCGAGCCCTTCGCGCTCGATCTGTGGCGCGATGAAGTTTCGACTTGGCTGCCGGAACAGGGCTCGGATTTGCACCTGCGCAAGCAGACCTTCTTCGGCGGGCTGTATCAGATGGTGGAGATCAAGCGGTCCGTGGATGCACAACCCGGAAGTAGTATGCTCCGAACCTGACCATATTCTACTTTTGCATCCCTTCTTTTGAATCCCTTTATTGAGGAACCAGACATGACCCGAGACGAACAGATCAAGGCCCTCGAACGAGACTGGTCGGAAAACCTCCGCTGGACCGATGTCAAGCGCGGTTACTCCGCCGCGGATGTGGTCCGACTGCGGGGTTCCATCCAGCCCGAGTATACCTACGCCCGGCGCGGAGCCGAGAAGCTGTGGGACCTGGTCCGCGGCAGCGCCGAGAAGGGTTACGTAAACTGTATGGGGGCCATCACGGCCGGTCAGGCCATGCAGCAGGCCAAGGCTGGTATCGAGGCCATCTATCTGTCCGGCTGGCAGGTCGCAGCCGACGGCAATACCTCCGAGACCATGTACCCGGACCAGTCCCTCTATGCCTATGACTCGGTCCCCACCATGGTGCGGCGCATCAACAACGCCTTCAAGCGGGCGGACGAGATCCAGTGGGCGCGCGCGATTGAGCCCGGTGCCGCGGACTATGTGGATTACTTCCTGCCCATCGTAGCGGACGCGGAGGCCGGATTCGGCGGCGTGCTCAACGCCTTCGAGCTCATGAAGAACATGATCGCCGCCGGTGCCGCCGGCGTGCACTACGAAGATCAGCTTGCCGCGGTGAAGAAGTGCGGCCACATGGGCGGTAAGGTGCTGGTCCCTACCCGGGAGGCGATCGAGAAGCTGATCGCTGCCCGCCTGGCCGCGGACGTATGCGGTGTACCCACCCTAGTGCTGGCCCGCACCGACTCCGAGGCGGCCAACCTGTTGACCAACGATGTGGATACCAACGACAAGCCCTTCCTCACCGGGGAGCGCACCAGTGAAGGTTTCTACCGGGTCCGCAACGGGCTGGAGCAGGCCATCAGCCGTGGCGTGGTCTACGCCCCCTATGCGGATCTGGTGTGGTGCGAGACCGGCACCCCGGACCTGGGCTTCGCCCGCGAGTTCGCTGAAGCGGTGTTGGAAAAGAACCCCAATAAGCTGCTGGCCTACAACTGCTCGCCGTCCTTCAACTGGAAGAAGAACCTGGACGACGCCACCATCGCCAAGTTCCAGGATGCGCTCTCCGACATGGGCTACAAATACCAATTCATCACCCTGGCCGGGATCCACAACATGTGGTTCAACATGTTCGACTTGTCCTACGACTATGCCCGCGGCGAGGGCATGAAGCACTATGTTGAGAAGGTCCAGGAGCCGGAATTCGCCGCCCGCGATCGGGGTTATACCTTCGTGTCCCACCAGCAGGAAGTGGGCGCGGGTTACTTCGACGATGTCACCACCACCATCCAGGGCGGTGCCTCCTCGGTCACGGCCCTGACCGGTTCTACGGAAGAGGCGCAGTTTTAGTACATCATATCGCTTGAAATTGGGGGTACTGGGGAACGAAGCTACGGGCGCCCCCGCGCGATGGATACGCTCAATGAACTCAAGTAGGGATGGAACAGATGAAACGGTCGCCCTCCCTAGACGACTGGGTTCCGGGGATCCGCCCCGGACGACGGCGAGGGGCCAGGGATGATCGTAACAGCGGGGATTGAATCATCAGGTCACACAAGCATGCCACTTGAAATCTAACCACTGCCCTTCCAGCGGGGCTTCTTGTTTGCCGCAAAAGGGCGCCGATCAACGCAAATCAATTTGGAGTGTGGCGGCCACTTCGTTTCGGTACCGGCAGAAATCGGCGGGGCTCGACCTGATCGAGGTGTTGTCGAACGGGGCACGTACCCGCCGCCGCTTTGGATTCAGCAAGGCTTCGAGTTCCCAACCAGATATTACGGCCAGGGGAAAGCGCCGTCTGCACGGCGCGGCTAGAACTCGCTGCCCCTGTTCCTGGCAAAGGCCACCGGTATTCCCCGTCGATGGTGTTCGATTTGCCTGCGCCGCCTTGCCGGCGCACTCCAAAATATCAACATGATCTGGAATTCGCTGTGGTCTTTGGAAGCCGATAGCCATGCCCCTCAGCTACCAGGCCCGAGCCCTCTCGGTTACTACCCTTCTGGGAGAAGACATCCTGCTGTTGCGCTCCATGACCGAAAAAGAACGCCTCAGCACCCTATTCCAATACCAGCTCGACCTCATCAGCAAGCACGACGGTATCAAGCACTAAGACCTGCTCGGCCAACCCTTCACCGTGCGACTTGACCCTCCCCGATGACCAAGCCCGCTACCTCAGCAGCATCGTCAGCTGTTTTTCACACACCGGCTTCGATGGAAAGATTGCCGTCTATCAAGCCACCCTCGTCTCCTGGGCTTGGTTTCTCACCCGCACCACCGACTGTCGTATCTTTCAGGACCAAAGGGTCCCGGACATCATCAAAAAAGAAATCTTCCGCGAGCACGGCGATTCGGACTTCGAAGAATACCTGACCACCGAGCTCTACCGCCCCCAGGGAGGAGTACAGGGAAGCGAGGGAGCGAAAGCGACGAGCGAAGTGCGACGCCCCCCCGGGTAGGCGTAGGGCCCGAGCGTTTGGTCGGAGTGCGGTGCGTGAGCGCCGGCGGAGACGAAATGCTAGGCCATGCGACACGGCGTTAAGTCATTGTGGGAGTCCTGGTGCCGCGCGGAGTGCGCGCCGGGACGAACGTGGGCCGCCGAAGGCAATGGCCGTCGCCCCATTGTTTGCACCCGAAATCGGACGGACCCCATTTCGGGGTGCGCGAAAAATGGCGACGCTCCGGAGCTGACGAAACCCGGCACCCCATTGATGACGGAGTATTCCAGCGCGAGCGTTGGGAGCGTTGGCGGGTTGGGCGTCAAGGAGACGCTGATAAATCCGCCGATCTTCCCAGACAAGGATGCCAAGAAGCTTGCCGGGGTGCTCTATCACGAGAGCCGGCATGCGGAGCAACACGCCCTGATCGCTCAGTGGCACGCCATGCACGAAAAGGACGCCGCCGGCATCGCAGAGAAAATGGGCATTCCGTTGGCAAAGGACAAGGGGGCCGTGCGCAGCCCCTGACCCCAGGCTCCCGACAAGCCGCCTGCGCCCGGCAGCTGCACGAGACCTCTGCGGACCCGATGCCGCGCAGCACCGGGCCACGGCGGCCGACTACGCGCGGAAGGAGAAGGCATTCAGGGAGGCGGAGGCCAGGCTAGACTGGATGATCGACAGCGGCGCATGGACGGTGGAGCGGATGTACGAGGCGGACAAGGAGCTAAAAGCGGCAAAGAAGGCACGTGACGAGGCCAAACGGGCTTATGAGTGGATACCCCATGAGGGCGATGCGTTCAGAGTTAAGCGATAAAATCGAGTTCCTGTGGTGAGCCGAATGCGCATGTGAAACCTGACATCCGTCGCGGCCATATTTGCGGGAAGATTGCTACGCATCCGGCCTGCTCAGCATATAATGGGAACCCTTTGCGGTACTCCACTGACAAGAAGGGCAGATCCCGAACATGACCACGATTCGCCAAGAAGACCTGATCCAGAGCATCGCCGACGGCTTTCAGTACATCTCCTACTACCACCCGCAAGACTATATCCGGTCCCTGGCTGCGGCCTACGAGGCCGAGGAATCCCCCGCGGCGAAGGACGCCATGGCCCAGATCCTGGTCAACTCTAGGATGTGCGCCGAGGACCATCGTCCCATCTGTCAGGACACCGGAATGGCGGTGGTCTTCCTCCGGGTCGGGATGGATGTGCGCTGGGAGGTGGAGCTGGGCATCCAGGAGATGGTGGATGAGGGCGTGCGCCGGGCCTACGCCCATCCGGATAACGTGCTGCGGGCGTCGGTCGTCTCGCCGCCCATTGGGGAGCGTAAGAACACCCGCGATAACACCCCCGCGGTGGTCCATACGGAGCTGGTGCCGGGGGATCGGGTGGAGGTGCGACTGGCGGCCAAGGGCGGCGGCTCGGAGAACAAGAGTAAGTTCACCATCTTGAATCCCAGCGATAGCTTGGTGGATTGGGTGCTCGAGGTGGTCCCCAAGATGGGCGCCGGCTGGTGTCCGCCGGGGATGCTGGGCATGGGCATCGGCGGCTCCGCGGAAAAAGCCATGCTGTTGGCCAAGGAGGCCCTGATGGAAGACATCGACATCCACAAGCTCAAGGCCCGGGGCCCCGCGAGCCCCATCGAGGAGCTGCGCCTGGAGCTGTTCGAGAAGGTCAATGCCCTGGGGATCGGCGCCCAGGGACTCGGAGGCCTGACCACGGTCCTGGACGTCAAGATCAAGGAGTATCCCACCCACGCCGCCTCGCTGCCGATCGCCATCATCCCCAACTGTGCCGCCACCCGCCACCTGGAATGCACCCTGGACGGCAGCGGACCAGCCAGACTCGAGCCCCCACGGATGGAGGATTGGCCGGACGTCACCTGGGAGGCCGGTCCGGACGCCAAGCGGGTCGATCTGGATGGGATCACGCGGGAGGAGATCGCCACCTGGAAGCCCGGTGACCGGATCCTGCTCTCCGGCAAGCTGCTCACCGGACGCGACGCGGCCCACAAACGCATCGTCGATATGCTGGCGCGTGGAGAATCCCTCCCCGAAGGGGTCGATTTCACCAATCGCTTCATCTACTACGTGGGTCCGGTGGACCCGGTGCGGGATGAGATCGTCGGCCCCGCCGGTCCCACCACCGCCACCCGCATGGACAAGTTCACCGAGCAGATGCTCGCCGAGACCGGGCTCATCGGCATGGTGGGCAAGGCCGAGCGCGGACCCGTTGCCATCGAGGCCATCAGGAAACACCAAGCGGTCTATCTGATGGCTATCGGCGGGGCGGCTTATCTGGTGGCGAAAGCGATCAAGGGCTCGCGTCTGATCGCCTTCGAGGACCTGGGTATGGAGGCGATCCGCGAGTTCGAGATCCGAGACATGCCGGTGACCGTCGCCGTCGACTGCTGGGGCGAATCGGTGCACAAAACGGGACCGGTGGAATGGCGGGCGCGGATCAGGAAGCTGCCGGTGGAGACCTAGTACCTCATTTCCCCTGATGTTGCGGGTAGAGTCGCTTGAGCTTGATGTAAACATCCTCTGTGCATTCGCAATATCATTCAAATAGGGTACTAGAGTAGAGCCATAGGGCGGGAAAGGTCATGGACGGCCGCATCCCATCCCGCCGACTTATCCAAAATCCGGTAGTGTTCCAACTTTGTTTCCGGGATTCAAATGGAAATTCTAAATCAATACTTGCGTGTTCGCGTCCCGCAATCCTCTGCCCTATCTCATCCGGACGGAGAAGTCATAGGTTGGACGGTAAGGTAAAAGAAGTCTTTATGCCCTTTCAGAAAATCAGCATAAAGAATTTCTGGGCCATCGCGTTACTGGGGATTGAAAACATCAAGCAGATCAATCTGCTGACCGGGAGAAATAATTGCGGCAAGACTTCCGTTCTGGAGGCGATTTTTCTATTGGCGGAGATGTCCAGTCCATTGTTGGCAGTCAATATCCATAACCTCAGAGGTTTAACGCTAACGAACAACGAGGATTTCAGTTATCTTCTTCACGGGTTCGATTCCTCCGGAAATCCTGCCATAAGTGGCAAACCAGTGTTCTCAACAAAGAGTGCTCGATATCGGACTATTTATCCGACATCCATGGCTATTGTGGAATAGATCCCAGGAAAGCGGGAACCAACCGACAACAAACCCATATCCAGTTGGAGTTAGGAGGGCAGATAAACATTCAGCCTGCCCCTGGTTATAAGGAAACCCTTCGCGCCAGTTTCATCCATCCCGCAACCATCATGAACGGTCTCCAGCAGCAGCTCGAAGCCGTCCTGGCCAGGAAAGAGTCGGAAGGAATCATTGACGCCCTGCGGAAAATAGAGCCCGACCTGCAAGATGTAAAACTAGGAGCCGGAGGAAAGATCTATGCCGATATCGCAGGCATGGGAAGACTGGTTCCCATCAATATCATGGGCGATGGCATCATCAAGATGCTGACGATTCTCGTTGACATACTGGAAATGAAAGATGGACTACTGCTCATCGACGAGATCGAGAATGGACTTCACTACACCGCACTGATACCGCTATGGGAGGCTATCTTCAAAATGGCAAGGGGAAGCAACATGCAGTTATTTATTGCAACCCATTCCTATGAATGCATCGCCACGATGACGAAGGCCTATCGGGAGCTGGATGTGGAAGAAGGGTTTATCAGTCTGTTTCGGATCGACAGGGATAACGATAACCGGCACCGTGCCTTTCAATACGAGATGGATACTCTCCTTGCCGGTATTGAGAAAGAGTTCGAGGTTCGTTAATGAAAGGGAATTTCAAGATCGAATCCCATCGATTGCTGGCGGTGGAAGGAAAGGATGAATACAATTTCTTCGAATGCATATTGGAGTATATCGACATCAAGGACGTTCAATTGCTCGACATCAGCGGCAAGGACAACTTCAAGAAAGAGTTTCCGCTCTTGTACAACTTGGATGGGTTCTCGGATGTTCGTGCCGTTGGGTTTATCCGTGACGCGAAAGATAAAAAGGCCGATGCGGACTTCTCAAGCATCTGTTCCATCCTGGGAAAATATCCCTTGCCCATACCGGATGCTGCTAATACCGTCATTGACGGGAAAACAGTAAAGGAGAAGACCGCCGGATTAGCGTGTTCATCATGCCGAACAATGCCGACCAGGGAATGCTGGAGGATCTTTGCCTCGCATCCGTGGAGATGGAGCCGATTTTCGGCTGTGTGGATCGCTATATGGAATGTTGCCCGTCGGCCCTGCCGGAAAATGAAAGGTCCCGCAATCCTTCCAAGGCAAAAGTACAGACCTACCTCGCCGCCCAGAAGGAGATTACCAACTCACTGGGCCTTGGTGCTCGAAAAGGGTATTGGGACTTTGACTACGTTTGTTTCGAGGGCATCAAGCAGTTTCTCCGAAACTTTTCGTAGACTGAGGCCCCGTGTGCAGCTTTCCTGTGGGAAAGTTTTCCGCGCGGCAAGTGCTGTAGGGCGGGAAAGGCTATGGATGGCCACATCCCGCCGATTTATCCAAAATCCATAAGGTATCCTGATATGGCTGTCTACAAGGCCCTCCGCATCCGCAGCGACGACAAGGGCTATCGGGCCGGGATCGAGGAGCTTCCGGTCCCCGCCCCCGGCGCAGACCGGGTGCTGATCCGGGTCGCTTACTCCGGCGTCAACTACAAGGACGCCCTGGCCGGTACCGGCCGGGGCAAAATCCTCGCCACCTTCCCCCTGGTGGGTGGCATCGACGCGGCGGGCATCGTCGATGCCTCCGCTGACGGGCGTTTCACGCCGGGTGACCCGGTGCTTGTAACCGGGTACGGCCTCAGCTTCGACCACGACGGGGGATACGCCCAGTACCTGGAGGTTCCCGGCGACTGGGTGGTCCCCATGCCGCCGGGCCTAGACCCGCGCAACGCCATGATCTTGGGGACCGCAGGCTTCACCGCCGCCCTGGCGATTCACCGTATGCAGGTCAACGACCAGCGGCCCGACCTGGGTCCGGTGCTGGTTACCGGCGCCACCGGGGGGGTTGGCGCAATCGCTGTCGATATCCTCAGGCACCTGGGCTACGAGCCGGTGGCCGTATCCGGTAAGCAGGCATTGCATGACTGGCTGCGGGAGCTGGGCGCGGCGCGGATCCTCGGGCGCGACGCGCTGCCGGGCGGGGAGCGGCCCCTGGAGCAGGCTCTGTGGGGTGGTGCCGTAGATACCGTGGGCGGCGAGATGCTGACCCGAATCACGCGTACCATCAAGCCCGAGGGCAATATCGCGAGCATCGGGCTGGCCGGCGGCTCCGAGCTCAAGACCACCGTCATGCCCTTCATCCTGCGCGGGGCGAGCCTGCTGGGCGTCAATTCCGTCCATGTGCCGCATCCGTTACGCACCCGGCTCTGGACCCATCTGGCGACGGATTGGCGACCACCGCACCTGGAACGAATATTGACCACCACCGTTGGCCTGGAAGGACTCCCCGAGGTTTTCGAAGCCATGCTGGCAGGCCAGACCCATGGGCGGATATTGGTGGATTTAGGAAGTCCCTGACGAGCCATCCCCCGGCGCACGCCGAGGGATAGCGAAGCACGAATCGTACAGGATTAACAGGAGGGTCTAGACAACTCTAACATCTGCAACTGCATGCTGGGGCCAGGTAGCCCTCGATAGCATCCTACTCGGATGGCTGGAGAGGTTATAATGGGCTGGTGGATATGGGTTATCAGAAGCATCTCCGCGTCCATCAGTAATGAATTTGTGCGAAGCAATTGCCACATACTACTCTTATATCATTTTTTCATTGAAGAGTTGTACATAACTAGTTAAAAAATCTGCATGATAGTCGGTATGCTCGACTACGTCCTGTCACCTGACTAACTCGCCGATCTGCGTCAGACACCCCGCCGCACCCGAGACAAACGCGAGGCCGACCGCGTCAAGGCTGTGGTGTTGCTGGTGACCGGCTGGACGGCCGAAGCGATGGCGGAAGTTTTGTTGGTTGATCCCAACACGGTGCATGCGCAATTCGTTATGGTAAAAGTGGTCTTGAGGGCTTGACCGCAGTGCTGCGCCAGTTGGGTTATGTGTACAAGAAGCCCCCCGGCTGGTGCCTGGCAAGGCTGACTGGGAAGCGCAGCCGAATCTGAATTTGATCGAGCGATTATGGAGATTTTTAAAAGAGGGTCCTCTGCAATCAGTATTATGAAACGTTTGTTGTCAAGTCCCACCAGATTATAGACACGCTTTTTGAAGAGGTTGGGCTGTTTTTGGTACCAATTTTTCATGGCTTGAAGAGGTGGAATGAGACCTAGCGCCTTTTGGGGATGTGTTGGTTATAGACCTGGACGTAGCGTTTGATGGTATCGGTCAGGTGCTCGGCGGAGTCGAAGCGGGTGGTGGCCAGAACGTCGGCGATGCGCCCGTTGAAGCGTTCGATCATGCCGTTGGTTTGGGGAGTTCTCGGTTTGGTGAGCCGGTGCTCGATGCGGTTGTCGGTACAGACCCGATCGAAGGCATGGGCACCGGTCGGCTGGCGCTCGCCGGTGGCACAGAAGCGATCAGTAAATTCCTTGCCGTTGTCGGTGAGCGAGCACCTTGCTGATCGTGAATCGTGAACGGAGCTTTATCAATCAGGCGCGCGAGAAAGTCGCTTGCGGCAGTTGCCGACTTGTCCTCAAGGATCTCCACGTAAACCCAGCGCGTCTCCCGATCGATGGCAACGAACAGGTAGCGGCGTTGCTCCTGGTCCGGCATCGACGTGCACAAAGCCCGGCGCATACGCCTTGAAGGTCTTCACCGGCGTCTTGGTGCCTTCCTCTTGGGGCATCAGCGCCTTGGGGTAGAAACCCCGTGGCGGCGCAGACCGCTCCAGACCCGGGCGGGAAACCGCAGGGTGGATGAACTTATGGGTTACTGCCAGCAGGTCATCGAGCGGCAGCAACAATGTCTTGTGCAGCTCGACCACCACCGCCTCCTGGACCGGGGTGAGGGTGGTGTGAAGCCGCTGGGGGCGGTGCGAAGCATCTTCCGTCCCCTCACGGCGACGCCATTTCGCCCGTGTGGCGGTTGAGGTGGTAAGCCTCCTGCTAACTCCCGGTTGCTTACCGATCTCAGGCTGGGCCTGTATTTCCAGACGAATCGCCGGCGTCGTGCGTGCATTCTCGTGGAGTTGGATATTCATGACCTGTGATGCCTCGACTCAGGTTGCGTGCTATCGTAAGGATCAGCTCAAACACTGCCGACCTCGCTTGTCTCTGCCTTCGCGGTTCCTTCCGCTCCCTTCTCAGCAAGCAACCGTAATACCTCCCTCGCTTGCAGCAGCGGATAGCTCCTCCTCAGTATATAATCACACGGGATCTGATAGTTTGTCGAATTTCGAACAGCGTGTGAAACATTGAGAGAAGCGAGGGAGCGTAAGGGCCGAGCGTTTGGTCGGAGTGCGGCGCGTGAGCGCCGTCGGAGACGAAATGCCAGGCCATGCGACACGGCATCAAGTCATTGCGGGAGTCCTGGTGCCGCGCGGAGTGCGCGCCGGGACGAACGCGGGCCGCCGAAGGCAATGGCCGTCGCCCCATTGTTTGCACCCGAAATCGGACGGACCCCATTTCGGGTTGCACGAAAAATGGCGATGCCTCCGGTTTCAAGAACCCGCGCAAATACCAACCGCACTTGCGTTCATTGGTGACCGCAAATTTTGAAATCATCGGGTAAATGAAAAGCCGAAATATTGATATTAGCTTAGTATATCAACGGCATTGAGTTATTTTGGTCATATGCTAAACGGAGGCTTGCAAAATTCAAGGGTGTTCCCAGACATACGTTTCATCTACACCTCAAAAAATGTGAATTCAGATTTAATCATCGAATTGTGATCAATCTCGTCGTCGCCCTGCCGGCGGAGGCCAAGCCAGTCATTTCCCGATTCGGTCTGACGCGCGTACAGCCGAACCTTGGTTTCCTCCTTTCTTTCTCCCTCTCTTTCCCCCTTTATCGGCGCGGACGGATCGCCCTGGTCGTCACCGGTCCAGGCAGGTCCGCAGCCACTGCGGGGACCGATTTCCTCGCTACTATGGGCGACTGTCCGCAAGCGGCGATCTGGATAAACCTCGGCGTCGCGGGACACGCCGAGCGGCAGATCGGCAAAGTGCTGCTCGCGCGCAGCATAACGGATGCGAACTCGGGTCATGTTCGGCACCCGATCCTCCCGCGGGATCGGCCTTGCCCTGCCGACGACCTCTTGACCTTGGACCGGCCGGACCCGGACTACCGGCACAAGGGCCTGGCCGACATGGAAGCTAGTGGCTTTTTCTCCACCGCCTGCCGGTACGCCGATGCCGAGCTGGTGCAGGTGCTCAAGGTCGTCTCGGACAACCGCGAAACCACTGCCCGAGGACTGAGCGCAAAACAGGTGCGCCTATTGATAGGCGGGGCACTCGCTACCCTGGAAGCACTGCTCGCAAGCCTCGAAGCACTCGCCGAGGCACGGCATAGGGCGTTCGGTAAACAGTGTGACGGCTAGATTCCGTTCGACAACATGGGGGATCCGGCAAGACACCAAAAGGGCCGGAATCCATAATGGTAGGATCTAGATAACTTTAGAGAGGATTTTCGCTCAGCAGAGAGAGTATTTTATCCTAGAGATTTTCCTCTCGATGATGAAATCTGAATTCACATTCTTTGAGGTGTAGGTGAAACGTATGTCTGGGAACGCCCTTGAATTTTGCAAGCCTCCGTTTAGCATATGACCGGAATGATTCAATGCCGTTGGTATGGCAATTGCCTCGCGCAAATTCGTTACGGATGGACGCGGAGATGCTTCTGATAACCCATATCCACCAGCCCATTGTAGCCCCTCCAGCCATCCGGGTGGATGATGCTATGAGAGACCTGGCCCCGAATCACGGCCTGTAGCGGCTTCTTGGAGGCATCCGGGACGATCTCCGTGTAGACTTTTCCCTGCCGTTCCAGGATTCCGAAGACGATTGTTTTACCCAAAGAGGATTCATCCCCTTCAACCTCGCCGGAAAAAGGCGATGAGGCGTCACAAAGCTGGGCGATTCTAGGTCGTATCTTGAAGAACCGTTGATTGATCGTCGGGCGGCTTATATCACTCAGCGCGGCGATTTTTAAGGCCGGTAGATCATGCGTAAAATAGCGCATAATCATTCTGAATTTGGCTTCCGAAAGGTGTGAACGCCTGAAATACCTGTTTTTCCCTTGCATAATATAACCGTAGCATGCAGTTGCAGATGCTAAAGTTATCTAGACCCATCCAATTATAGATCAGTGGTCACTTTTTGGGAATTAGGAAGCAAATCGGTCTTGCTTCGGAACAGAGTATCTACGGCCCTTGATTTGTTTAAACTGCAAAGGTGCAAGGTATTTTTCGGGATGTAGTGCAGATATTCGCTACGCGGCTTGTTTGGGGAACGGCAACTGAAAGCGCCCTGTAATAACACCGGCTACCGTCAGATCTTCGTCGAGACTTTCCCAACGGAGCGCATAGCCATCCAGTTCCAACCTTACCTCCTTCAGCTTTTCACCGGGGGGGCCGCTCGGAGAATTTTGAAGCGATCCGCCGGAAACCCAATGATACGACCGTCTGTAAGCTCAACGAAAATCATCCGCTTTTCTGCCCAAGCGCGGACTGCGCACGGTTCATTGTCGATAGCTATGGTATTCATTGACTTTCTCCAGAAGCAGTTGCTCGTTTTCGTAGACCAGACGTTCTATTTCGCGCAGTTGGTGAGGAGGTATACTCCGATCTTCGTCAGAATAAAAATGGAACCTCAGATTCCTGACTCTCAGGACCGTAGGCATGCGAATCTTTGGAATTCACTACCTTTTGTAAAATCCGGTAAGTAACACGAACCGCATCAATCGCGTTTATTTCTCCAACGATGCGGTTCGCTGCCTACCCGCTCTGTCATTCTAGCAGGGATTGCCGGAATCCAGACGCCAGGGAGGGCGACAACGCGGTGCCGATTCCCCGCAATCACCGCGAGGGGAGAACCGCCGGATCAAGGCGGGTAAGCTTCCCCAAGACGGGCGTGGGGCGAAACGGGCGCAAAAAGATGTGGATGGGCGCTGGACGAGAAAGCGCGGCAAACACTCTTTCGGCTGCAAGAATCACATCAGTATCGACGCGGAGCACAAAATCATCCGCCGCTTCCAAACGACCCCGGCGCGTGCGCATGAAGGTCAGTGCAACCAAGCGCTAGCAACAGGCGAACAACCGCACGCGCTCCAAGATCCGCTCCCGTGTCGAGCACGTCTTCGGCTTCCAAGAAAACAGCATGGGGAGGAAATTCATCCGCACCGTTGGCTTGGCGCGGGCTAAAGTGAAGATCGCCTTGATGAACTTGACCTGCAACTTGATGCGCTATCGGCAGCTCACCAAAGACAGGGCAGGTGCACCTGCCACCGCCTGAAGTGACCAACGGGAGGCCGAACAGGCTGCCGGGCAACACGAGCTACAGGGAATTGTCCACATTGATCTCCTCATGCGGCATCAGCACGTAGGTATACTATCTTAATATCATTTTTTCATTGAAGAGTTGTGCATAAGTAGGTGAAAAATCCGCATGATAGTCGGTATGCTCGACTACGCCCTGTCACCTGACCAGCTCGCCGAGCTGCGTCAGGCACACCGCCGCACCCGAGACAAACGCGAGGCCGACCGCATCAAGGCTGTGGCGTTGCTGGCGACCGGCTGGACGGTCGAGGCGGTGGCGGAAGTTTTGCTGGTCGATCCCAACACGGTGCGCGCGCACTTCAAGCGTTATGGTACAAAGTGGTCTTGAGTGCTTGAGGCGTGTTGGCGCGGTATCGGTGGCAGCGTTGGCTTGCTCAAGGCCAAGCACCTGGTGGAATTGGACACCCACCTTCAAGCGAACCTGTACCTCTCGGCCAAAGCGGTCGCCTACTGGGTGAAGGAAACCTTTGGGGTATCTTACACGGAGAGTGGCATGACCGCAGTGCTGCGTCGGTTGGGTCATGTGTACAAGAAGCCCCGGCTGGTGCCTGGCAAGGCCGACCGGGAAGCGCAAACGCAATTCCTCGAAACGTACGACCATATCCGCAATTTCAAGGGTCAGGATGATCCCATCTATTTTATGGATGCGACTCATCCGCAACACCATCCGGTGCTTGCCGGCGGTTGGATCAAGCGTGGCGAGGAGCAGGGAATCCCCACCAACACCGGGCGACGGCGCGTCAATATCAATGGGGCCATTGACCTGGAACGGTTGGAGCCCATGGTTCGCTGCGACGACACCATCAACGCTGACTCGACCATCGCGTTGTTCGAGCAACTCGTAGCGTTCCACCCCATGGCCGTGTGCATTTATGTCATTTGTGACAACGTACCTTACTACCGTTCCAAAGCAGTTCAAGACTACCTGAAAGCCTCACGCATTCAGCTCGTTTTCCTCCCGCCGTATGCGCCGAATCTGAATTTGATCGAGCGATTATGGAGGTTTTTTAAGAAGAGGGTCCTTTACAATCAGTATTATGAAACGTTTGTTGAATTTCGAACAGCGCGTGAAACATTTTTCAAGAACCCGCGCAAATACCAACCGGAGTTACGTTCATTGCTGACCGCAGATTTTGAAATCATCGGATGAATGAAAACCGAAATATTGATATCAGCTTAGTATAACAAAATACTCAGGATTAACAGGATTATTTTTCTTGAATAACAATGGGTCTAGATAACTTTAGAGAGGGTTTTCGGTCAGCAGAGAGTATCTTATCATAAAGCTTTTCCTCTCACGGCCGGTTGTTTTTGGAGGCGGTGCATTGGATTGCACGGACCGGCAGTCCATGGCGTGATCTTCCGGCGCACTTCGGCAAATGGAATTCAGTGTTCAAACGGTTTCTCGATTGGGTGAGGGCCGATGTATTCCAACACCTATTCGACGCCGTGTCGGAGGAACCGGACATGGAGTTCGCGATCCATCGCCAAGGTCCACCGGCACGGCCAGGGCGCAAGGGGGACTCAAAGCCAAGCCATCGGCAAGTCGAAGGGCGGGTTGACGACCAAAATCCTGGCCCTGACGGACGCCTTGGGCAACCTGGCCCGCTTCGCCCTGCTCCCCAGGCAGCGGATACCGTCGGCGCGGCCCCACTCATCGAGGATATCGAATCCGGCGGCCTGACTGCCGACAAGGCGTTCGATTCGAACTGGATCATCCAAGACCTGAGCGAGCGCGGCGCGCAAATCGTCATTTCCCAGCGTCCGCAGCGTTGCCAGCCCTTGGACATCGATGCCGAAATCTACAAATGGCGCCATCTGATCGAGAACTTCTTCGGCAAACTCTAAAGAGTTCAAGCGTATCACCATGCGCAGCGACAAAACCGATGAAAGCTTCGAGGCCATGATCTATGTCTGCGCCGCAGTCATCAACTTACGATGAATCTCGACAGACCCTAGTACATAGTTTCAGTCACTGCTGTGCGAAAAAACGTTTGTTCTTGTTGCGTAACTCCTTAGTAAGGAAATGAAAAACAGCTACTTTAAGAGTGTCGCCGATTTGAATCACCTCACGCATCTCCCAATACCCCGCTTCTGGGGATGTTGAGGTCCTGGTTACGCACATCGGCAAGCTCGCTTTTTTCTCAGGTCATTGATTCTTTACCGATGCATGCGTTTCGTCGAGGCGTTGCGCGGTACGACGGCAACCGCTACAAGAAGACATTTTCCTGTCTCGACCAATACCTGCGCATGACCTTCGCGCAGTTAACCCATCGCGAGAGCCTACGCGATATTGAAGTTTGCCTGCGCGCCCAGAAGGACAAGTTGTACCACAGGGGTATCCGGGGCAACGTTTCCAGAAGCGCCGTGGCCGACGCGAATGAACGCCGAGATTGGCGTATCTAGGCAGATCTCGCTCAGGCATTGATTCGCACCGCTCGCCCACTGTATGCCGACGAGGACTTGGGGCGTGATCTTGACAACGCGGTTTATGCGCTCGATGCCTCTACCATCGACCTGCGCCTATCCGTCTTTCCGTGGGCACTGTTTCGCTCAACCGAATCTGCGGTCAAGCTCCAGACCCTGCTCGATCTTCAAGGCAACATCCCAACCTTTATCCACATCTCCGACGGCAAGCTACACGACGTCAATGTCCTTGATCTGCTGATCCCGGAGCCCGGCGCCTTCTACATCATGGATCGTGGCTACGTGGACTTCGAGCGCCTGTTCACGTTGCACAGAACAGGGCGTTTCTTCGTCATCCGCGCCAAGTCCACTACCAAATACAGGCGTCGCTACTCTCATCCCGGGGACGAATCCGGTGGTGTTCGATGCGATCGGACCATTGCGCTGAGCGGAGTTAAGTCCGTGCGTGACTACCCCCTGCCATTACGCCGTATCCGCTACCACGATGTTCAGACCAGCAAGACGTTCAACTTCTTGACCAACAACTTCGCCATTCCAGCGCAGACGGTGGCGGATCTCTACCGATACCGCTGGCAAGTTGAATTGTTCTTCAAGTGGATCAAGCAACACCTACATACCAAATCGTTCTTCGGGACCTCCGAGAACGCGGTCAAAAGCCAGATTTGGATCGCTATCTCGGTTTACATCCTCGTCGCTATCATCAAGAAACGCCTTGACAGCAAATCGGATCTCTACACAATTTTACAGATTCTGAGCCTGACCTTATTCGAAAACACTCTTCTAGCTCTGCTGGTTACTAGAATGGAATCCATAAGCGATACTACCTATACCCATAACCAACGGAATCTATTTGATAATTTCCCCGGACAGTAGTGATGCCAGATACCTTCTTCCCCGCGTCGTAACCTTTCTGTTCCGCCGGATCTGTATTCTTCACGCTTTGCGCATCAACGATCACGAAGCCGGTCTTCTCGTTCCGACCACGGCTGATACGGACCGCGCCAACCCCATTTTTTAACGCTCGTTCAAGCAGGCTGAACGCTTCCTCAGAGGGTTTTTGGCCCCATTGTCGAAAGTATTTATACACCACCGGCCAGTTGGGAAAATCACCCGGGAGCATTCGCCATTGGCAGCCGCTTTTCAATACATACGCAACAGTGCAAAAAAATATCATATAAATCAATAACTCGCAGCTTGGTCTTCTTCTTGGCTTGCTCCCATAAAGCTTGGATGGACGCGAACTGCTCTCGGCTTCTGTCACTTGGGTAGGTGTTTCTCATCGCCCTTTCTCCGTGTCAGAATCTTTCTATCAAATAGATCGTAAATAGGTTCTTAGATGCGAAGGTCGCGCCTGCATCGTCGATTCATGTCCGAAATCAACGTCGTACCTTATATCGACGTGATGTTGGTACTGCTGGTGATCTTCATGGTGACCGCGCCCCTGCTTACCCAGGGCGTCAAGGTCAACCTGCCCCAGGCGAACGCCCAAGTCATCTCCGAAGAGACCTCGGAGCCGATCGTCATCACCGTAGATCGGTTCGGGGACCTCTACCTGGAGCTGGGTGAGCCCAAGGGCCGACCGACGGATCGGGAGACCCTGCTGACCCGGCTCAGTGCAATGCTCGAGCACAACCCCAGGGTGCCCGTCATGATCAGGGGCGACGCCGCCGTGGACTATGGGCGCGTGATGGAGGCCATGGTGCTAGCCCAGGCCGCGGGGGCTCCGAGCGTCGGCCTGATCACGACCCCGCCGGAACGCCTCAGGCCCTAGGTGCTGTTGACATTTAATACCAACCGACTGTTGTCACCTGTTTAAATGCCCGCAACATACCAGAGGTTCGGAGTGGGGACCGACCCCCCCAAAGCACCTCTCCCTCCAGTGGGTGTCGTAAAAGCCCTTTTTAGAAAAGTTGGCATTAATGATATCAATGGGTTATATGTTATAAAATCTGGAAAATCGGACTTTTGCGACACCTCGAAGGGAGGGGGAGCGAAACAGGTGTCGTGTTGGGTTACGGTGCGTTCAACGTTGCTTGTGTCCTTTGGGATCAGGCAAGCGCACCTAACCCAACCCACGGGTCCTACGGGGTTCCGGGGTCCCATTCGGGACACCCCTACCCGGAACGACGGTGGAGTGGAGAGTCGTCATTCCGGCAGGGATAGCCGGAATCCAGTTGCCAGGGAAGGTCAGGTATCTGTCAGTTATCAGGGGGCAGAAGGCTGACACCAGACAACTGCCCCCTGAGCACATATCGTTGGGCACGGACCACCGGAGCGCCGGCATCTTGCCGGCAACGATTTGCCGCCAGGATGGCGGCGCTCCGGCTTTGTCCAACCTGTCACTTAACGCGAGGTCTGCGCGGGCCGGCCGCACAGTGATAATCTGGGTGTAGGTTGCGTTAAGACGCCAGCATGACCTAAGCAGACGATCAGCGTGCCTTGGTGCGTCGCAACGCAACAGGTCCGGTCCCCCAAACAACGCCGAATCATTCAGGATTGCTACGAATCGTGCGCATCATACGCATCCGATCCACGCTGATTTGCGGTCTTCCTTTTTGACCTGGATCAGAAAATCGAAGCCCAGGAATAATTCCTGACCTGGCGCAATTCTTTAACGTTTCCGAATCGGTTAGAGCGTGCCCTGATGAACACTGAGGCCGGCGAAATCCAGGGCAACCTACACACCTGGGGCATCGAAGAGGTCCAAGACTATAAGGTGCCTTGGGGTAACTACGCCGTTGAGGACACGGATGGACTGATACCGATCGTCGGCACCGATGTTTATGATGTTTATAATGGCTACACGGCCAAGCTGATCAAGGAGTACCCGGACCAACTGCCGACCAGGCTCGATCAGATTCCCCTGCCCGTGGTCGAAGAGATCGAAGCCGATCCTAAGTTGGCGAGCTTCACCTATCAGTGCCAGCGTTGCTATGTGGGCATCAGGGGGCGCGAAAAACGCGGCGACTACTGCAGCATGGACTGCTCCGCCTGCCATATCCCCTACGGGAATGAGTAGCACCTCGAGCTGATGAACAAGAAGTTCAAGACCTATGCGGATTCGGTGAAGGAAGAGAAGTAACCGGGTCGTCCCCGATTCGGAGGGCGGCAAACCGACGCGCCCCCGCATGATGCGGGCGTGCGTCCGTTGGTATTGGGAGCTGAAAGCCGGGAAAGCGGGAGCCTTTGGGAGTTACCGGGAGACTACTTTAGAAATAGCAACTTTTAGAAGGATTCAACTCATGAGCAAAATAGCAGACTACTTTGAATTGAAAGATCATTACTGTCTGACAAAACGTTTGTTCTTATTGCGTAACTCCTTGTAAGGAAATGAAAAACAGTCACTTTAAGAGTGCCGCCGATTTAAATCACCTCACGCATCTCCCAAATACCCCCTTCTGGGGATATTGGGGACCCGGTTATGCACATCGGCAAGCTCGTTTTTTCTCAGGTCATTGACTCTTTACCGATGCATGCGTTTCGTCGAGGCGTTGCGCGGTACGACGGCAACCGCTACAAGAAGACATTTTCCTGTCTCGGCCAATACCTGCGTATGACCTTCGCGCAGTTAACCCATCGCGAGAGCCTGCGCGATATTGAAGTTTGCCTGCGTGCCCAGAAGGACAAGTTGTACCACAGGGGTATCCGGGGTAACGTTTTCAGAAGCACCGTGGCCGACGCGAATGAACGCCGAGATCGGCGTATCTATGCAGATCTCGCTCAAGCGTTGATTCGCACCGCTCGCCTCCTGTATGCCGACGAGGATTTGGGGCTTGATCTTGACAACGCGGTTTATGCGCTCGATGCCTCTACCATCGACCTACGCCTGTCCGTCTTTCCGTGGGCACTGTTTCGCTCAACCAAAAAGGCAACATCCCAACCTTTATCCACATCTCCGGTGGCCATGTGGACTTCGAGCGCCTGTTCACGTTGCACATTACGCCGTATCCGCTACCACGATGTTCAGACCAGCAAGACGTCCAACTTCTTGACCAACAACTTCGCCATTCCAGCGCAGATCGTTCTTCGGGTCTCCGAGAACGCGGTCAAAAGCCAGATTTGGATCGCTATCTCGGTTTACATCCTCGTCGCTATCATCAAGAATTGCCTTGACAGCAAATCGGATCTCTACACAATTTTACAGATTCTGAGCCTGACCTCACTCGAAAACACTTTTCTAGCTCACTTGGTTACTAGAATGGAATCCATAAGCGATTCTGCCTATACCCATAACCAACGGAGTCTATTTGATAATTTCCCCGGTCAGTAGTGAAGTGTCCCATAACTTTAGCACACTTTACGTGGTAGCGACGCCCATCGGTAATCTAGGAGATATGTCCGAGCGCGCCCGCCAGGTACTCGCACAGGTCGACTTGATCGCCGCTGAGGATACGCGCCACACTCGCCGCTTGCTGACCCATTTCGAGATCAAGACGAAGCTCTGCGCCTACCACGATCATAACGAGACGCAAGTGGTCGAGCGCCTGCTCGCGTCACTCGCGCAGGGCTGGGATGTCGCCCTAGTCTCGGATGCGGGTACGCCCCTGATCAGCGATCCCGGTTTCGTGCTGGTTCGCGCGGCATGGCAGCATGGTTTCGGCGTGGTGCCCATACCCGGCACCAATGCGGCGATCTGCGCCCTCTCCGCCTCCGGCCTGCCCTGTGATCGCTTCCTGTTTCTCGGCTTCCCCCCGCGTGCCGCGGCCCAGCGCCGCGAGTGGCTGACCGACCTGATTGCCGAGCCGGGGACCCTGGTCTTCTACGAGTCCGGCAAGCGTGCCGCGGCGTCGCTGGCGGACATGGGCGCGATACTCGGCATCGAGCGGCGCGCCGTTCTGGCCCGAGAGCTCACCAAACGCTTCGAGACCTTTATCCATGCCCCCCTCGACGCGCTTGCCGAACGCCTGCGTGACGATCCGGAGCAGCGGCTCGGAGAGCTCGTTATCCTGGTGGAAGGCAGTCGTAAGACCGATGGGCCCCTCCGGGAAGCTGAAGAAGAACGGGTCCTGGCCATTTTGTCCAAGGCCCTTCCCCTCCGACAAGCCGCCGCGCTCACCGCCCGTATAACCGGCGGCAAACGGAACCGACTCTACCAACTTGCGCTGCGGCGGCGGGAAGATGGAAGCTCCGAACAGCTTGAAGCGCTCAGGAGCAAGCCTGAATGACTCGGTGTCGCCGGGGGAGGTGCTGACGAAATAGTACAGGACACTGCTGTCCGACAAAACGTTTGTTCTTGTTGCGTAACTCCTTTGTAAGGAAATGAAAGGCAGCCATTTTAAGAGTGTCACCGATTTGAATCACCTCGCCATCACTCTAGATGATGTTCCTTCAGGCTGCTCGTCAGCGCCACCGGTATCCGCCGCCGCCAGTGCCATCCAGCTCCTTGGCGAGTGGCTGGTCTTGTCTTGCCCGACGACATGCGCGCCAAGCAAGCAGTGGGGCGCCATGGCCGACCTCGATCCACGCCAGCACCCGTCCGGCTCCAGCGTGAGCAAAAAGCCCCACCTGTCCAAGGCTGGGAATCGTTACTTGCGGATCGCTCTCTAATATGCCCGCTCTTAGCGCCGCTCGCCATGACTCCAATGTCAGGGCCTTCTACCGCCATCTTATCGACACCCGCGGCCTCCAAGGAGCTCCAGGCTGTCTGCGCGGTCATGCGCAAACTCTTGCTCGCCATCCATGCCATGCTTAGAATGAACTCTCCCTTCGACAGCCGCCGCTTCTTCTCACCCACTGAAACCACTTAATAAATCCAATTTCACTTTGATGCGTAGACGTTGCTTGATTCACTTGAAGAACAATTCAACTTGCCGGCGGTATCGGTAGAGATCCGCCACCGTCTGTGCTGGAATGGCGAAGGAGGAGCACAGGGAAGCGAGGGAGGGTAAGCGCCGAGCGAAGTGCGACGCCCCCCGGGTAGGCGTAGGGCCGAGCGTTTGGTCGGAGTGCGGCGCGTGAGCGCCGGTGGAGATGAAATGCCAGGCCATGCGACACGGCGTCAAGTCATTGCGGGAGTCCTGGTGCCGCGCGGAGTGCGCGCCGGGACGGACGCAGGACGAACGCGGGCCGCCGAAGGCAATGGCCGTCGCCCAATTGTTTGCGCCCGAAATCGGACGGACCCCATTTCGGGTTGCGCGAAAAATGGCGACGCTCCGGGTTGTTGGTCAAGAAGTTGAACATCTTGCTGGTCTGAACATCGTGGTAGCGGATACGGCGTAATGGCAGGGGGTAGTCACGCGCGGACTTAACTCCGCTCAGCGCAATGGTTCGATCGCATCGAACACCACCGGATTCATCCCCGGGATGAGAGTAGCGACGCCTGCATTTGGTATTGGACTTGGCGCGGATGACGAAGAAACGCTCTGTTCTGTGCAACGTGAACAGGTGCTCGAAGTCTACATAGCCACTACATAGCCACGATCCATGATGAAGGGGGCGCCGGGCTCCGGGATCGGCAGATCAAGGACATTGACGTCGTGTAGCTTGCCGTCGGAGATGTGGATAAAAGTTGGGATGTTGCCTTGAAGATCGAGCAGGGTCTGGAGCTTGACAGCAGATTCGGTTGAGCGAAACAGTGCCCACGGAAAGACGGATAGGCGCAGGTCGATGGTAGAGGCATCGAGCGCATAAACCGCGTTGTCAAGATCACGCCCCAAGTCCTCGTCGACATACAGGGGGCGAGCGGTGCGAATCAATGCCTGAGCGAGATCTGCTAGATACGCCAATCTCGGCGTTCTTTCGCGTCGGCCACGGTGCTTCTGGAAACGTTGCCCCGGATACCCCTGTGGTACAACTTATTCTTCTGGGCGCGTGGGTTAACTGCGCGAAGGTCATGCGCAGGTATTGGTTGAGCCAGGAAAATGTTTTCTTGTAGCGGTTGCCGTCGTACCGCGCAACGCCTCGACGAAACGCATGCATCGCTAAAGAGTCAATGACCTGAGAAAAAACGAGCTTGCCGATGTGCATAACCAGGTCCCCAACATCCCCAGAAGTGGGTATTTGGGAGATGTGCGAGGTGATCCAAATCGGTGACACTCTTAAAGTGGTTGTCTTTCATTTCCTTACAAGGAGTTACGTAACAAGAACAAACGTTTTGCCGGAGCGTCGCCATTTTGGCGCAACCCGAAATCTCGATTGCTTCATTTGATCCCCTCTCCCCAACCCCTCTCCCAGCGGGAGAGGGGCTTTTGCGATACTTCCGGAGGGAGAAGGGGTGCAGTCGGTGGCGTGCCCAACACACGGCTATCGGCGACGTTCCTATTTAAACATTAACCACTGCCAAATCCCGATGTCCGGTAAAAAAATACACCGAATCCTTTGCGTAGGGGTCACACCCTGTCTGCAACGGACGATACGATTCTCGAGGCTCCGACTCGGCCAGGTGAATCGGGCAAGTTCCGTCGCCGTTTCGTCCGGGGGCAAGGCCATCAATGTTGCGCGTACCTTGAGGGCGTTGGGGGAATCTCCCCTGGTCACGGGGTTTGCCGGTGGCGAGACAGGCAATGCAATGGTTTCCTTTATGGAGATGCTCGGGATCGAAACGGACATCGTTTGGGCAGACCAACCAACCCGTATCTGCACGACACTCATCGACGAAACCACCGGCTGCGTTACGGAGCTGGTGGAGGAAGCGCCGCTCCCCGCACCGGACGCATGGTCGGCGCTCGATGAGAAGCTTGCATTACTCCTGGCGGAAAGCGACCTGATGATAGTGGCAGGCGCACCGCCACCCGGCTCACCTGAGGACCTCTACGCCGGGTTCGCCCGCAGGGCGCAAGCATCGGGAACAGCGGTGCTGATCGATGCCCGCGGTGCGGTGCTGATGCAGGCGCTTGCCTACTCGCCGGTACTAGTAAAGCTGAACGACCGAGAGCTTGTCGCTACCTGCGGGGGACCGATCAATACCGAGGGGGCACTCCGTGCAACGGCGCAAATGCTGATCAGCAAGGGTGCCCAGTGGATCCTCGTCACCCAAGGAGAAAAAGATGCCTGGCTGCTGAACCAAACCCTTGCCTGGCGCCTCACGCCACCGGCGGTCGAGGTCTTAAACGCGGTTGGGAGCGGTGACGCAATGACGGCGGGTATTGCCGCCGGACTCGTCCGCGGTCAATCCGTGCCGGATGCCGTACAGCTGGGGATTGCGTGCGGCTCCGCGAGCACCACGACGCTCACCCCCGGCGACCTGGACGCCGATCTGGTAAAGCAGCTCGTCCCTGAAGTCTGTGTTATGGGCAGCAAGCCAGGGGGCCTTCTCGATTGAGCTGAATCCTCGCCGAGAATCGGGGTCGGGTCTTCTCGGTTTCTGAGTGGCCCCGGTTTTCTCGCCGACTTGCCATCCCTGGCATCCTGAAAAGGTAGTGCTTAACAGGTAGTGATGCCCCCCGTTGAACCTTTGCTCAAAGCCCCTCTCCAGGGAGAGGGGTTGGGGAGAGGATGATCTAAATAGTTCGGAATTTCCTAGTTTAAGGTCTTGATATTTCTATTTCTAGTTTTTTTGGGGATTAAAGCATGGGGTATAATATTCGATCAATAACTGGCTTTTTTCTTCCATTTGGCTTCGGGTTTCTCCGCCTTCCTGGTCAGCTTCTCCATAAGACACTTGATATCCTCCAGCTCTCCGGCGTCCAGGTTCATCCATTCCAGATCGGCGTCTTCCACATGATCTATATCATCCCGGAGCGTCGCCATTTTTCGCGCAACCCGAAATGGGGTCCGTCCGATTTCGGATGCAAACAATGGGGCGCCGGCCATTGCCTTCGGCGGCCCGCGTTCGTCCCGGCGCGTACTCCGCGCGGCACCAGGACCCCCACAATGACTTGACGCCATGTCGCATGGCCTGGCATTTCGTCTCCGCCGGCGCTCACGCGCCGCACTCCGACCAAACGCTCGGCCCTACGCCTACCCGGGGGGCACTCCGCTCGGCGCTTACACTCCCTCGCTTCCCTGTGCTCCTGCATAGCTCTGGGTACTGGAGGCTTCGAGCTGCGTGGTCGCCCATTCGATATCCTTGTAGTCGAATGTGGTCTTTACCACCTGGGCGTATTTCCTGATCTTTTCCCCGGATTGCGGCCTTTTGTCCCAAGTCGGGGCCGTCGCGACCCACATCTGGATGAACCGCCATGACTGCTCGATGCCGTCGTGGGGGAGATTGCACTCGGTACAGTCCTTGCGGATATTGACATACTTGTCGGTGAACACCTGGTAGGGACCGGGACACTCGCGTTCCAGCAGGGGGCAGTAGCAGAACAGGCAGTTGAAGGCCTTCTTTACGCCTTGATGGCAGGGATAGAACTCGCACGCGCGGTTCGTGAACCCTTTGAATTTTATGTACGCTTTACCCATGGCTGCTGATTTTCGTGAGCGCGGCACCGAGCCGAGGCGGACCGGAAGCTGCAGCGAGATCAGGGGTTGTTGACATCATCGTCGTGCCAACCGCTGATCGGACAAGATTCACAGGATTTCCAGTATTCACAGGATTATTTTCTGAATAATCGAGGGTCTAGATATACTACTCTTATATCATTCTTTCATTGAAGGATTATGCATAACTAGTTGAAAAATCAGTATGATGGTCGGTATGCTCGACTACGCCCTGTCACCTGACCAGCTCGCCGACCTGCATCAGGCACACCGCCGCACCCGAGACAAACGCGAGGCCGACCGCATCAAGGTTGTAGTGTTGCTGGCGACCGGCTGGACAGCCGAGGCGGTGGCGGAAGTTTTGCTGGTCGATCCCAACACGGTGCGCGCGCACTTCAAGCGTTATGGTACAAAGTGGGCTTGAGGCGTGTTGGCGCCGGCGTCGGTAGCAGCGTTGGCTTGCTCAAGGCCAAGCACCTGCAAGCACCTGGTGGAATTGGACGCCCACCTTCAAGCGAACCTGTACCTCTCGGCCAGAGCGGTCGCCTACTGGGTGAAGGAAACCTTTGGGGTGTCTTACACGCATAGTGGCATGACCGCAGTGCTGCGCCGGTTGGGTTATGTGTACAAGAAACCCCGGTTGGTGCCTGGCAAGGCCGACCGGGAAGCGCAAACGCAATTCCTCGAAACGTACGACCATATCCGCAACCTCTAAGGGTCAGGATGATCCCATCTATTTTCCGGAGCGTCGCCATTTTTCGCGCAACCCGAAATAGGGTCCGTCCGATTTCGGGTGCAAACAATGGTGCGACGGCCATTGCCTTCGGCGGCTCGCGTTCGTCCTGCGTCCATCCCGGCGCGCACTCCGCGCGCGGCACCAGGACTCCCGTAATGACTTGACGCCGTGTCGCATGGCCTGGCATTTCATCTCCGCCGGCGCTCACGCGCCGCACTCCGACCAAACGCTCGGCCCTACGCCTACCTGGGGGGCGGCACACTCTGCTCGGTGCTTACGCTCCCTCGCTTCCCTGTTCTCCTCCGCAGGTAATCCCCACCAGCACCGGGCGACGGTGCGTCAATATCAATGGGGCCATTGACCTGGAACGGTTAGAGCCCGTGGTTCGCTGCCACGACACCATCAACGCTGACTCGACCATCGCGTTGTTCGAGCAACTCGTAGCGTTCCATCCCATGGCCGTGTGCATTTATGTCATTTGTGACAATGCACCTTGCTACCGTTCCAAAGCAGTTCAAGACTACCTGAAAGCCTCACGCATTCAGCTCGTTTTCCTCCCGCCGTATGCGCCGAATCTGAATTTGATCGAGCGATTATGGAGATTTTTTAAGAAGAGGCTCCTCTACAATCGGTATTATGAAACGTTCGTCGAATTTCGAACAGCGCGTGAAACATTTTTCAAGAACCCGCGCAAATACCAACCGGAGTTGCGTTCATTGCTGACCGCAAATTTTGAAATCACCGGGTGAATGAAAATCCGAAATATTGATATTAACTTAGTATAATTCGAGGGTCTAAATAACTTTAGAGAGGATTTTCGCTCAGCGGAGAGAGTATTTTATCATGGAGGTTTTCCTCTCGATGATGAAATCTGGATTCACATTCTTTGAGGTGTAGATGAAACGTATGTCTGGGAACACCTTTGAATTTTGCAAGCCTCCGTTTAGCCTATGACCAGAATGATTCAATGCCGTTGATATGGCAATTGCCTCGCGCAAATTCGTTACTGATGGACGCGGAGATGCTTCTAATAACCCATATCCACCGGCCCATTGAGCCCCTCCAGCCATCCGAGTGGATGATGCTATGAGGGCTACCTAGCCCCGAATCACGGACTGTAGCGGCTTCTTGGAGGCATCCGGGACGATCTCCGTGTAGACCCTTCCCTGCCGTTCCAGTCTTCCGAAGACGATCGTTTCCCCCCTCGGCTCCACAAGAGGATTCATCCACTTCAACCAACCTCGCCGGAGAAAGGCCATGAGGCGTCACAAAGCTGGGCGATTCTAACAGACCATCAACTTGATAATATAGGATAAAGGCGTTTAAGTTTGATCCGTGCGTCTTCCGTGGTAAAGCGCCAATCGACGGGTTGATTGGATTGGTTCCGGGTCTCCGTCCATGCCTGGACTTCGGAAACGACCGTCGCGAGATCCGGTAGTCGCCGGCAAGCATTGCCGTCCTAACTAACACTCTGAACTTACATTCGGCCAGGTTGAGCCAACCGCCATGCTTGGGGGTATAGACGCATTCTAATTTGTCCAACAGCGAGCGGGCCACGTGCGGTGGGAACGCTTTATACAGGGAGACACCGCCATGGGTGTTCAGATTGTCCATGACTAAAGGTGATACGGGTTGCCTGCGGATAATCTTCTTGCACCAACCGCCGGACGCCTTGCGCCCATTGCTCGGCGGCATGATTATCCGCTACGTCAATGCGACACCAGTTCTCGAAGGGGGCATAAAACGCCAGCAAATAGGCGACGCCATTCCGTTCGTATTCCACGTCGTAGCGTTCGCTCTGCCCCGGTTTGGCCGGTATCGGGTCACGCGCTTCGCGCGCGCATTGCGCGCTGGTCTCATCCATACGCACCACCGGATAGGCCGGATCAGACGCGCGCCGGTACACGGCCAATACCGTTTCCATCTGGCACACGAAGACCGCATTTACAGGCGCGGGAATGCACCACATCCGCTTCTGCCAGGGTTTGATGGCGTTTTTTTAACACTTGACGCACGGTCTCGGGGGATATCGATTCCACCACCTTCAATTCCACCAGGCGATCCCTCAACAACCGTAAGGCCCACCGGGCATGTCCCGCCGGCGGCTCGCTACAGGCGATACTCACCAAGCGCGCCTCGCCTTCACCACCCAGCGCCCGCGAACGTTGGCGCCGCTCCAGTGCCGCCGGGAAGCCCTCGCACACACACCGTTGGCGAATTTGCTCCACCGTGCGACGGCTACAACCCACCCGCTCCGCCACTTCTCGGTCGATCAGGCCGTTTCCGCGTTCGCCTTCGTCCGCCCGCAACAACACTTGGGCGTGACGGCGACGATAGGCGGCCTCCCGTCCTCGCTTCACCAGCCCTTCCAGTTACTCATGCTCTACGCCATGCTCTACGCCGCTCAATCACACCACATAACGTTATCTTCAGGGCTGATTCCTCAAGGCTTGACCACAACTCTATGGTCCGATCGCATCGAACACCACCGGATTCGCCCCCGGGATGAGAGTAGCGACGCCTGTATTTGGTAGTGGACTTGGCGTGGATGACGAAGAAACGCCCTGTTCTGTGCAACGTGAACAGGCGCTCGAAGTCCACGTAGCCACGATCCATGATGTAGAAGGCGCCGGGCTCACGGGATCAGCAGATCAAGGACATTGACGTCGTGTAGCTTGCCATCGGAGATGTGGATAAAGGTTGGGATGTTGCCTTGAAGATCGAGCAGAGTCTGGAGCTTGACAGTAGATTCGGTTGAGCGAAACAGTGCCCACGGAAAGACGAATAGGCGCAGGTCGATGGTAGAGGCATCGAGCGCATAAACCGCATTGTCAAGATCACGCCCTAAGTCCTCGTCGGCATACAGGGGCGAGGGGTGCGAATCAATGCCTGGGCGAGATCTGCTAGATACGCCAATCTCGGCGTTCATTCGCGTCGGCCACGGCGCTTCTGGAAACGTTGCCCCGGATACCCCTGTGGTACAACTTGTCCTTCTGGGCGCGCAGGCAAACTTCAATATCGCGTAGGCTCTCGCGATGGGTTAACTGCGCGAAGGTCATGCGCAGGTATTGGTCGAGACAGGAAAATGTCTTCTTGTAGCGGTTGCCGTCGTACCGCGCAACGCCTCGACGAAACGCATGCATCGGTAAAG
>Ga0209364_1000021_pt1 | contig 31215 bp, 35 predicted proteins | sample WorMetHERISLAND2_3_FD_187387 | JGI IMG/M metagenome (GOLD analysis project Ga0209364, IMG submission 187387) | Marine gutless worms symbiont microbial communities from Max Planck institute for Marine Microbiology, Germany - Olavius albidus HERON... | ecosystem: Host-associated > Annelida >... | reverse complement strand
AAGGCGATTCTTGATGATAGCGACGAGGATGTAAACCGAGATAGCGATCCAAATCTGGCTTTTGACCGCGTTCTCGGAGGTCCCGAAGAACGATTTGATGCGTAGGCGTTGCTTGATCCACTTGAAGGACAATTTAACTTGCTAGCGGTATCGGTAGAGATCCGCCACCGTCTGCGCTGGAATGGCGAAGTTGTTGGTCAAGAAGTTGAACGTCTTGCTGGTCTGAACATCGTGGTAGCGGATACGGCGTAATGGCAGGGGGTAGTCACGCACGGACTTAACTCTGCTCAGCACAATGGTCCGATCGCATCGAACACCACCGGATTCGTCCCCGGGATGAAAGTAGCGACGCCTGTATTTGGTATTGGACTTGGCGCGGATGACGAAGAAACGCCCTGTTCCGTGCAACGTGAACAGGCGCTCGAAGTCCACATGGCCACGATCCATGATGTATGAAGGCGCGGGGCTCCGGGATCAGCAGATCAAGGACATTGACGTCGTGTAGCTTGCCGTCGGAGATGTGGATAAAGGTTGGGATATTGCCTTGAAGATTGAGCGGGGTCTGGAGCTTGACAGCAGATTCGGTTGAGCGGAACAGTGCCCACGGAAAGACGGATAGGCGCAGGTCGATGGTAGAGGCATCGAGCGCATAAACCGCGTTGTCAAGATCAAGCCCCAAGTCCTCGTCGGCATACAGGGGGCGAGGGGTGCGAATCAACGCCTGAGCGAGATCTGCCTAGATACGCCAATCTCGGCGTTCATTAAACGTTGTCCCGGATACCCCTGTGGTACAACTTGTCCTTCTGGGCGCGCAGGCAAACTTCAATATCGTGCAGGCTCTCGCGATGGGTTAACTGCGCGAAGGTCATGCGCAGGTATTGGTCGAGACAGGAAAATGTCTTCTTGTAGCGGTTGCCGTCGTACCGCGCAACGCCTCGACGAAACGCATGCATCGGTAAAGAATCAATGACCTGAGAAAAAAGCGAGCTTGCCGATGTGCGTAACCAGGACCTCAACATCCCCAGAAGCGGGGTATTGGGAGATGCGTGAGGTGATTCAAATCGGCGACACTCTTAAAGTAGCTGTTTTTCATTTCCTTACTAAGGAGTTACGCAACAAGAACAAACGTTTTTTCGCACAGCAGTGACTGAAACTATGTACTAGGGTCTGTCGAGATTCATCGTAAGTTGATGACTGCGGCGCAGACATAGATCATGGCCTCGAAGCTTTCATCGGTTTTGTCGCTGCGCATGGTGATACGCTTGAACTCTTTAGAGTTTGCCGAAGAAGTTCTCGATCAGATGGCGCCATTTGTAGATTTCGGCATCGATGTCCAAGGGCTGGCAACGCTGCGGACGCTGGGAAATGACGATTTGCGCGCCGCGCTCGCTCAGGTCTTGGATGATCCAGTTCGAATCGAACGCCTTGTCGGCAATCAGGCCGCCGAATTCGATATCCTCGATGAGTGGGGCCACGCCGACGGTATCCGCTGCCCGGGGAGCAGGACGAAGCGGGCCAGGTTGCCCAAGGCGTCCGTCAGGGCCAGGATTTTGGTCGTCAACCCGCCCTTCGACTTGCCGATGGCTTGGCTTTGAGTCCCCCTTTTGCGCCCTGGCCGTGCCGGTGGACCTTGACAATGGATCGCGAACTCCATGTCCGGTTCATCCGACACGGCGTCGAATAGGCGTTGGAATACATCGGCCTTTACCCAATCGCGAAACCGTTTGAATAATGAATTCCATTTGCCGAAGTGCGCCGGAAGGTCACGCCATGGACTGCCGGTCCGCGCAATCCAGAGCACCGCCTCCAAAAACAACCGTCGCCACCCGTCCGGACAGGGTCCGTCTCCTTGCCCAGACAATGCGGCTCCATCAAAGCACATTGACGATCCGTAATTACAAAACGCTCCGTTGTCATCCAAACCTCCTTCGACAAGGTAGCTTGAATCACAAATCACGACGCTTGGGAATCCTGAATCTCAACAGACCCTAGTTCGTAGTTTGAAGAACCGTTGATTGATCGTCGAGCGGCTTACATCACTCAGCGCGGCGAGTTTCGAGGCCGGTAGATCATGCGTAAAATAGTGCACGATCAGTCTGAATTTGGCTTCCGAAAGGCGTGAATGCCTGAAATACCTGTTTTTTTCCTTGCATAACATAACTGTAGCATGCAGTTGCAAATGCTAAAGTTATCTAGACCCCCCCCCACCTATTTTTCGAGGTGCCCTTAAGAAGGCGATCATGAAACAGTTGAACATGACCTGGAGGTAGACCATGCGCAATCTCACACTGAAGACTCTGGTGGCATTGGCGGTCATGACCTGGGCCGGAGGTGTGAGCTCGGAGCCGATGGGCATTAAAGAATTCGTGTAGCGAGCTTACATTCACGGTGTGCCCTTATGAGAAAGCAAGCAAGTACGACGACTCCGTAGTGCCCATCTTGCTGAAGATGCTGCAGGATCCGAAGGAACGGCCCCATTGGTCTAACATCGTCACCATACTCGGGATGATCGGCGATGCAGGCGCTGTGGAGCCGGTGATCGCGTTTATCGAGAGAAACAAAAAGGGCACGCCGAATTGGGACCAACGCAGGGCCGAGGCGAGTGCCATGATGGCGCTCGGGTATCTGGTCAATAAATCTGGGAATCGCAGGACCCTCGATTATCTGATAACGAACCTGACCCTCCCGGCACGGAGCGAGGGTTTCTTCCTGCAAAGAACTGACTTGTTCGATGCCACGGCAGAGCGCAAGGTGAACAAATATGCAGTCATGGATCTGGCTGTGTCGGGCCATGGAGGAGCACAGGGAAGCGAGGGAGGGTAAGCGCCGGCGGAGACGAGATGCCAGGCCATGCGACACGGCGTCAAGTCATTGCGGGAGTCCTGGTGCCGCGCGGAGTGCGCGCCGGGACGAACGCGGGCCGCCGAAGGCAATGGCCGTCGCCCCATTGTTTGCACCCGAAATCGGACGGACCCCATTTCGGGTTGCACGAAAAATGGCGATGTTCCGGTTTTCCATCGGAGTGGTCCGGTTCATTCTGGAATAACGAAACATTCATTGTTTTTCATTTCGAGGATGAGCGGCGATTGTATGGGTAGCCGACCAGATGGCCATCAGAGCCGGAACGGGGCATTTTTTATAGCCGACCCTTCATGGATCGGTGAAAATGGAGAAGAAGAAAGAATAACCGGAGTCGAAGGTATTTTGGTAGATGTCAAAGATGTAAAGTGGGTCGAATTCCTTGAAAACACCTGGGAGAATAGAGAGTGGCTAAAAAGGCTTCGAATCCTCCACCACCGAGACCACCTGCAGGTAGTCGGGGTGTTGGATTCAATCCTCCTCCACCAAAAGATGTCAGGCCAGCGCCACCACCACCGCCTCAAAAGAAAAACGGCTGATGAGGCCAATTGGTATCCGAGAAAGAAAACCGGAAATGGATTACACGCATTTCCATCTTAGTAAAGCGACGGATAGTAAGCGTTCAGCCCCCTGCTGTTTTGCCATCCCTAGCACTTGGATTCCGGCATTCCCTGCCGGAATGGCGAGGGGGGCTGAACGGTTACGACGGATATTGGGGCTCCTCCGTCACCCCAACCAACTGACTGACGGGGAACTTCGAAATCATCGGTTTAACGAAAAACCGAGGAACTCGGTATCAGATTGAGTAGATTAATCACCCTGGAGATTCAAGATGGCAGCCAAGAGATTCAATCGCGGTGTCGCACTGGTCGGGGCGGGTATGAGTAATTTCGGGGCTTTTCCCGGAAAGACCACCCGCGACCTGTTCGTCGAGGCCTTCAAAGACATGCACGCATCGGTGGACAAGTGCTTCGATCCGAAGGACATCGACGAGTGTTATTTCGGTAACTACAGCAGCAGCCAATTCGAAGGGCAAGGCTTTACCGCTCCCTTCATCGCCAACGCGGTAGGGATGAATCCGAAACCCGCGATCCGCACCGAGAACGCTTGCGCTAGCGGCGGCAGCGCCATCCGCCTGGGGTGGATGGCAATCGCCTCCGGGATCGCCGACATGGTGCTGGTGGGCGGCTACGAGAAAGAGACCGATCAGCCCACCGAGAAGGTCACCGAGATCCTGGCCACCGCCAGCGACAACCTGTACGAGAACGTGGCGGGTTTCACCTTTCCCGGTCTGTACGCCGCCCTGGCGACTGCCTACATGGACCGCTACGGCGCCACCAGCGAGACCATGATGAAGGTCGCCTTCCAGAACCACGAGAACGGCGCCCTCAACCCCAAAGCCCAGTTCGGCAAGCGGATCGGCGACTTCATCAAGATGAAGCAGAAGAGCGCGGAGAAAAAAGGCAAGCCGATCCCCCAATGGGATAACGAGATGGCCTTTTTACGCGATCCGCGCACCAACCCGGTCATCTCCTGGCCCATGCGCCTGTTCGACTGCTCTCCGGTCTCCGACGGCGCGGCGGCGCTCCTACTGGTGGCCGAAGACATGGCCCACAATTTTACCGACAAGCCCGTCCATATCATCGGCAATGGCGTGGCCTCCGGCGTGCCCATGCACGACCGTACTGACCTGACCATGATCGAGCCGGCGGTCCTGGCCGGTAAAACCGCCTACGAGATGGCGGGGGTATCACCCAAAGACATCCAGGCCTGCGAGGTCCACGACTGCTTCACCATGACCCAGGTGATCGCTACCGAAGACCTGGGTTTTTTTAAGCCGGGCGAGGGCTGGAAGGCCCTGGAAGAAGGTCGCACCGCCCGCGACGGGGATCGCCCCATCAATACCTCCGGTGGACTCAAATCCAAAGGCCATCCGGTAGGTGCCTCGGGAGTTGGGCAGGTCATCGAGATCTGGAAGCAGCTGCGCGGCGAGGCCGGCGAGCGCCAATTGCCGGGAGAGCCGACCCTCGGCCTGACCCACAACCTGGGAGGCAGCGGTCAGGTATGCGTCGTCAACATTTTCGAGCGGAGATAAAACCATGAGCAAAGATTTCTACAATGCGGCCGGTTTCTACGAATTCGTCGGTGAGAAGAAGCTCATGGGCACCAAGTGCAAGTCCTGCGGCGAGCTCTTCGTGCCGCCACGTCCCGTCTGCTCCTCCTGTCACGGAGAGGAGATGGAATGGGCCGAGATGGGCGGAAAAGGCAAGCTGGAGGCCTTTACCGTAACCCTCTATGGACCGACGCGCATGGTGGAGGCGGGCTACGACGCCAAAAATCCCTATTGCGTCGGTGTCGTGCGCCTGGACGAAGGCCCGGCAATCAGCGCCCAGATCTTCGGCCTGGACCTCACCAAGCCCGAAGCGATCAAGATCGGCACCCCCATGAAGCTGACCTTCATCGAGCGGACAGAGGGGGATAAAGAGAATACCTACATCGGGTTCGAGGCTGCTTAGCCGCGTAGGCTGGGTTAACTGCAGGGAGGCGGTGTAACCCAGCATAGCGTTACCCAACCTCACTCACTGCTGTCCGACAAAACGTTTGTTCTTGTTGCGTAACTCCTTGTAAGGAAATGAAAGATAGCCACTTTAAGAGTGTCACCAATTTGAATCACCTCGCGCATCTCCTAAATACCCCCTTCTGGAAGCGCCGTGGCCGACGCGAATGAATGCCGAGATTGGCGTATGTTAAGTCCCGCCAGACTATAGACACGTTTTTTGAAGAGGTTGGGCTGTTTTTAGTACCAGTTTCTCATGGCTTGAAAAGGTGGAATGAGACTTAGCGCCTTTGATGGTATCGGTTAGGTGCTCGGCGAAGTCGAAGCGGGTGGTGGCCAGAACGTCGGCGATGCGCCCGTTGAAGCGTTCAATCATGCCGTTGGTTTGGGGAGTTCTCAGTTTGGTGAGCCGGTGCTCGATGCGGTTGTCGGTACAGACCCGATCGAAGTCATGGGCACCGGTCGGCTGGCGCTCTCGCCGGTGGCACAGAAGCGATCATTAAATTCCTTGCCGCTGTTGGTGAGCACCTTGCTGATCGTGAACGGAGCTTTATCAATCAGGTGCGCGAGAAAGTCGCTTGCGGCGGTTGCCGACTTGTCCCCAAGGATCTCCACGTAAACCCAAGCGCGCCGCCCGATCAATGGCAGCGAACAGGTCCGGCGTCTTGGCGCTTTCCTCTTGGGGCATCAGCGCCTTGAGGGTAGAAATTCCGTGACGGCGCAGACAGCGCTCCAGACCCGAGCGGGAAACCGCAGGGTGGATGAACTTATGGGTTACCGCCAGCAGGTCATCGAGCAGCAGCAACAACGTCTTGCGCAGCTCGACCACCACCGCCTCCTGAGCATGCAGTTGCAAATGCTAAAGTTATACTACTCTTATATCATTTCTACCATCGACCTGCGCCTATCCGTCTTGCGGTCGTGCGGGACCGCCCGGATTGAAGGTTGCGCGGACCAGCCAACGCTTGCCGTCGCTCCCCCGGTCCAGACTCCAAGGCGATGCCGAGCTCGCCATAGGAGGTGCCCCTGGACTAGGCGCCTGGAGAGGCGGAGGCGTCGGGTCTTGGCGGCGGACTTGCCCAAGGGGCCGGCAGCACGAGGGCAAGACCAGCGAGGTCGGATGTCAGCTCGAAATCCAGCGGGGGCAACGGACTTGCCCAGGCTCACTTCGGTAAGCGTGAGATCCAGCGTCAAATTGGCCCGGCCTTGCAGCGGCTTCCAAGCCTGGGAAGGGAATCGCCGCGCCAGGACAGCGGTCGGGAAACGGCCCGTGACCTGGATCTGCATGGTTGCCCCGGCGCCCTTCCCGGACCTTCGGGTAGCCACGCGCAGGCGTACCAGCCCCCGCAGCCTGGCCTCGATGGACCATTTGCGCAGAGGCATCTCGCCGAGCACTCGCAGGCTGTCGGCGAACCGGCCTTGCGCCCGACCCTGAATCCCCACGGCAAGGGCCCGGTCCAGATCGGGTATGCGGGCGGAACCCTCTACCGGATTACTGTTCAGAGACCACCCTTCCGAAACGGCAATCTGCAGCGCGCGGTTCTCGAAGTGCACTTCGCCGACCAGCGCCGTGAGCGGGGCCAGTCGCGGTGGAAAGCCAGGGTGCAATCCCGGACGTTAAAGAGAACCTGGAAGTGGCCTTGGGGCATCAAACGGAAAATCCGCGACGGCCCCCCCGCGGAACAGGAGATCACCGTGGGAGGATAGTGCCGCCCACGAAGGCGTGCTCGAGCCGGTCGGCCAGTTTCTTCTTGAGTGTATTCGACGGAAGATAGTCGGAGGCCCTGACGACCACCAGATCACGCAATTCCGTGCGGAGGTCGAGGAAGGGGCTCCCACCGTCTGCGGGCAGCGTAACGGAGAAACGGGAACGGGCGGCCATATCGGCGTTGTCGGCGACGAAGTCCGGGGAACTTATTCCGCAGGGTACCGTCGTCTTCGCGCTGTCAGCGGAACCTCCTCGGTCGCCGCGTCGAGCCTGAGCGGATGCGGGAACAGGCGGGACAGATCCAGGCTCAAGTCATCGCCGGTGAGGGTCACCCGACCCGCGCGCTCGGTCGCGGCCAGCTCGGTGGTCAAGCACTGGATACCGGGGAAATGCCCATGGGCGTCGAGGCTCAGGTCCTCCTTGCGGGCGGAGGTGGCCCATCGCGGGTCAGCGCCAGGTCCTTTGCTTCGAGCCGCCAACCCGTGTCGACTCGTCGCCAACGCAGGAGCCCTTCCACTCGATCCAGGCGCAACAAGGGTGTCGGCTGCCCGGACGTACCGTCAAGCCCCGTGGTCCTGTTCCAGCTCTCGAGGGCCACCGTGTCGCTCCCCAGCTGCAGGCCCCCGGGGAGCCACCCCGCGAGAATCTGATCCAACTCATTGTCCTGCCATTGGAGGTAGAGCTCGCCGCTCTAGTCCACCGGCCGGTGGGGCTCGCCGCGCAATCCCCCACCAACCGCAATCCATTTTGCCGGTCGTCGAGGTACTGGGCGAGGATACCGATCCGGTACCGCTCCCCCTGGTTCTCGAAATGCACCTGGACCTCAGATAGATGCAGTGGCGGCGCCCCGATCTGCTCATCGATCCAGGAAAGGTCGCTGTCTACCAGCCAGAAGCGGCCTTGACCCACGATATCAGATTCGGTTCGGATGATGATGGACTTGGCTGTCATAGGTTGCACCCGCAATACATATTAAATGCACTCATACCATCGGACAGTGTTGCCGTTTAGCTTTGAACGCTGGGTTTCGTTCCTCAACCCAGTCTGCTATTACTGACCGTAGCCAAGGCAACCGAATGATCATTCGATAGAAAGCAACCGGGGAGAAGCACAGGGAAGCGAGGGAGCGTAAGCGCCGAGCGGAGTGCGACGACCCCCGCGTAGGCGTAGGGTCGAGCGTTTGGTCGGAGTGCGCGCCGGGACGAACGCGGGCCGCCGAAGGCAATGGCCGTCGCCCCATTGTTTGCACCCGAAATCGGATGGGCCCCATTTCGGGAGTGCCGCCATCCTAGCGGCAAATCGTTGCGGCAGGATGCCGGCGCTCCGATGGTCCGTGCCCAACGATCAGTTGTCTGACATTGTCGATATCGATACCGACGCCTAAATCAAAACCACATCATACTGTTCCTGGGTATAAAATGCCTCGATCTGGAGCCGGACCGGCTTGCCGGTAAACTCCTGCAGCTCGGCCAGGTGCCCGGATTCCTCGTCCAGCAACCGGTCGATCACCCCCCTGGGAGGCTAGCAAGCACTAACAGGTTCTCCACCTCGAATTGACGGGCCTGGCGCAGGATCTCGCGGAAGATCTCGTAACAGGTGGTTTCAGCAGTCTTCAGGGTACCACGACCGCAGCAGCAGGGGCAGGGCTCGCACAGGACGTGCTCGAGGGATTCGCGCGTGCGCTTGCGGGTCATCTCCACCAGACCCAGTGCGGATACCTCGGTGATGTGGGTCTTGGCGGGTCTTTGGCGAGGCATTTCTCGAGTGCGCGGAGCACCTGGCGCTTGTGCTCGTCGTCGCACATGTCGATGAAGTCGATGATGATGATACCGCCGAGGTTGCGCAGACGCAGTTGGCGGCAGATGGCCTGGGCCGCCTCCAGGTTGGTCTTGAAGATGGTCTCTTCCAGCGTCCGGTGCCCGACGAAGGCGCCGGTGTTCACATCGATGGTGGTCATAGCTTCGGTCTGATCCAGGATCAGGTAGCCGCCGGCCTTGAGCTGTACCTTGCGCTGCAACGCCTTCTGGATCTCGTCCTCCACGCCATAGAGCTCGAACAGGGGGCGCTCTCCCCGATAGTACTCGATGGGTACCGCGATATCCGGGATGTATTTGGCGGCGAAGGCACGTGCGCGTTCCACCGTGGAGCGCGAGTCAATACGCACCCGTTCCACCCCCGGTCCCACCAGGGCGCGCAGAACCAGCGGCAGGTCATCGTGGACTATCCCGATGTCGGTGCAGGATCGGTAGCGCTCTTCGATGCCCTGTCACAGCTTGACCAGGAAATCCATGTCTCTGATCAGTGCCGCTTCGGCGATCCCTTCAGCCGCCGTGCGGGCAATGAACCCCTCTTTCCGGGGTCCCGAGTCCATGCGGCGTTGCAGGATATCCCGCAGCCGCCTGCGCTCCTCCTCGCCCTCGATCTTCTGAGAAATGCCGGTAGTACTCACGGTCGGCATCTCGTCACCCTCGCTGACGACCTCACGGATGGGCTCGCTGCGCGGTGCCCCCTCCGCGTCGACGATATCTGAAGCGTGCAGGAAAGCGGCCCGCTCGAGCCCGATATCTATTCTCGATGATGAAATCTGAATTCACGTTCTTTGAAGTGTAGATGGAACGTATGTCTGGGAATGCCCTTGAATTTTGCAAGCCTCCGTTTAGCCTATGACCGGAATGATTCAATGCCGTTGATAGGGCAATTACCTCGCGCAAATTCGTTACGGATGGACGCGGAGATGCTTCTGATAACCCATATCCACCAGCCCATTGTAGCCCCTCCAGTCATCCGAGTGGATGATGCTAACGAGGGTGCCTGGCCCCGAATCACGGCCTGTAACGGCTTCTTGGAGGCATCCGGGACGATCTCCGTGTAGACCTTTCCCTGCCGTTCCAGGATTCCGAAGACGATTGTTTTACCCCCGGCTCCACGCCCCTTTTTTCCCGAACATGGCGGGTGCCAAAAGAGGATTCATCCCCTTCAACCTCGCCGGAAAAAGGCGATGAGGCGTCACAAAGCTAGGCAATTCTAGGTCGTAGCTTGAAGAGCCGTTGATTGATCGTCGGGCGGCTTACATCACTCAGCGCGGCGAGTTTCGAGGCCGGTAGATCATGCGTAAAAAAGTTACGGAATTTCCTAGTTTTAAGGTCTTGACATTGATTGACAGGATATGCAATGGGATCACAGGGGAGGAGCACAGGGAAGCGAGGGAGGGTAAGCGCCGAGCGGAGTGCAACGACCCCGCGTAGGCGTAGGGCCGGGCGTTTGGTCGGAGTGCGGCGCGTGAGCGCCGTCGGAGACGAAATGCCAGGCCATGCGACACGGCGTCAAGTCATTGCGGGAGTCCTAGTGCCGCGCGGAGTGCGCGCCGGGACGAACGCGGGCCGCCGAAGGCAATGGCCGGCGCCCCATTGTTTGCACCCGAAATCGGACGGACCCCATTTCGGGGTGCGCGAAAAATGGCGACGCTCCGGTCAAGGCCGTGCGGTGCTCCACATTCGCCCGGCTGGACGAACGGCTCAGAACCAAAGCGGAGCTGGCCACGATCATCGAACAGTGGTGGCACGGGTGCGCAAGGAGCGGCCGCGTGCAGCGGAACTCCTCGGGGGCCAACCCGAGCTGTGTAAAAGAACCGAGCGCTACGTGAAGGCACGTGCGGTCCAACTGCTGCGTTGAGAGTCGGAGCATAGCCATCGGTCGGGTAGGGGTGTATAACAAGGCTCCTTGTCCATGGGGCTTTCCGCAGGCGAAGTCGAAACAGGCAGAGAGAAGCAGGCCGTTGAGCAAAGCGAATCCGGTAGGCCAAGACCTCTGGGGGGTCGATATCACACCCCTGGTGCCGGAAGTCTATGCCGACTACAGGCCCCTGGTGGTGGATGCACTGGCCTTTTTTCTCCGGCATCTGTCCGCCCCACGGCTGACCGCTATCCTGGCCGAACAGCAGGCCCTTCCCAGTGACGCTAGTGTGGCGCAACGGTTGATGGCCTTGTTGTTCCACTGTCCGACCCTCCACAAGCTGGGGCAGGTAGTCGCCCGCAACCGGAAGCTGGACCCGGAGCTGCGCAGCCGCCTGCAAACGCTCGAGAGCATGCCCGGGACGACGTGCGGAGCCGCCGTAAAACAGGTTATCCAGCGCGAGCTGGGGGATGCGGTGGCGGCACTCCGGCTCGGCGCGACCGCGTTGGCCGAGGCCAGTGTCTCCGTCGTGGTACCTTTTGCGTCGGTTGCCGCGGATGCTTCCGGTCCGGCCGATGGTGTGCTCAAGGTCCTCAAGCCGGGGATCGAGGAGTTTTTAGAGGAAGAGTTGGCAATCTGGTCGAAGCTCGGCCGGTTTATCGACGAGCGGTGTGAATACTACAAGGTTCCACCGCTGAATTACGCCGAGTCGTTGGCAAGCATCCGGGAGCTGCTCGCCAGGGAGATCCGCCTCGACCATGAGCAGCACAACTTGACAGAGGCCGCTGAATTTTATCGGGATGCGCGGAGTATTCAGGTCCCTACGCTGTTCCCCTTCTGCACGTCGCGCATCACCGCCATGGAGCGTATCCATGGTCGGAAGGTAACCGATGTGGAGGCGTTTTCAGAGCGTCAGCGCCGTCGGTTGGCGAATTCGGTTATCGATGCGCTGGTCGCGCGGCCCGTGTGGACACCGCTGGAGACGGCCATATTCCACGCCGATCCCCATGCCGGAAATCTCTTCTTCACCGAGGATGAACGGCTTGCGATTCTGGATTGGAGCCTTATCGGCTATCTGGGCAAGGTCGAGCGCGTTCACATGATGCAGCTCCTGCTGGGTGCATTGACTTTGGATCCCCAGCGCATCGCGCGTGAGATCGAGGCCCTGGCGTTGGCGCCGGTCGACGTAGTGGCGCTACGTGCCGTGGTCGATAAGGCGGTCGGTAAACTCTACACCGACATGATCCCCGGCTTTCGCTGGTCACAGTCGCTGTTGGACGAGGCCTCTTTGTCGGCTGGCGTGCAGTTCAGCAGTGTCTTGCTCCTGTATCGCAAGAGCATCCTGACGATCGAGGGCGTCATCAAGGATATTTTCGTCGGGAGCTCCATCGGCCACGTCTTACCCGCTGCGGCCATCCGGCAGTTCGTGTGCGAGCTGACGGCCCGTGTGCTGGCTCCGCCCTCCTCCCGGAATTTCGGTACCCACCTCTCGAATCTGGACCTGTTTTCTCTGTACTGGGGAGGGCCGACCGCCGCCGCCAGGTTCTGGACCCACCAGTGGCAACGTTGGCTCACGGACTTGATCGGTGACTTGAGGGAGTCGTAGCACCGATCGACCGAAAAGGCGGAATGCCGACGGTGAGGATAAAACGCGCCGGGGACATCGAATGGCGGGATTTGCCGAAGATCGAGCATCCGTTTTTTGCCCGTTCGCAGATCGAACGGGCCTTCTTCGACTGCCATGGCTCGCGGCGGGTCGGGGGCATCGACCAGATGCTGCGCGATGGGTGCCATTACCCCCATGGCCTGAGCCGTGACCAGTGGAGATTGGATCGCTTACTGAAGCAAGTGGAACGGGGCGACCTGTTCCTAGTGGAGAGCAAAACGGGTCGGGAGATCGACCTAGCCAAGGAGGGTAAAGACCTCTTGCCGCTCAGCAATCCGGCCCAGCTGCAGGGCGCGCAAAGCGTCTGGGATTCCCAGGCCGCGGCGGCGGCGGTGTCGACTATCATGGCGTTGGGGAGCCGATTCCGACCGGTGGTGCGCAACCCCAAGGAGTTTGCGGCCGGTCTGAAAAGGGCGCTGACCCACACGGCGTCGGAAGCCTCTTGTGCCAGATGCCGAGTGGGAACCCCTTGGGCGATGCCCTGCAAGATCCGTACGATCAGAAACAGCCGTGATGGGTACCTTGCCACAGGGTTGCCGTAACGCGTTGTAGATCCGACCGCAAGCGCAGCGAAAGGACAACAAGGGCGCGCGATCACGTCGATGGACCTTCGCGTGCGCAACCGGGTGTGGCACGCCGGGCAACCGAGACCCCGAGACCCTCCGGATGCAAAATCGCAACCAGATACACGTAACATTTCGGCTCATCCATCAAATCGAGGGTTGAGAAACGGATCATCGGCTTCTCCTTTGGCAACTCATTTTGGGGGGCTGATTCTCAGGCTTGACGAGGCGGTTGGATAGCTCTCACCCAGTTGGCCCCATGAGCCTGAAAAATATGATTCTCGTAAACGGCCTGTTTGTATATCAATGTACTAGAATTGCCTGACGAGCAAAAACACCTATTTTTCAAGGTGCCCTGAAACGGGATGTCAGGCTGACAACTCTAAACGAGAGACATGAAAATGGCGTATCAAGATATTCTCTATGCGGTCGATAAGGGAGTCGCCAGGATCACGATCAATCGACCCGATACCTTCAACTCGTTTCGGGGTATCACCTGTGACGAGCTGATCGATGCCTTCAATCGTGCGGGCTGGGATCGCAAGATTGGAGTCGTGGTCCTGACCGGGGCCGGCGATAAGGCATTCTGCACGGGTGGGGATCTGTCGTCCCATGAGGGTGCTTATGACGGTCGGGGGACCATCGGTCTGCCGCTCGAGGCGCTGCAGAGTGTCATTCGGGATATTCCGAAACCCGTCATCGCGCGGGTGCAGGGCTATTCGATCGGCGGCGGCAATGTACTCGCGCTCTTGTGTGATCTTACGATCGCCTCCGAACGGGCGATCTTCGGTCAGGTCGGTCCCAAGATGGGCTCCGTGGACCCTGGATTCGGCTGTGCCTTTCTGGCCCGCACCATCGGAGAGAAGCGGGCCCGGGAGATGTGGTATCTGTGCCGGCGCTACACGGCTGAAGAGGCGTTTCGGATGGGGTTTGCCAATTGCGTGGTTCCCCATGAGCAGCTGGATGAAGAGGTGCAGCGCTGGTGCGACGAGCTCATGGAGCGCAGCCCCACCGCGCTGGCGATCGCCAAGCGGGCGTTCAATGCAGATACCGAACACCAGCGCGGCATCTCGGCCCTGGGCCTGCAGGCCGTCGGCCTGTACTACGACACCGATGAGTCGAAGGAAGGCGTTGCGGCATTCAAGGAAAAGCGCAAACCCCAGTTCCGCAAGTTCGTTAAGGTGGCCGGTGATCCTAAATGACTCGGCCTTTTCCGGCAATCCTTGTCGAGCCGGTGGCATTGCCTGAACTCAGTGGCATTGCGCCGGAGTCGGGTCGGCAAGGAGGTGCTGACTCTATATTCCTGTAGTCTTGAGCGCCCCGGCCATTGAGTGTCTGAGAGATTCCACATTCGAACGGAGGCTTTACGTTTCGGCATCAAATGTGATTCACTCACGATCACAGGGCGGCAGGGACCGGCTTCGATTGGTAGCGGTAGTTTGTTCCCCCTTTCAGGGTGCGGGAAATCGCGCCGGGTGGGGGTTCTGTGATCGACGATCACATCCGCTCCGGCGCTGGAACAACCGGGTTGCCGCAGGCGGGCCTGCATCATTACTAGAAGTGAAAAAGCGAAACAGGGGTAGGCAATGAGCCAAGAAACGCAAAATTCGGGCGTTAAAGAGACCCGGCAGGCGGCAAAGGACGCTGACACCAAGGAGCCGACCGGTCGGGCGGAGGAGCAACCGGTTGCCGAGCCCAAAGGCTTGCCGCTCGACGGCATCCGGGTCGTCGACGTAGGCAATTTCATCGCGGGGCCCTATGCGGCCTCGATCCTGAGCGAGTTCGGGGCCGAGGTCTATAAGGTCGAGTACCCGATCGCCGGGGACCCGATGCGGGCCTTGGGGACCCCCTCCCGTCGCCAGGACTCAACCCTGTTTTGGCTGAGTGAGGCCCGCAACCGCAAATCCGTTACCATCAATCTGCGCCAGCCCACCGGGGCCAAGCTGTTTCGGAAGCTGGTCGCGAAATGCGATGTGGTGGTGGAAAGCTTCAGGCCGGGCACTATGGAGAGCTGGGGGGTCGGCTGGGACGAGCTGAACAAGGACAATCCGGGGCTGGTCATGCTGCGGGTCACCGGCTATGGTCAGACCGGTCCATTCAGGGACCACCGCGGTTTCGCGCACCTGGCCCACGCCTTCGGCGGTCTCGCCTATCTGTGTGGATTTCCCGGGCAAACGCCCACCATCCCCGGCCCCAATCCGCTTGCCGACTATATGGTGAGCCTGTACGGGGCGATCGGCATCATGCTGGCGCTGCGCCATCGGGAGCAGACCGGGCGGGGCCAATACATCGACATCGGAACCTACGAGGCGGTGTTCCGCCAGCTGGACGAGATGTCAACGGCCTACGGCCTCCACGGCAAGATCCGCGAGCGGGAAGGCGCCGGGACCATCATCGCCTGTCCCCACGGCCACTTCCGCACCAAGGATGATAAGTGGGTAGCGATCGCCTGCACCAACGACAAGATGTTCGCCCGCCTGGCCGAGGACGCGATGCAACGGCCCGAGTTGGCCGCCGAGGGGACCTTCGGTCTCAAGCACAAGCGACTCGCCGCCCACGACGAGGTCGACCGCATCGTTGGCGACTGGACGGCCTCGATGACCCGTGACGAGCTGATGGACAAGTGCCTCGCAGCACAGGTCCCCATCGGGGCCCTGAACAGCATCGCCGATATCTTTGCCGATCCCCATTACCAAGCGCGCGGCAATCTGGTCACGGTCAATGATCCGGACGTGGGCGAGATCACGGTACCGGGCGTCATTCCGAGGCTGTCGGAGACCCCTGGGCGTATCGAACACCTGGGCCCGACGCTCGGGAATATGACCGATAAGGTGCTCGCGGAGCTGCTGGGCATGACCACCGCCGAGCTCGCCGAGTTTCATAAGAATAATGTGGTCTGAATTTAAGAGGGCGTCCCTATGGCCGTTCAGCCCAAACAGAAGGACAAAACAACCGTGTCCGGCAACTCGAAATCGGAAGTCAAGCCGCGCCTGCCCCTGTCCGGGATTCGCGTCATCGATGTGGCGACCTTCATCGCAGCACCCTATGCCGCCGGGATCATGGGCGAGTTCGGCGCCGAAGTGCTCAAGGTCGAACATCCGTTTGGCGGCGACCCCTGCCGTAATTTCGGGACCGCGACCAAACGCGGCGATACCCTCGCGTGGCTCAGCGAGGCCCGCAACAAGAAGTCGGTTACCGTCGACCTGCGCACACCCGACGGGGCCGAGATCTTCAAGCAGCTGGTCAGCAAATCCGATGTCTTGTGCGAGAACTTCCGTCCCGGAACCCTCGAGAAATGGGGGCTGGGCTGGGAAGTCCTGCGCAAGCTCAATCCAGGGTTGGTGATGTTGCGCATCTCCGGCTACGGCCAGACCGGGCCCTATCGGGACCGGCCCGGCTTTGCCCGCATCGCCCATGCCGTGGGCGGCCTGGCGTATCTTGCGGGTATGCCACGGGAGACCCCGGTCACGCCGGGCTCCACCACGCTGGCCGATTACCTGACCGGCCTCTACGGGGTGCTCGGAATCCTGCTGGCCCTGCGCTACAAAGAGAAGACGGGCAAGGGGCAGTACATCGATGCCGCCTTGTATGAATCGGTTTTTCGACTCTCGGATGAAATGGCGCCGGCCTACGCCCTGTATGGAACGGTGCGCGAACGCACCGGCCCCCACAATCCGATCGCCTGTCCCCTCGGTCACTTCCGTACCAAGGACGATAAATGGGTGGCCTTCGCCTGCACCACCAACAAACTGTTCGAGGCCCTGGCCAAGGCGATGGACCGGCCGGAATTGGCCTCCTATGCCCTCTATGGGCGGCATCAGAAGCGCCTGGAGGCACGGCACGAGGTCAATGATGTGGTGAGTGCCTGGTGCGGTTCGCTGACGCGCGACGAGGTGGAGAAACGCTGCAATGCCACCGGCGCGCCCTATGCCCCCCTCGCCAATATCGCAGATATCTTCGGTAACCGGCAATTTCACGCCCGCCGCAATCTGGTTTCGGTGGACGACCCCGATGAGGAAGAGACGCTCATCGTCCCCTGCTCACTGCCGCGCCTGTCCGAAACGCCGGGAGAGATCAACAGCCTGGGGCCCGCGCTCGGGCAACATACCGATGAAGTGCTGCAGGACCTCCTGGGGATGAATCCCTCCGAGATCAAGCGCCTGCATGACAACCGGGTTATCTGATCCGGATGAGTGGTTGTTGCCGTTCGTCTGAGCGAGCTATGTGAGCGCACGGGGTGATTGCGGTGTCCTCGCGTACTGACAAAGCTCGACAGGAGAAGAAGCAAAACAGCCCGAAGAGGAGCAGGAGCAGCCGAGCACAAGCTACGAATCACGCGAATCGAATTCTCTGCTTCATACCGGCAGAGATTGTCGGCATCCAGATGCCGGGGATGGTAAACCGGATAGATCTGCGACGTCGGGAAGTCTTGCAATGCCGAGAATAAACACCCCCGCTTCGAGGTGTAAGTCCAACTCCGCGCTCGGGTTGGCAGTGGAACCCATACACTGACGTGAATTACTTGTCGACGGTACAGAGGGCCGCACAGATCATCAACTCACGAATTAGAGGACATGGGCCTTGCAACAACGCGTTTCAGGCTCTTCCCGGGAGGAGAACGTTCGACCAAGTCTGGGTAGATCCACGGGTGTGGATCAGCTTTGATCCGGGGGGGCCAAGCACTCCGATATGGTGTCACCTTAGGCAATGAAATCACTATCTCAGCCTATTCACTGCGAATGGGGCACTGGACGGTCATAGCAACACTCGTGCATGAACTTGCGCTTGCGCATGTGAACGGAGCCGGAGGCAGAGACAGATCTGCGGAGAATACACTTCTGAACTGCATGCCTAAAAATCTGCACAATCCAGCGATCATTAAAGGTTTTGAAGGCTTGGAAAGTCGATGTTCCCAAAGAGATCACTGCGGCTACCTCGACTAGCTGTGCCTATCTCTGGAGCGAAGGTGAAAAACACGTGATATTCCTTGTGCGCAGCAAACGAACGGTCTTTTCAGACCGACACAGCCCTATTGAGTTAGTGGATGACAAAAGATTTATTACATCTACACCATACCCAACGTCACCGGACCGTGCCGGTATTCATCGGCGGCGTTCGTGTCGGTGGCGACGCGCCCATCGTGGTCCAATCCATGACCAATACGGATACCGCCGATGTGGCGGCCACCACGGCCCAGGTGGCCGTGCTCGCGCGGGCCGGCTCCGAGCTGGTGCGCATCACGGTCAACAACGAGTCCTCGGCGCGGGCGGTACCCGCCATCCGCGAGGCCCTCGACCAGCAGGGTTTGGACGTACCCCTGATCGGCGATTTCCACTTCAACGGGCATCAGTTGCTTGCTGACTATCCGGATTGCGCCCAGGCCCTGGCCAAGTACCGCATCAATCCGGGTAACGTGGGCCGTGGGGAGAAGCGCGATACCCAGTTCGCCACCCTCATCGAGATCGCCTGCCGCTATGAGCGGCCGGTGCGCATCGGGGTCAATTGGGGTAGTCTGGACCCGGAGCTCGTCGCCCGCCTCATGGATGAGAACGCCGGGTCCACCTCCCCCAGGGAAGCGGATGAGGTGATGCGCGAGGCTATGGTGGTCTCGGCGCTCGAGAGCGCCAAGCGGGCCGAGGCGTTGGGACTCGGCCGCGACCGCATCCTGCTTTCCTGCAAGATGAGCGGGGTGCAGGACCTGATCGCGGTCTATCGATCGCTCGCGGCGCACTGCAGTTACGGGCTCCACCTGGGGCTCACGGAAGCCGGTATGGGTTCCAAGGGCATTGTCGCCTCCACCGCGGCCCTGGCGGTCCTGTTGCAGGAAGGGGTCGGGGATACTATCCGCGTCTCCCTGACCCCGGAGCCTGGGGAATCGCGTACGCGGGAGGTCATCGTCGCCCAGGAAATCCTGCAAACCATGGGCTTGCGCTCCTTTTCGCCCATGGTGACCGCCTGCCCCGGTTGCGGCCGCACCACCAGCAGCTATTTTCAGCAGTTGGCCAAGGACATTCAGGGTCACCTGCGGCAGCAGATACCCCATTGGCGCAGCCGTTATCCCGGGGTGGCATCCATGCAGGTCGCGGTTATGGGCTGCGTGGTCAACGGACCCGGCGAGAGTAAGCAGGCCAACATCGGCATCAGTCTCCCCGGCACCGGCGAACAGCCCTCCGCGCCAGTCTACGTGGACGGCGAAAAGGCCGCAACCCTCAGGGGCAACTGGATCGCCGAAGAGTTCACCCGCATGGTGGACGACTATGTCCGGACCCATTACGTGGATCGGACGGTGTAGCTATCTTGACTTCCGGTAAGTAATGCCCCGTTCGCTCCCTCGCCCCCTTGGGAGGGTGTCGCAAAAGCCCCTTTCTTTCTGGGAGAAAGCCTGCCCCAAGCGTAGCAAGGAAGCTTGGGGAGAGGGGGTTAAAGGCGAGATTGGTGCCTTCTACGCGACGTCAATGTCCTTTCTCATCCCGGGGACGAATCCGGTGGTGTTCGATGCGATCGGACCATTGCGCTGAGCGGAGTTAAGTCCGTGCGTGACTACCCCCTGCCATTACGCCGTATCCGCTACCACGATGTTCAGATCAGCAAGACGTTCAACTTCTTGACCAACAACTTCGCCATTCCAGCGCAGACGGTGGTGGATCTCTACCGATATCGTTGGCAAGTTGAATTGTTCTTCAAGTGGATCAAGCAACACCTACGTATCAAATCGTTCTTCGGGACCTCCGAGAACGCGGTCAAAAGCCAGATTTGGATCGCTATCTCGGTTTACATCCTCGTCGCTATCATCAAGAATCACCTTGACATCAATTCGGATCTCTACACAATTTTACAGGTTCTGAGCCTAACCCTACTCGAAAACACTCTTCTAGCTCTGTTGGTTACTAGAATGGAATCTAGAAGCGATACTGCCTATACCCATAACCAACGGGATCTATTTGATAGGGTCTAGATAACTTTAGAGAGAATTTTCGCTCAGCGGAGTCTGAATTCACATTCTTTGAGGTGTAGATGAAACGTATGTCTGGGAACACCCTTGAATTTTGCAAGCCTCCGTTTAGCATATGACCAGAATGGCTCAATGCCGTTGATAAGGCAATTGCCTCGCGCAAATTCGTTACTGATGGACGCGGAGATGCTTCTGATAACCCATATCCACCAGCCCATTGTAGTCCCTCCAGATGATGCTGAGGGCTACCTGGCCCCGAATCACGGCCTGTGTAGCGGCTTTTTGGAGGCATCCGGGACGATCTCCGTGCAGACCTTTCCCTGCCATTCCAGTCTTCCGAAGACGATTGTTTTACCCCTGGCTCCACGCCCCTTTTTTCCCCGAATACGGCGGGCGCCAAAAGAGGATTCATCCCCTTCAACCTCGCCGGAAAAGGGCGATGAGGCGTCACAAAGCTGGGCGATTCTAGGTCGTAGCTTGAAGAACCGTTAATCGATCATCGAGCGGCTTACATCTCTCAGCGCGGCGATTTTCCAGGCCGGTAGATCTTGCGTAAAATAGCGCATGATCAGTCTGAATTTGGCTTCCGAAAGGCGTGAACGCCTGAAACACCTGTTTTTTCCTTGTATAACATAACCTTAGCATGCAGTTGCAGATGTTAAAGTTATTTAGACCCTTAGATATCTATCGGTTCCGGTCAGCCCAGCGCGGGCCGAAAACGTACATGATTCCGGTCAAGGATCACGAGATGACAGGGAATGCGGGCAATGAGCCCTTCCATGGTGAGAAATTGACCGACCAGCGTCGTGATACGTCCAGCGGTCCAATCGTCCGCAACTTTCCGGAGGATAGCTGCGCACATCGGCGAAATCCAGATTACGCGTCACGAGTACAGCGGTATCAGCACGCGCCTGGGCCGCAATCTTTTTGTCGGGTGCATCGCCCATGCCGGTGTCCCGAACGCGCTTCGTTGTATATGCCCACGCTCCACAAACACCGCCAGGGTTGAGCACGGCATATTGGCATTCAGCAGAAACCTCATGCCGCTTCAGGTAGCTAATTGGGCACCTTGACAAATCCCTCCTATGGAGTTTTTCAAGGTGCTCTTCAGCTATTTATTATCTTTCCTAACCTGCAGCACCGCAAGGAAGGCCTCCTGGGGGATCTCCACCTTCCCCACCTGCTTCATGCGCCGCTTGCCCGCCTTCTGCTTCTCCAACAGCTTGCGCTTGCGGGTCACGTCGCCGCCGTAGCACTTGGCAGTCACATTCTTGCGTAGGGCCTTGACCGTGGTGCGGGAGATGATCTTGCTACCGACGGCGGCCTGGATGGCGACCTCGAACATCTGTCGGGGGATGAGCTCCTTCATGCGCACGGTCACTGCGTGGCCGCGGAGCTGGACGTTATCCCGATGCACGATGGCAGACAGGGCATCCACCCGCTCCCCGTTGATCAGGACCTCGAGCTTGACCAGGTCGGAGGCCTGAAAGTGTTTAAAATCATATTCGAAAGAGGCATAGCCGCGGCTGACGGATTTTAAACGGTCGAAGAAATCCAACACCACCTCGTTCAAGGGCAGCTCGTAGGCGGCCTGGACCTGGCCGCCCAGGTAGCGGATATCCTTCTGCACCCCGCGCTTCTCGATGCACAGGTTGATGACCCCGCCGAGCAGGTCCTGAGGCACCAGGATATGGGCCTCGATGATGGGCTCCCGGATCTCGCTGAGCTTACCCGCCTCGGGCAGGTCGGCCGGATTGTCCACCCGCACGAGCTCACCGTCGGAACGCAGGACTTCATAGACGACCGTCGGCGCCGTCGTAATCAGGTCCAGATCGTACTCGCGCTCCAGGCGCTCCTGAACGATCTCCATGTGCAGCATCCCGAGAAAGCCGCAGCGGAATCCGAACCCCAGGGCCTGGGAGACTTCCGGCTCATGGAACAGGGCGGCATCATTAAGCCGCAGCTTGCGCAAGGCATCGCGCAGGTCCTCGTAAACGTCGGAGCGGGTGGGATAGAGTCCGGCGAACACCCGCGGCTGCAGCTGTTTGAATCCGGGCAGTGATGCCGGCGCCGGACGGTCCGCATGGGTGATGGTGTCACCGACCGGGGCGCCGTCGATCTCCTTGATCCCGGCGATCAGGAAGCCGACCTCCCCCGTTTCTAGGACCTGGCGTTCCAGCTTCTTGGGAGTGAACACCCCGATACCGCCCGCCTGGTGGGTACGGCCGGTGGACATGACGAGCAGCTTGTCGCGGCGTCTGATGGCGCCGTTGACGACCCGCACCAGGGAGACGACGCCCACATAGGGATCGAACCAGGAGTCGATGATGAGGGCCTGCAAAGGGCCGTTAGGATTGCCGGCCGGCGGTGGGATGTCGATGATCAGGCGTTCGAGCAGATCGGAGATGCCTGCTCCCGTCTTGGCGCTCACCCGCAAGGCATCTTTGGCTTCGAGTCCAATGATCTCCTCGATCTGATGGATCACCCGCTCCGGCTCCGCCGCCGGTAGGTCGATCTTGTTGAGCACCGGCAGGACCTCGAGGCCCTGCTCGATGGCGGTGTAGCAGTTGGCCACGCTCTGGGCCTCGACACCCTGGGCCGCATCGACCACCAGCAGGGCCCCCTCGCAGGCGGCCAGGGAACGCGAGACCTCGTAGGAAAAATCCACGTGGCCCGGCGTGTCGATGAAGTTGAGTCGATAGGTCTCGCCATCCCCGGCCACATAGTCGAGGGTGACGCTCTGGGCCTTGATGGTGATCCCGCGTTCCCGCTCCAGGTCCATCGAGTCCAGCACCTGGTCGGCCATTTCGCGCTCGCTCAAGGTACCGCTGAGCTGGATGAACCGGTCCGCGATGGTGGATTTGCCATGGTCGATATGGGCAATGATCGAGAAGTTGCGGATGTGATCAGGGGCTATTGACATTTAACTGGGTGTGAGCGATTGCGAGCATCGAATTACCTTCACTTCTCCGGAATGCTCACCGCCAAGAACAGGCGCCCGTGATCGCGCTGAATCAGGGCGGCGACCGAACGCCCCGGCTTGCTGTCCACGAGCAATTTCCGAAACTGCCCGGTACCCTCTACCGGCTTGCTGTTGAACATCAGGATCAGATCGCCGGGTTCTATGTCAGCGCGTTCGGCTGCACCGGGCTTGACCTCCCGCACGATCACTCCGCCCTGCTCCAACCCGAGCTGGTCGCGCTGCCCCGCACTCAGATCTCCCACCACCAGGCCGAGGCTGTCCACCGTCGTGGATTCCGGCTCCACAGCAGCGGCCAGCTCACCTTCGTCCGGCAGCTCACCGATGATCACCGTCACCTCCTCGATGCGACCCTTACGCAGCACCTCCAGCCGCGCGGGCTCGGTCACTCGGGTCGCACATCCCCCACCCGCAGCTCCGACTTCGCCGCCGGGCCGTTCGGAAGCAGCTGCGCAACCAGTGCCCCCCGCGGCCGATCCATACCGAAGGTCTCCGCCAGCTCGCTGGTCACCTCCTGAATCCTCACGCCGAGCCAGCCCCGGCTGACCTTTCCCGTGGCCTTGAGCTGCTCGACCACATCCATGGCGACATCGATAGGGATGGCAAAGGACAGCCCCATAAAATCGCCCGTGCGACTATAGATCCGGGAGTTCACGCCCACAACCTTGCCGTCCAGGTCGAACAGGGGACCACCGGAGTTGCCCGGATTGATCACCACATCGGTCTGGATAAAGGGGACATAATTCTCGCTCGGCAGGCTCCGACCCTTGGCGCTGACGATACCGGCGGTAGCTGAGTGGTCGAGGCCGAAGGGGGAGCCGATGGCGAGCACCCAGTCACCAACCTTGAGGTTCTTGGCGGTACCCAGCTCGACCGGGGGTAGGCCCTGCGCCTCCACCTTGAGCAAGGCAATGTCGCTACGCCTGTCGGTTCCCACCAGCTTGGCGGGAAACTCCCGGCGATCGCTGGTGCGGACGATGATCTTATTGGCGCCTTGCACGACCTGGAAATTGGTGAGCAGATACCCGTCCGCGGAGATGAAGAAGCCGGAGCTCAATGATCGGGACTGCCGATCCTCATCGTGCGGGGTCAGGCCCTCTCCTCCGAAGAAGTGGCGAAAGAAATCATGGAAGAGACTGCCCTCGGGCAGGTCGGGTACTGAAAAACCCTGGAATTTCCGGGTGGTGCGATGGGACTGCCTGGTGCTGATGTTGACCACGGACGGCCCGTAGGTCTCGACCAGCCCGCTGAACTCCGGCAGCGCACCGGCCACTGCGTGCGGCGGCAGCGCAAACCAGGTATGGACCAGGCAGATTGCTGCCGCGATGAGAGCGTTCTTTTTCATGCTTGCCATACCGTCTGATTTATTCTCCGAAGAGCCGAGCTTTAATTAACGGAAAACGGTAAACGCTTTCGTCGTGGCCGCAACAATCATGGCTCCCTGGCTGTAACCCGGGTCTTCGACCCAGCGGTCCAATATGGAATCTGTCCCCCTGCGCTTCCTTCCCACCAATCCGCTATTTCAGTGCCACATTCTTCTTCATACCACTCATACGCCTTCTTCATGTCGTCTTCGGCTTCCTTTGTCCAACGCAAGCTCCGTCGCGAAACCTTAATAGGACAGGATGTGCAGGATACTTCTCATTAAATATCAACGAGCCTTAATCACGGGAAAACCTCGAGCAAGCTCACCCGGACCTGTCGCCAGGCGGCGCAGGATGCGCGGTCGGTAACGCTCATCCAGAGATTTAGTACGGATGAAGCCGACCAGCCAAGCCAGAGAAGCGACGAGTCCGCCCAGCCCGGCCACGATGCTCAGCAGCTGCGTGTACGCAGGGACCAAGCGTTCGGCGACGAAGACGCCCGCCACCGCCCCGCCGATCATGGCCAACAAGGGTACCAGATAGGCGAGGACCGACGCCTCCAGCAAGCTGCCTTCCGACAACCCGATGACCACCCGCTCACCGGGCCTGGCCCCGATGGAATTGTGGGCCCGCAGCAGCAACTGCTTGCGACCGAAGTAGTGGGCCAGCAAGGAGGTGCCGCAGGTGCCCTTGACGGCGCAACTTCCGCAACTGCTGCGAGCCTGCCCTTCCACTTCGGCTAGATCGCCCTGCACCGAGATGACCAGACCCGTCTCTTCAATCACCGCCGTCCCCCCGGAACGTGTCGGATGCCTGCAAGCACCGTCTCCACCGTTTCCGGCGGCACCTCGCCCACGACCGTAATCTGATGACCGGATACCCGTTTACCGACGGCATGGATGGCACCGATATGGGTACCGCCCTCCAGGCCCTCCTGCGGATTGCCCGCCTCGACATAGAAAGTACCAAATGGTCCACTGGCTGCCCGCCGGCAGCACGCCAGTCATTATGCATCACCAGGCTGAAGCCGGGGGAAGGGCATCGAACCGCCAAGGCAGCAAGTCGGGAATCGGAGGCCTAGGTCCGGCCTGCCGTTGCGGCGGCACCGGACCGGCGGTGGACGCCGACTCCCGCGGCGGCAACAGGTCCAGGGATTGAACATGGCTTGCTCAATGGGGTCGGTCCACTGTCCCATCAGGTCGGACTTGAGCGGTAATCTACTCTCCCGATCCAGGTAGAACCGATAGCCGTACCGCAGGCGGTCCCGCGGTGTGATACCCACCACTTGCGTATATCTGCCCGCCACCCGGACCTCACCTAGGGGATGGATCCTATAATGGTCCTGCAATACCCCGGGGTCCGGCACCCCCGCGCGGAACACATTTTTCCCCAGGCCGTGCCCCGGCATTGAATATGGAGTGGGAAACCGACAAGGCGCAAGTAACGCCGTCCTTGCCCCTGGTCAGGGTACGGACCAGCCCGTTGAGAGCAACCAGATGCTCCTGAATCCGGCTGTCCTCGACCCGGTGCACGACCCGCAGCGACTCGAGCCGATTGCCGTGCAGATAGACGAGTGTGCCCTCGTAGCTCAGAGAACGCAACGCATCGGCCATCCGCGCTAGCTGTCGATCGGTTCGGGATCCGCGGCGGGTGGCCCGAGTGAGCCAGATCAGGACCAGCGGCAACAGGCGGGACAACCGTGACCGAAGTACCGATAACATCTACCCGGTTCTTCCATTGGGAATTATTTTGGGGCCTCTGCTACCCGACAAGATGTTGGGGACCCGGTTATACACATCGGCAAGCTCGTTTTTTTCTCAGGTCATTGACTCTTTAGCGATGCATGCGTTTCGTCGAGGCGTTGCGCAGTAGGACGGCAACCGCTACAAGAAGACATTTTCCTGTCTCGAGCAATACCTGCGCATGACCTTCGCGCAATTATACTATTCTTATATCATTTTCGGAATTCCCTGGTTTAAAGTCTTGATATTTCTGTTTCTAGTTTTTTGTAGATTAAAGCATGGAGTATAATATTCGATCAATAACTGGCTTTTTTCTTCCATTTGGCTTCGAGTTTCTCCGCCTTCCTGGTCAGCTTCTCCATAAGACACCTGATATCCTCCAGCTCTCCGGCGTCCAAGTTCATCCACTCCAGATCGGCGTCTTCCACATGATCTATATCATCAATGTCAAAGTGTAGATAGACCATATTTTCCAGAGTATATCTGGCGTATTCAGCCTTTTCTCTTTCGTCCATCGCCTTGCAATATCGTTTGTAGGTCATTTAGAGATTGATCAACTTATTTTCCTGTGATTCCATTGCATATCCTGTCAATCAATGTCAAGACCTTACACTAGGAAATTCCGTCATTTTTTCATTGAAGAGTTGTGCATAAGTAGGTGAAAAATCCGCATGATAGCCGGTATGCTCGAGTACGCCCTGTCACCTGACCAGCTCGCCGACCTGCGTCAGGCACACCGCCGCACCCGAGACAAACGCGAGGCCGACCGCATCAAGGCTGTGGTGTTACTGGTGACCGGCTGGATGACCGAGGCGGTGGCGGAAATTTTGCTGGTCGATCCCAACAAGGAAACCTTTGGGGTGTCTTAGGCATGACCGCAGTGCTGCGCTCGACGCTCGGCTCCGTTTTAACCGGACTGCTTCTCAGCGGTGTCTACCCTGCCGCCTCCCGCGGGCGTTTCCGGTAAGATCCCCCCATGAGCAATATCCTTCGCTACGATGTCCTGGTCCTCGGCAGCGGAGCGGCAGGCTTGAGCCTGGCCTTGAAGCTGCACCCGGACATCGCCGTCGCGGTGGTCGCCAAGGGCGCACTGCACGAGAGCAACACCTACTATGCCCAAGGCGGAATCTCCGCCGTGCTGGACCCGGACGACTCGATAGACTCCCACATCCGGGACACCCTCCGGGTCGGTGGCACCCTATGCGACCCCGAGGTGGTCCGCCTGGTCGTGGAGCACGGACCCCGGGAGATCCGCTGGCTGCTGCAACAGGGGGTGAGCTTCACCCGCGACACCCAGGGAAAGGAGGCAAGCGGCTACCACCTCACCCGCGAGGGGGGCCATAGCCACCGCCGCGTCATCCATACGGCCGATGCCACCGGCAGGGAAATCGCGGGCACGCTGGACCGTCACATCCGCGAGCGTGCCAACGTCCGCCTCTACGAAGACCACAACGCGGTCGATCTGATCACAACCCACAAGATGGGTATCAAGGACAATCGTTGTATCGGCGCCTACGTGCTGGATCGACGTTCGGGACAGGTCGTCACCCTGGTCGCCCGTTGCGTAGTCCTGGCGACCGGTGGCGCCAGCAAAGTCTACCTCTATACCAGTAATCCCGATATGGCCACTGGCGACGGCATCGCCATGGCCTGGCGCGCCGGCTGCCGGGTCGCCAACATGGAATTCATGCAGTTCCACCCCACCGGCCTTTATCACCCCGAGGCCAAATCCTTTCTCATCAGCGAAGCCCTGCGCGGCGAAGGGGCCTATCTGCTGCTACCCGACGGCGAGCGTTTCATGCCGCGTTTCGACGAACGGGCGGAGCTGGCTCCGCGGGACATCGTCGCCCGCGCCATCGACTATGAGATGAAGCGTCTCGGCAGCGAGTGCCTGTACCTGGACATCTCCCATCGGTCCGGTGCATTCATCGAGCAGCACTTCCCCACGATCCAGGCGCGCTGCCTGGAGCTGGGCGTGGATATCACCCGCGAGCCGATCCCCGTGGTGCCCGCCGCCCACTACACCTGCGGCGGCATTCTGGTGGACAGGCGGGCCCATACCGATCTGCCCGGACTCTACGCCGTGGGCGAGGCCGCCTGTACCGGGCTGCACGGTGCCAATCGCATGGCCAGCAACTCCCTGCTGGAATGCCTGGTATACAGTGAGCTGGCGGCCCGTGACGTCGAGGCGCACATGACCGGACCGGCACCGGCACCGGCACGGGAAGTCCCTCCCTGGGACGAGAGCCGGGTCACGGAGCCCGATGAAGAGATCGTGGTCGCCCACAACTGGGATGAGCTGCGCCGTTTCATGTGGGATTATGTGGGCATCGTCCGCACCAACAAACGCCTGCGGCGGGCCAAACGCCGGGTAGACCTGCTGCGTCAGGAGATCATCGAATACTACGGCAACTTCCGCGTCGGCAACGACCTGCTGGAGTTGCGCAACCTGGTGGAAGTGGCAGACCTCATCATCCGCTCCGCGCAAAGCCGATGCGAAAGCCGCGGCCTGCACTACAACCTCGATTTCCCCGACGAGGACCCGTCCCAGTGCATCCCCACAGTCCTGATCCCCGACGGCTACCGCCCGCGGAGTGGGGTCTGAGCGAACCTGAGTGATTCGGCATTGTCCGGAGGACCAGCCTTAAGTCTTGGCGGTAGTGGTAAATTTTCAAAGGAGGAGCACAGGGAAGCGAGGGAGCGTAAGCGCTGAGCGGAGTGCGCCGCCCCCGGGTAGGCGTAGGGCCGGGGGTTTGGTCAGAGTGCGGCGCGTGAGCGCCGGCGGAGACGGAATGCCAAGCCATGCGACACGGCGTCAAGTCATTGCGGGAGTCCTGGTGCCGCGCGGAGTGCGCGCCGGGACGAACGCAGGCCGCCGAAGGCAATGGCCGGCGCCCCATTGTTTGCACCCGAAACCGGACGGACCCCATTTCGGGGTGCGCGAAAAATGGTGACGCTCCGGCTGATCGCGTGATCGCCGGCAAGCCGGCGCCTACTTCCAACCCGACCCGGATCTGCGGTAGGCGCGGGCTTGCCCGCGCTCTAGGTGCTCTACACTCGACCCGTTTGAAATTTACCACTACCAAATTATAGTGTTGTAAGTCCATCAGCCCCTACCTCGTCATTCCGGCAGGGATTGCCGGAATCCAGCACCACAGATGTCAAAAATAGTGGGGGTTCAAATCATTCGGTCGCACAACCGAGCCACTTTAAATTCAACCGCTATCCAAGCGTCGATTTCCTCCCGACCCGTCGGTGGGCGTCATCTCCCCAACATAGACCCTGCCCATCATCTCTCTGACCCGTGCCAGCTTGTCCCCAGGCGCCAGGCTGCCGTTGTCAGTGGCTTCTTGCACCTGGTGCAGGATCCAGCGGAGCTTGGTGGTCGCCGCCGCGTCGGTCATATCGCCGGTCGGGATGGCCCCGGCCGCCAGGGCCTCCCGGCCGGGGACATAGGATGAGGCAAGGATGGAGCCGGCGGGGAGCTGGCTGGTGATAATCACCGGCTTGGCGAGCGTTACCGCCTCCCGGATGAAGCCAGTGAAGGAATAGATCCCCTGGTTGGGTAGATTGCCGGCACCGAAGGACTGGAGGACGACTCCCTTGCAGCGCTCGCTGTGGAGGACCGGACGCAGGGTCTCGGGCTCCAGGCCGGGGATCAGTGCGAGCCGGACCAGGCCGTCCGAGAACCAGGGGTGGAACTCCAGCGGCTCCGAGCGGCCGCGGCGCGTCCGCACCCGTCCAGTCGCCAACTGGATCTCCTCGGTGACAGAACCGACGGGGCATTCCGCCGGGGACTCGAAGGCATCGAAGCGCCGCGCGTCCTTCTTCCACACCCGACAGCCGCGAAAGATATGGTCACCGAAGGCGACCACCACCTCCGCCAGGTCCTCACAAGCGACCTTGACCGCCCGCAGCAAATTGGTCCGGGCATCCCCATGGGCGACCTCGGGAATGGTCTGGGCGCCGGTGAAGACGATGGGCAGATGCAGTCGATCGCCGAAGGCAAAGGCCAGGGCGGCGGCGGAAAAGTGCAGGGTGTCCGTGCCGTGGGTGATGACGAAGCCCTGGTATCCCTGATCCAGACGCCGGTAGATGGCCTGGGCCATTTTTGTCCAGTCCGCGGGTACCATGTTAGCGCTGTCCTTGTTCAACAGGTCCACGCAATCCAGCTCGGCGAGCTCCCGGACTTCCTCTTCCACCCCGAGGCGACGCAGAAGCCCGCTCGGATCTTCCGGGAGACGCAGGACATATTCCTTGCCCCTTCTCTCTCGGATCATGCCGATGGTGCCTCCGGTATGGATGAGGCAGATTTTAGCCCGCATACTTCATCAGGACGGCTGGTGGTATTTTACTTCCGGGACCTATATAAGGTCACTACTGTCCGGTGAAATTATCAAATAGATTCCGTTGGTTATGGGTATAGGCAGTATCGCTTATAGATTCCATTCTAGTAACCAACAGAGCTAGAAGAGTGTTTTCGAGTAAGGCCAGGCTCAGAACCTGTAAAATTGTGTAGAGATCCGATTTGCTGTCAAGGCGATTCTTGATGATAGCGACGAGGATGTAAACCGAGATAGCGATCCAAATCTGGCTTTTGACCACGTTCTCGGAGGTCCCGAAGAACGATTTGATGCGTAGGCGTTGCTTGATCCACGTGAAGAACAATTCAACTTGCCGGCGGTATCGGTAGAGATCCGCCACCGTCTGCGCTGGAATGGCGAAGTTATTGGTCAAGAAGTTGAACGTCTTGTTGGTCTGAACATCATGGTAGCGGATACGGCGTAATGGCAGGGGGTAGTCACGCACGGACTTAACTCCGCTCAGCGCAATGGTCCGATCGCATCGAACACCACCGGATTTTTCCCCGGGATGAGAGTAGCGGCGCCTGTATTTGGTAGTGGACTTGGCGCGGATGACGAAGAAACGCCCTGTTCTGTGCAACGTGAACAGGCGCTCGAAGTTCATATGGATACGATCCATGATGTAGAAGGCGCCGGGCTCCGGGATCAGTAGATCAAGGACATTGACGTCGTGTAGCTTGCCGTCGGAGATGTGGATAAAGGTTGGGATATTGCCTTTTTGGTTGAGCGAAACAGTGCCCACGGAAAGACGGATAGGCGCAGGTCGATGGTAGAGGCATCGAGCGTAT
>Ga0209364_1000019_pt1 | contig 32566 bp, 33 predicted proteins | sample WorMetHERISLAND2_3_FD_187387 | JGI IMG/M metagenome (GOLD analysis project Ga0209364, IMG submission 187387) | Marine gutless worms symbiont microbial communities from Max Planck institute for Marine Microbiology, Germany - Olavius albidus HERON... | ecosystem: Host-associated > Annelida >... | reverse complement strand
CGAGAACGCGGTCAAAAGCCAGATTTGGATCGCTATCTCGGTTTACATCCTCGTCGCTATCATCAAGAATCGCCTTGACAGCAATTCGGATCTCTACACAATTTTACAGATTCTGAGCCTGACCTTATTCGAAAACACTCTTCTAGCTCTGTTGGTTACTAGAATGGAATCTATAAGCGATACTGCCTATACCCATAACCAACGGAATCTATTTCATAATTTCACCGGACAGTAGTGGTTTACGATCTATTTGATAGAGAGATTCTGACACGGAGAAAGGGCGATGAGAAACACCTCCCCAAGTGACAGAAGCCGAGGGCAGTTCGCGTTCATCCAAGCTTTATGGGAGCAAGCTAAGAAGAAGACCACGTCACGAGTTGTTGATTTACAGGCGTTAAAAAAATGGGGTTGGCGCGGTCCGTATCAGCCGTGGTCGGAACGAGAAGACCAGCTTCGTGATCGTTAGATACGCAAAGCGTGAAGAATACAGATCCGGCGGAGCAGAAAGGTTACGACACGGGGAAGAAGGTATCTGGTATCAAATGCTATCTTGCCGTGGATACGCAAGGGCTTCCCCATGCGATTGCCATTACGACAGCGGATGTCACCGACAGAAAAGGCGCTTTGGTGGCTTTTTCGGAACATCAGGATAGCTCGTCCGCGGTGACGAACGTGCTGGTTGATGGCGGTTATACCGGGCAGCCCTTTGCCGATGCCGTACACAACCTTCTGGGGCCACGGTAACGGTTGCCAAGCGAAACGAGCTGCGCATCTTTGCCGTGCCTCCTAAACGCTAGGTTGTTGAGCGCTCGTTTGCTTGGTTGGAGAAATGTCGAAAGTGATGGAAAAACTGCGAGCGAAAGCTCAATACCAGCTTGCAGTTTGTTACCTTGGCTTTTCTGGCCTTGCTACTCCAAAGATCGTAAACAGGCTCTAAGAAAATCGAAAGTAATGCTACCTTCACTCCCGCGCGCCCCTTGGGAGAGGGTGTCGCAAAAAGCGCCGATCTTCGCCTTTTAACCCCCTCTCCCCAAGCTCCCTGGGAGCTCCGGCATCTTTGCCGGCTTCCGCAGGTACCGGCCCCGGCGGGGGGCAAGGCGATATCCCTGGATCGGCGCCTTGGCGACGCCTGCCGCCTGGAAGGCGGCACTCCCGGCCACGTGCTTTTGCGACACCCTCGGTAGGAGAGGGGCTTTTTCGATGTGGTTAGTCGGCCTGAAAGCCCCCGGCTCATGGGCTAGGCTGCAGCCGGGTAAGTTGGATTAACCGCAGAGATGCGACGTAACCCGACATGATGTAACTTGCTGGCGCTGGTCATTGCACAGGGCTTTCCGAATCACGGCTCCTTTCGGGAGATCAATCAGGCTCGGGAGATCAATCAGGCGTAGCGTGCCTGCCTCAATGGCGATGGGCACGCCGCGGCAATGGGCACGCCGCGCTGAGTGCATCCTCCCAGACCATCGCGGTTCAGGAATCTGCGTGGAATGACCAAAACCTTGAGCCCAGCTTGCCGGGCGCTTGCTTTGTCCAACCTACAGGCCCCCGACTCACGGGTCAGGTTGCAGCTCGGCGAGGATCTGCTCCCTGAGGTCCCGTTTGAGGGTCTTCCCCATCCCGGACAAGGGCAGCGCCTCCAGGATCCGGGTCTGCTTGGGCACCTTGTAGGCGGCCAGGTTCTCGCGCAGGAAGGCAATGAACTCATCCTCGGTGGCCGTCGCCCCAGGCTTTAGGGTCACGCAGGCCACACCTACCTCGCCCCAACGCGGGTCCGGGACCCCGATGACAGCACACTGGAAAACGGCCGGATGCCGGAAGAGCACGCCCTCGATCTCGGCGGGATAGACGTTTTCACCCCCCGAGATATACATGTCCTTTTTGCGGTCGGTGACGAAGAAATACCCTTCTTCATCTCGGTAGACCAGATCGCCGGTGTAGAACCAGCCGTCCGCGTCCAGCGCTCGGGCGCTTTCTTCTGAATCGGCGAAGTAACCGGAAAAACGGCTGGGGCCCTTCAATACCAGCTCGCCCACGGTGTCGGGGCCCAGCAGACGGTTAGCGTCGTCCATCACCTGGGCATCGATGAAGTAGTTGGGGCGTCCGATGCTGCCCGCCCTGCGTCTTGCATCCTCCGCGGACAAGGCGAACAGGCCGGGACCGAACTCGGTCATGCCGAAGCCCTGCTTGAACCGGACCCCCTTTTGTTTGCCGTACTGCTCGATCAGGGGCACCGGCAAGGGGGCGCCTCCGCTGGTGCAGAACCGCAGGCTGCCGAGATCGGCCGTCACCCAGCTCGGGGCCTGGGTCAACAGCTGGTACATGGTGGGCACCCCGGCGAAGATCGTGACCCGCTCCTGCTCGATGAGGTCGAGCACCTGGACCGGGTCGAACTGGCGCGTGAGCACACTGGTGTTGCCCAGGATGATCTGAGAGGATAGATAGGCGAACAGACCCCCGGCGTGGAACAGGGGGAACACGCACAGATAGATGTCGTCGTGACGCAGATCGTGGATCACGGTGTTGAGCACGTTCCACGCGATCATCCGATGACTGATCATGGCGCCCTTCGGGAGCCCGGTGGTACCGCCGGTGAACAGCAGACAGGCGATGTCTTCCATATCCAGGGAGTCGCAGGTGATCGCTGCCGGCGCGGCCCGTTCCATCACTTCCCGGAGCGAAAGACTGCCGGGGATACCGGTGCCTTCACAATGCACATAATGGCCGATGGTATGGGACCGGTCGGTGGCATTCTGCCGCAAAAACTGTGCGGCCTCTCGAAAGTCGTCGGAGTAGAGCAGGACCTTAGGCTCGGTCCGCTCGATCAGAGCCGCGATCTCCCTGGCGTGTAGACGCCAATTGAGGGCGGTGTGAATGGCACCGAGCTTGCCGCAGGCGAAGAAAGCGTCCAGGTGCTCCACCCCGTCCCGGGCCAGGATGGCGACCCGATCCCCTTTGTCGACACCGGAGACCTCCCGCAACCAGCCGGCGAACCGGTTGGCCCGCTCGTCGAGCGCCTGGTAGCTGAATCGCAGGATAGGCTCCTTGCCGGCGTCGATGATCGCGATCCGATCGGGAGAATAGCGCGCGCGCCGGCCCAGATAATCACCAATGTACATGAACATACTCCGAATTCGGCTACTCAGGGGTAAGGATGATACCGGCTTCCGGTCACCAGCGACCAGTCGCCGGCTTCCGGCGAATCCGTTCGGCGTTGTTCGATGCTGCCGAGCAGGCGTCTGTTTAACTACGAATCATGCGTCTTCCTCGCCGCGCCTTGTCAGCATGAAAAGTGCCTCGCAATCGCCCGTGCTCAGATAAATATCAACAGCCCCTAGAGAATCCAAAGCGGCGGCGGGTAAGTATCCCAAGGCGAACCCTGTGGTTCTCCGTCGGGCACCGCAGATTCCGATAAGGACATAGGTTAAAGGTTGCCGCCGCACTCCAAAACGTTCGGTGGCACCCTTCTCTGATCGTCAGCAGGCTGGAATCCATAAAGAGCCATGCGTTTAACCGGTTCCCGGCCGCCGGCTTTCGGTCCCGGATCCGTTCGGCATGATTCAGTGTTGTCGGAGCATGCCGAATCTCAGGCCCTTTCAGATTTGGTGAATGGACCCCTACACCAACTACGACAAGCGGCTGACCGGATTAGCGCGCACACCGCTCGGGAGCTTGCCTGCTGGACGGTCTCATCGGTCTGGAAAAGGAGGGGCTGCGGGTATCCCCGGCGGGGACCGTCGCCGTTACGCCCCATCCTGCCATGTTCGGATCGGCGCTGACCCATCTGTACCTCACGACGGATCTCTCCGGGGCCCTGCTCGAAGCCATTACGCCGCCAATGCGGGACAAGCAAGTGGCTCTCACTTTCCTGCACGGTCTGCACGTCTTCGTCCACCGCCACCTCGGCGACGAGCTCTTGTGGGCGATGAGCATGCCTTGCGTGTTGGAGGGCACGGACCATATCCCGCTGGCCAGGTACGGCACCTGCAACGCCGCACGCATGAAGACGGTGTCCCGGCGTGGACTGTGGGCAACCGTTACGGACGTCCCATGCAGGTAATCGCGGGCGTTCACTACAATCTCTCGTTCTCCAATGCCTTTTGGCCGCTGTATCGGGAGCTGGAAGGTTGCAACACGGCGCCGGGAGCTTTCCGTTCCGAGACTTACGCCTTCCGCAAGGATGCTCGCCGAAATGCGCGCCAACGCAGAGAGCTTCTTCGACTTTGCGCAACGTACCTTAAAGCAGTACTGCGACCAATTCCGTAACTCATCGCTCGACGCCGAGTACGCGATCTTGTTCGAGCGCCTGAGCCGGGAGTCCCGGGAGCGACAACGGGAATTGGAGGCAGCCGACGGCATGGGTTTCGACGAATTCCTCGAGCGCTACCTCGCCCAGGGTGAATAGCCGCCGGATTCTCATCCATAAAGAGTCTTAAAAGAGTTTTATTTTCGGAATTTCCTAGTTTAAGGTCTTGACATTGATTGACAGGATATGCAATGGGATCACAGGAAAATAAGTTGATCAATCTCTATATTGAACTCAGAGACGGCCTCCGGGACTTGGAGGAAAGATTCTATACAATGATCCCTATGTATCACAGGGATTACACGGACTCTCCAGAGGATTTCGCCCACGAAATGACCTACAAACGATATTGCAAGGAGATGGACGAAAGAGAAGAGGCTGAAGACGCCAGATATACTCTGGAAAATATGGTCTATCCACACTTTGACATTGATAATATAGCTCATCTGGAAGACGCCGATCTGGAATGGATGAACCTGGACGCCGGAGAGCTGGAGGATATCAAGTGCCTTATGGAGAAGCTGACCAGGAAGGCGGAGAAACTCGAAGCCAAATGGAAGAAAAGCCAGTTATTGATCGAATATTATACCCCATGCTTTAATCTCCAAAAAACTAGAAATAGAAATATCAAGACCTTAAACTAGGAAATTCCATTTTTATTTAAGAAAAATAATCCTGTTAATCTTGTCCTATTAGCGGTTGGCACCATAATTACATCAACAGCCCCTAGACAAGCAAGCAATCGAGTATTTCACACCGAGGTGAACAATGGACGTCTTGGAACGCATCGACCAACAGGTCAAAAACAACCCAGTCGTCATCTTCATGAAGGGTACTCCCCAGTTCCCCATGTGCGGCTTTTCCATGCGGGCGGCCAAGGCACTCTCGGAATGCGGTGTCCCCTTTACCCATGTAAACGTCCTCCAGGATCCGGAGATCTTTGAGAACTTACCGCGTTACGCCGATTGGCTTACTTTCCCCCAGATTTATGTGGACGGCGAATTGATCGGCGGCTGTGACATCACGCTCGAGCTGCACGCCAGCGGAGCGCTCAAGACCATGCTGGAAAAGGCGACGGCGAACAAGGATACCGCGGCAAACGAGGGTTGAACCGCATCCGCCGCTCTGCGTGCCAAGGCAGGCACGTATAAATCCGCCCGCAAACATGGCCTTGGCGGAGTCGCCCGGGTGGCGATCAGGTCAGGGCATCGTAACCATGGGCTGGGTAGGCGCGGGCTTGCCCCGCACCTATCGCTTGGGCGCACCTTGGTGTCGCTGGATCTCTCGGCGATAGGTGCGGGGCAAGCCGGACATAACTACCGCTCAGGATGGGCCTCTACGGCCACGACTGACGACGAGGAGCCGGCAGCAACCCTGAGGGGCACATGCATGTTCGAAGCAACTAAGGTTGGACGCACGGTCGATAAGGTGTCCTTCAAAAGCCAGCAGGAAGCATTGCGCACCCGGCTCCTGGAGGTACAGCGTGAGCTCTTGCAGACCGATATCCCGGTGATCGTCCTCATCTCGGGGGGGGAGGGGGCTGGTAAGGGAGAGGTCGTTAACCGCCTCAACGAATGGCTGGATGCCCGCGGCGTGCGCACCTTCGCCTTCTGGGACGAGACCGACGAGGAACGCCAACGGCCGCGCTACTGGCGCTTTTGGAATGCCCTCCCCCCGCGCGGGGAAATGGCTATCCTGTTTGGTGGCTGGTACCAGACCCCGCTCGAACAGCGTTTCCAGGGGTTGTGGAACGATGCCGAATTGGACGCCGAGCTCAATCGCATCGTGGACTTCGAGCACATGCTCATCAACGACGGTGCCCTGGTCGTCAAGTTCTGGTTCCACCTCTCCGAGCCGGACCAGAAGACCCGCCTCAAGAAGCTTTCCCGCGACGACCGCAGCCGCTATCAGAAGTACGAGCGCATCGCCGAGCACGTCATCCGGCATACCGACCGTGGAATCTCACCCTGGTATCTGATCGAGGCCCAAGATCGACGCTACCGGGACCTCACCGTCGGTAAGACCCTGCTGCACGCCGTCAAGGTCCGCCTCAGCCAACCGCCGGCCATGGATCCGCCCACCACTCCCAGCCACCTCGAGCTGCCGGACGTATCCAGTGCCCGGATCACCCTACTCGATCAGCTCGACCTGTCCAGGTCTCTCGACCGGCAGACCTACAAGTCGGAGCTCGGTGCACTGCAGACAGAGCTCAATGAGCTAGCATGGGAGGCTTATAACAAAAAACGCTCCCTGGTGTTGGTCTTCGAGGGGGTCGACGCCAGCGGCAAGGGAGGCGCCATCCGCCGCTTTGTCAATGCCATCGACGCCCGCCTCTATCGGGCCATCCCCATTGCGGCCCCCACCGACGAGGAGAAGGCCCACCATTACCTATGGCGTTTCTGGCGCCGTATCCCCCGCGCCGGCTACATTACCATCTACGACCGCTCCTGGTACGGCCGGGTCCTGGTGGAGCGCGTTGAAGGGTTCGCCACCGACGCCGAATGGCGCCGCGCCTATGCCGAGATCAACCAGTTCGAGGAGCAACTGGTCCGGAGCGGAACCGTTCTGCTCAAGTTCTGGCTCCAGGTGAGCCAGGAGGAGCAGCTACGCCGCTTCAAAGACCGCGAGCAAGTGCCCTACAAGCGCTTCAAGATCACGGACGAGGACTGGCGCAACCGGGAGAAATGGCCCCAATACAAGGCCGCGGTTAACGAGATGGTGGTCCGTACCAGCACCGCCTATACCGCCTGGACCCTGGTCGAGGGCGACGACAAACCCTATGCCCGCATCAAGGTGCTCCGCACCCTGCGCGATACGCTCAAGACGGCCCTTGCACGGGAGCCGAACGGCACCGGCAGCCAGATTCCCTGTGAGGTAAAGCAATCCTGAGAGGTTGTCTAAAAACTAATCGGTGATGTTGTAATTTTATTGTTTCCGGGTATACACACCGAATCTCGGAAACAACTCAAGCTGACACAGGTTGCGGTTTCGTCTGAACGCCCGTCACAATATTCTAATAGGACAGGATGAACAGGATTTTTCTTGTTGGCCTGAACGTTTTGTCTAGGGAGTCGAGCCATACCTCAATCTCCTCCTCAGAAATCAATTCGGTCTTAAAGGCTTTTCGAATGACGGAGCGAGGTGACTTCTCATCGTAACCGTCATAATAAAGTTTATCTTTGACGGTTTTCCACGCCAGCTCGAAGGTGTATTCAAAACGCTAAATAATGCTCTCTTGTTCCAACCTGGAATACGCCTCGATCCGTTTTTCTCCATTGCTTCCTGAAAAAGGGTGAATGCCTTGGGTGTTTTCCTCTCCCCGAAGCCAAGGATGTCCAAAATCCTCCCATGTATTATGCCACCCGACAGACCTTCTTCGAGCGGCTGGATCAGCGTGACCAGCATCGCCGCCGCCAGTGCGATCCTGCATTATTTGGTATTGCCCGAGAGGGCGTCGTGTTGCGTTACGCCGCGTTCGGCGCCGTACTTCCTCGAACGCTTTCGCGCACGGCTAACGCACCCTACACCAAGCGAGGTCCGCGCGGGCAAATAGCACGGGAGGTAATGAGGATTTTCGCCCAGAAGAGAAAGTATTTTATCATAGAGATTTTCCTCTCGATGATGAAATCTGAATTCACATTTGAATTTTGCAAGCCTCCATTTAGCATATGACCGGAATGATTCAATGCCGTTGATATGGCAATTGTCTCGCGCAAATTCGTTACGGATGGATGCGGAGATGCTTCTGACAACCCATGCCTACCAACCCATTGTAGCTCCTCCAGCCATCCGAGTGGATGATGCTATCGAGGGCTACCTGGCCCCGAATCGCGGTCTGTAGCGGCTTCTTGGAGGCATCCCGGGACGATCTCCGCGTAGACCTTTCCCTGCCATTCCAGGATTCCGAAGACGATTGTTTTACCCCCGACTCCACGCCCCTTTTTTCCCCGAACATGGCGGGTGCCAAAAGAGGATTCATCCCCTTCAACCTCGCCGGAAAAGGCGATGAGGCGTCACAAAGCTAGGCGCTTCTGGTTCGTAGCTTGAAGAACCGTTGATTGATCGTCAGGCAGCTTACATCACTCAGCGCGGCTGATTTTCGAGGCCGGTAAATCGTGCGCAAAATAGCGCATGATCATTCTGAATTTGGCTTCCGAAAGGCGTGAACGCCTGAAATGCCTTTTCCCCTTTCATAACATAACCTTAGCAGATATCTGAAGATGCTAAAGTTATCTTGATCCTATGGATATAGGTTGCGTTAAAACGGTCAGCACTGACCTGGCAGACGATCAGTCAGATCCCATAACCAACGCTGAATAACCCAGGACAGGCACGGCATCGAACGCGGCAGAATGCAACCCGACGCCGATGTCGGGGTCACCAGCGCTTGGGCTCGAACCCGGACCCGGTTCTTGATCTCCATAGCTCATCACCGACCGCTAGTACCAGAAAGCACTGTTTCTCCGCGTAGGCGAACACGCTCTTCTCCACACCGAGGCTGGCGAGGATCCCTACCCGGGGGCAAAGCGTCGTGCTCGGGAAAGAAGGTCCGAAACTTGGCGATGTCGGCCACGAAGCCGTCCACGTCAGTAGGGTGCAGGGTCGCCTTGGTGCTGTTGAGGTAAACGCAACCGGAGGTCACCCAGTACGGCGTCGAATTCTTTCACATGCCATCCGTCGGGCGAACGACGCTTCGTCTCTCCATAAAGAGGTCGTAGGCGGGCTCGTTCAGGTGTTCCTCGATGATACGGGGTAGACTCGGGGCGACCAGGTCTTCGACCAGGCAGGGTGCCCAGCTTGTTGGTGAGCTCCCCCCCACCGCTTGTTCATCGCCCGCAGCTGCCGGCGCATCTCGTCCTTGAAATCACTCATTTCATCCTTAGAATACACGCATTTCGCCCTTGAAGTCGGTCATCTCGTCCTTGAACAGACGCAGCTTGGCTTCCGTTTGCTGTTGCGAGGCATAGAGCTTGCGGAATTCGGTACCGACACTTCTGACGAATTCCTGCACGGCCTGCTCGAGGCTATCGACGCGTTCGGTGACGGCTGCCATAATCAGCTCCGAGAGTCCTGGAAACCACCGGGAATAGTAGCCGGCTCATGGCCCGGGTGCAAACGAGAGCGCCGTGAATCGGATACGCTTGAAATCAGTCGGCGGCTTCCCTCGTTTTTTCGTTACCCTCGTCCGCCAACCATGGGAGAAACGACTATGTATACACGCCGCAATGGTCTTCTGTCTCTGACACTCGTGCTCTGCTCCACTTGTGTCCAGGCCGATGACGTGGAGAAGGCTGTCGACTATCGGCAGGGCTTGATGAATGTCTATGCCCATAATGTTACCGCTATGGGTAGCATGGTCAAGGGCAAGACGGCATTCGATGCCGCCGCCTTTGCCCGTTATGCTGAAGAGCTGGCCGCTGCCGCCCGGCTCGATCTATTCGCCGGTTTCCCGGAGGATTCCATCAACGACGAGAGCGACGCCGGTGACACCATCTGGCTGGATTGGAGCAAATTCCAAAAGAAGTACGAAGCACTGAAGACCCAGTCCGCTACGCTGAGCAAGGTAGCCGCGGATGGCGACAAGGCCGCCATGAAGAAACAGTTCGGCAAGACCGCCAAGACCTGCAAGGGGTGTCACGACGACTTCAAGAACTGATCTTGCCCCGCTTGGCCGCAGTTGCAGGGGGTGATCTCAATTAAGGGTAACCCTGTGATATCAGGTCGTGTCGACAATTAAGCCAATCAGTGTCGCCTCCACCAACAGCCGGTTGTTGCGACCGCTCCGTCTACGGTCTGACGCCTTCCCGAGCAACAGATGCTCGATTCGTTCCCATTAGTCATCGGAGGAGCACAGGGAAGCGAGGGAGGGTAGCGCCGAGCGGAGTGCGCCGCCCCCAGGTAGGCGTAGGGCCGAGCGTTTGGTCGGAATCCGGCGCGTGAGCACCGGCGGAGACAAAATGCCAGGCCATGCAACACGGCGTCAAGTCATTAGCGGGAGTCCTGGTGCCGCGCGGAGTGCGCGCCGGGACGAACGCGGGCCGCCGAAGGCAATGGTCGTCGCCCCATTGTTTGCAACCGAAATCGGACGGACCCCATTTCGGGTTGCGCGAAAAATGGCGACGCTCCGGACGTAAATAACGAAGCTCTGGCGGATGCGCAGACTGTCGGCGTCGTTCGACGCCAGGTAGCTGTCCGGAAAGCCGCCCCGCACCCACAGATGTCGTAGCGCATCGTCGCCGTTCGTCTCCGTCGCGCACAGGGGGTGAGATCGACATACTTCGATCCGCCCGGCAAGGGTCTCGCCGGACTGGCGCAGCAGGTCGATGGACGCCGAGCCCAGGATTAGAAAACGGCCGGTCCGATGGCCTGAGCGACAACCGGCGTCGATTAATACCTCATAGGGCCTCGAACAACACAGGCATGCGGTGTGTCTCGTCGAGAACGATCAGCTTGTCCACAAGTTGGTCGAGAAAGAGCACCGGATCGGACAGCTTCTCACGATCCGCCGTTGCCTCCAGGTCGAGATAAATCGCAGGCCGGTTCTGGGCGATTTCCAGCGCCAAGGTGGTCTTGCTGACCTGACGCGGGCCCGTGACCGCCACCGCCGCTTGGCGGGCGAGTGCCTGTTCGATAAGGTGTTGGGCATGACGTGGTATCATCGTTGCAGATTAAAAATGATGGTTTTATTTTGCAACGTTTGGACACGAGTTCGCACCCATCCGGTTTGTGTCTATTCGTGTTCATTCGTGGTTCTGCGAACTCCGATTGCCCCTCGCTATGTCCAGCTCCGATCCCAGGGTCGCCGCCGTCCAGATGGCGACCGGACCCGATGTCAGCACCAACCTGCGGGAGGCGGAACGCTTGGTCCGCGAGGCCGCAAGCTCCGGTGCTGCCTTGGTGGTACTGCCCGAGAACTTCGCCTTCATGGGGAGACGGATGCAGGACGTGCTCGGGCTGCGTGAGCGGGACGGCGACGGGCGGTTTCAATCGTTTCTCTCCGAGACAGCGGCTCGGTACCGAGTCTGGATCGTCGGCGGCTCCATTCCGCTGGTTGCCGACGACCCCGGTCGGGCCCGCGCGGCCTGCCTAGTCTTCAACGAATGTGGAAAACGGGTCGCCCGTTACGACAAGATCCACCTGTTCGATGTCGATGTCCCCGGCGCCGACGAGCAATACACGGAGTCCTCTGTCATCAAGCCCGGCGCGGATAGCATCGTCCTCGACAGCCCCTGCGGACGGCTCGGCGTGGCAGTCTGTTACGACCTGCGCTTCCCGGAACTGTTCCGGCATATGCTCGACGAGGGCGTGGAGCTGCTTGCCGTACCCGCCGCCTTCACCGCAACTACGGGCAAGGCCCACTGGGAGACCCTGATCCGGGCCCGGGCCATCGAGAACCTAGCCTACGTGATCGCCGCCGCCCAGGAAGGCTATCACATCAATGGCCGTGAGACCCACGGCGACAGTATGATTGTGGACCCTTGGGGCTCGGTACTGACCCGGATACCCGAGGGTACGGGCTACATCTGTCATCCGCTGGAAAGGGATTTCCAGGTCTCGGTGCGCCGTAGTTTTCCGGCCATCGCGCACCGCCGTTTGAAATGTCGGTGAAATCGTTGGGGCATTTTGATGCTATACGGTGTCTGCAGATTTACATTGGAAGGGTTTGCCCGTGGGTCACGTCGTCAGAGAAACAGCTTGATGTACTATCGATATCGGTACTAGGGTGGGACGAGTCTTCCTGCAAGAACGCTGGCAGTACATATGGAAAGTGCAACCGGTGCTTGGTGCGTGGACAGCTGATGAGAAGTGGGATTTTCACCGCCGGGCAGACCGCTCGATCTGGGCGGTTTGGAGTAATTGTGCCTCCCTCGGCGTGATCGGGAAATCCGATTTCGCAAAGCGGCTTTCACGTAAGAAAATTCCGATCAACCTCGATGTCCGCTGGGTCATCGCGAAGCCTTATTGGATCGTCACCATGACCAAAACCCCTGCCGGTCAGTTCAAAAAAAGCAGGATCGAGTGGGTAAGCCGCACCACCCTCTTGGATACGAACGACTTCAAAACCCGATTGATCTGCACGGGGACACCGAAGATCTGTACTACTCAGATCCCTGTAGCGCATGAATTCGGTTATACTGTCGGAAACACCGTAGTGCTTGGTCGGGGGACGAGTATAGGTCTTCAAGCACACATAGGGGCGACCGAGGGGCATCCTTCATTCCGGCGATCAGCTGCGGAGTTTTTACTTCCGAACGATCCTGGAAGAGATGAACAAGATGATCCCGGATACTAGGTTCTCGGTTAGGAGCCTCTGATACATCATTCACAGCTCTACCGGATGCTCTCTTTGAGACTCGTACTGGCTATCACCTGTCTCTGTGAGGTCGATGCCGAAGGTAACGGAGAAAACACAGCACCGGTGGCGGCATCGGCACAGGCACCACAGACGCAAAACAAACCAACTGACTGGTCAGGCTCGACCGATCCGGAGAAAATCGCAAGATTCGATCGGTCCGGCGGCTCCTGCGATACGGTGAGCCGATTGCCGAAGCTGCTTGAGTTGGGCGTTATCGAGATCGAGAAACGCTGAGGTTCGCCTGAACGCAAAGAATCATTCCGGCTGGGTGAGCGCCAGGATGAATTCCACATCAAACTTCAGAATACCTAACCGATTACCGTACCCGAGAACGCGAACCTAGTGTTGCAGGAATGGAGCTGGCGCTAAGGGGATTGTCGTTGCAGTCATTCGACAATGTTCGGTGGTATTGGGCCACTGACTTCTAGTACTGAGTTTCACTCTATTGAAAAGAGTTCTATTCCTAAAGGTATTTTTGATGGTATTCGGCCTATCCTGTTCATTATGGGCGCAAGCACTTTCGGACAAGGTGAACGAATCAGCGCAAGTGCTGCTGATAGCAAAAGCGGATATCATTGTTCCATTATTTCAAGGAGTATGGTACCTGATCGGTTTCGCACATGATGAGAACACGATTTGAAGTGCCAATGAAACGGCCGCAGTTTGGGAAGGTCGAACTATGGATAGATCGAAGCAATCGCCCCATTTTCCCATGCCTAATCTGAACCTCAGTATCATCGACGGTTCTTGATTCATTTGCGTCCATTTGCGGCCAATTCTTCCGTCCGGACCCCAAGCTATGAACAACCCCATCCGGATCGCCCACGACAGCATTCTGGCCCCCGTCGGGCTCGACAACCGGGACCTCGACCGGTTGCTCGGACAGCTCAAGGGTCCGGGTATCGATGCCGCCGATCTCTACTTCCAGTCCAGCCGGTTCCAATCCTGGGTCCTGGAGGACGGTATCATCAAGGAGGGCAGCTTCAACATCGAGCAGGGGGTGGGGGTGCGCGCCGAAAGCGGTGAGAAAACAGGCTTTGCGTACTCCGACGAGCTCTGGCTCCCGGCCCTGCAGCAAGCAACGCAGGCGGCTCGGGCCATCGCCCGGAGCGGCGGCGAGGGGCAGGTCCGCGTAGCCGGCGCGGCGGTTGGACACCGGCTGTACGAGCCTTTGGACCCGGTGACCAGCCTGCCGGACGACGAGAAAATCGCCTTACTGCACCGAGTGGATCGGGCGGCGCGACGCCTGGACCCGCGGATCAGGCAAGTGAACACGGGCCTGGTAGCGATTCGGGACGTGATCCTGGTGGTCACGGATGACGGTACCCTGGTGGCCGACATCCGGCCCTTGGTGCGTCTCAACGTCTCCGTGATCGCCGAGGATAACGGTCGGCGCGAGCCGGGCGCGTGCGGCGGCGGCGCACGTCAGGGTCTAGGCTATTTCCTTGAGGCGGACCGCTGCGAGGAGTACGCTCGGGATGCGACCCGGATGGCCCTGACCAACCTCGAAGCCATCGCTGCCCCCGCCGGCACCATGACCCTGGTGCTCGGCCCCGGCTGGCCCGGCGTGTTGCTGCATGAGGCGGTGGGGCACGGCCTGGAGGGCGACTTCAACCGCAAAGGCACGTCCGCCTTCGCGGGCCGCTTGGGCGAACGGGTTGCCGCGTCCGGCGTCACGGTGGTGGACGACGGCACCCTGCCGGAACGCCGGGGCTCGTTGAATCTGGACGACGAGGGCACACCGACGGAAAATACCGTCCTGATCGAAGACGGTATCCTGCGCGGCTATATGCAGAACAAGCTCAACGCCCGGCTGATGGGCATGGCCCTGACCGGCAACGGTCGGCGCGAGTCCTATGCCCACCTGCCCCTGCCGCGCATGACCAACACCTACATGCTCCCCGGCGACAAGGACTCGGAGGAGATCATCGCCTCGGTGGACCAGGGTCTTTATGCCGGCAACTTCGGGGGCGGTCAGGTGGACATCACCTCCGGCAAGTTCGTATTCTCCGCCAGCGAGGCCTACCTGATCGAGAAGGGTAAGCTCGGGGCCCCGGTCAAGGGCGCTTCTCTGATCGGGAACGGCCCCGACGTGCTCACTCGGGTGACCATGGTGGGCAACGACCTGAAATTGGACCGGGGGATCGGCACCTGCGGCAAGGAAGGCCAGAACGTACCCGTCGGCGTGGGCCAGCCGACCCTGCGCATCGACGGCCTGACCGTAGGGGGTACAAGCACTTGAGTAATCATCCGGGACCCGACAACTAACCAAGTTATGAAGTCTTAACCTCTCCTCCCGCGCCCTCAACAGGGAGCGTCAATGTCAAACGCCGAAAAAGACGACGATCGCTACTGGCATCACCTGACCAATGCTTTGCATGTCTTCTCGGTGCACCTGAACCTGCCCCTACGTCTGTTGTACAGCGATGCCCATGAATGAGTTGCTCAATCTTGTGGCGGCCCCATCCCCGACGACCCCTTGGGTGAGGAGATATCGACCCGAAGCTACTCTTACTGGCTGTGTCCCCTCCCACCCATTCATGGATCGGAACTACAGGCAAGGACCAGGCGGCTTGACGAGGCCATTTACCTGGTCATGTATCGGGCAACCCCCGGTTTTCCAACCCATTTCTCTCCCAGCTCAAAGATTACTTTTACCTGAGACGCCTGCGCGAGCTTCAAGCGGGAATCGGGGATTCGACGTCGTTCGCCCCCGGTGGGTATGGTGCAGAAGCGCTGACGGAGACGAAAAGTCATTGTGGGAGTCCTGGTACTGCGCGGAGTGCGCGCCGGGACGGACGCAGGACGAACGCGGGTCGCCGAAGGCAATGGCCGTCGCCCCATTGTTTGCACCCGAAATCGAACGGACCCCATTTCGGGTTGCACGAAAAATGGCGACGCTCCGGATTGCTCCACCGTGCGACGGCTACAACCCTCCCACTCCGCCACTTCTCGGTCGATCAGGCTATTTCCGCGTCCGCCTTTGTCCGCCCGCAACAACACTTAGGCGTGACGGCGACGATAGGCGGCCGGCTCCCCTGTCCTCGCTTCACCAGCCCTTCCAGTTGCTCACGCTCTACCCCACTCAATTGCACCACATAACGTTTCTCCAGGGCTGATTCCTCAAGGCTTGACCACAACGCCAGCAGAATCAGTTTAGCATCCTAATTTTTACAGTACCCGTCGGTCACCCGCGGTTCCCGAAGGAGCAGGATATCCTGGCCGTACCTGTCATGCATCACGGGCACATCCAAGGCGTGTTGCACCTGAGCTTGGCGACACCCTGTCGGTTCGTGCAGCCGGAACGTTGCCATTTTTCGCGCACCCCGAAATGGGGAGCGTCCGATTTCGGGTGCAAACAATGGGGCGACGGCCATTGCCTTCGGCGGCCCGCGTTCGTCCCGGCGCGCACTCCGCGCGGCACCAGGACTCCCGCAATGACTTGACGCCATGTCGCATGGCCTGGCATTTCCGTCGGCGCTTACCCTCCCTCGCTTCCCTGTGCTCCTCTTAGGAAAAGGCATAATTTCACATAATTTTGCCATTAAATCAATTTGTCCTGCCTGAATGGGTTGTTCTATCGAAATGAAGCTCCAACTCAGCCAATCGCTTTAATTTTTCCAAGGCATCTTGGGGCGCAAATGCCCCATTGGCATCTACCCTGAGCTCCAATTCCTGGGCCGGATCCTCACAACGAACCCACTTAGAAGCGATAATTCTTTTTCAAAATCAATGGCTCCGATCTTCATTTTAATGCAAGTAAACCCCTCGGCCAGTTTGGCCTTTATCTGCTCATACATATATTTCTGCGAGCCCATCCAGATCACTGCGTTAATCTTAATAGTCGTCTTTCCCTCCGAAAACGAATCAGGTGCCTCGCCCCCACCTCGTCCAGCTCTCTCCTCAATCCTTCGGCGGGCAAACGGGTGCTCAGCGGACAGGCGACGCTACCCAGGCGAATCGAGGCGAAGATCAGCACCGGTACCTCCCAGCCGTTGGTCATGAAGATCGCCACCCGATCACCAGGCCCGCAACCGGCCTAGCGGAGATTCTCTACCGTATTCGTGACCATGGCGTCCAGTTCAGCGTACCGTATCTCCAACTCGCCCTGGACGATCGCGGGTTCCCGGCTGGAGATCATCGCCGATTCGCGGAGGGGGCATCCAATGTTAGCCATTGGTCACCTTCTCCGGAGGCAGCTTACCGCCGCGACAGAGCAAAGTCGCATTCCCGGCCAACTCCTGTAAACCCGCCTGACCGTCACAATCGGCGTTCAAGGTGGATTTCAGGTATCAGACCGCGCCCTATGCCCGCCTCACCTCAAGCCCTCCAGGAGCTCCGGCATCTTGCCGGCTTCCGCAGGTACCGGCCGGCAGGAGTGGCAAGGCGGTATCCCCGGATCGGCGCCTCAGTAACGCCTGCCGCCTGGAAGGCGGCGCTCCCGGCCTCGGTCTTTTGCGACACCCTCTCAGCGGGGAGAGGGGCTTTTGCGACACCCTCGGAGGGAAAGGGGGTGCAGCTGGTGGCGTGCCCAACGCACCGCTATCGGCGATGCTTACATTTACGGAATTTCCTAGTTTAAGGTCTTGATATTTCTATTTCTAGTTTCTTTGGAGATTAAAGCATGGGGTATAATATTTAATCAATAACTGGCTTTTTTCTTCCATTTGGCTTCGAGTTTCTCCGCCTTCCTGGTCGGCTTCTCCATAAAACACTTGATATCCTCCAGCTCTCCGGCGCCCAGCGTTCATCCATTCCAGATCGGCGTCTTCCACATGATCTATATCATCAATGTCAAAGCGCGGATAGATCATATTTTCCACAGTATATCTGGCGTCTTCAGCCTTTTCTCTTTCGTCCATTGCCTTGCAATATCGTTTGTAGGTCATTTCGTGGGCGAAATCCTCTGGAGAGTCCGTGTAATCCCTGTGATACATAGGGATCATTGAATAAAACCTTTCCTCCAAGTCCCAGAGGCCATCTCTGAGTTCAATATAGAGATTGATCAACTATTTTCCTGTGATCCCATTGCATATCCTGTCAATCAATGTCAAGACCTTAAACTAGGAAATTCCGTACATTTAAAAGTCAGCTCACCTGTCTGTCCTGCCTGCGACAGGCCGAACCTCTCCGGGTAGTCCGCACGCAGAAAGTATAGGCCTTGGGGCGGCGCGGTGACACTGCCGCGCCTGCGATCTCGGAGCCGCAACAGCTCGCGGACCCAGGACACCGGCCGGTCACCGCACCCGATGGCCATGAGGACACCGGCGATGTTGCGCACCATATGGTGCAGAAAGCCATCCGCCCCGATGCGCAGCTCGAGTACCCCCCCTTGCCGTTCCAGGCTAACATAATGCACGCGCCGCACCGGGCTTCTAGCCTGGCAACCGAGGGCGCGAAAGCTGGAAAAATTATGCTCGCCGACCAGGTCCGCCGCGGCTAGGTGCATCGCGTCCGAATCGAGCGCCCGGTGTACCCAGACCGCCTGGTTGCGTAGCAGGGAAGAGCGCGTCGGTCGTGACAGGATGCGATAGAGATAATGCCGGGCGGTGGCGCGGAAACGGGCGTGAAACTCCGCGTCCACTTGGCAGGCCCAGAGCACATTGACATCCGGCGGAAGATTGACATTGGTACCCAGCATCCAGGACCGCTTACTTCGCTCCGCCCCGGTATCGAAGTGTATGACTTGCTCGATGGCGTGGACCCCGGCATCGGTGCGTCCGGCACAATGGACTCGGACCGCGTGATCAGCGACCCCGCCGATGGCCTGCTCTAGCTGTCCCTGGACCGTGCGCCGATCGTCCTGTATCTGCCAACCGTGAAACGCGCTGCCGTCGTACTCGACCCCCATGGCGACGCGCATTACTGCATCGGTCGGCATCATTGCTGCCACTTATTAAAAATCCCGTGTGACTTAACCCATCTGCAGCTCGCGTAGATCATACAAAGTTGGGGGTCATCTCACCCCGACCTACGACGGGCTTGCTTTAACCGAGTAGCCGGTATTCGTTTCAAAGTTTGATTGCGGGGATCAACAACGATCCCAACGGATTCCAATGCCATGACACCAAGGATAGGCTCGCACCCGGTGTCGCCGAAAATGATCGTACCGCCGACGATTTCGCCCATGAATTCAATATCGCCTGTGGTTATATCCATTTTGGCTTCACTGCCGTCCGCAAGCTCATAGATACGCTTTGCCTTGGGTTTCAGGCCAATCGCTTCAAACCGGTTTTTGGGCACAAGAGAACCGACCGCACCTGTGTCAACCAAAAACAGACCTTCCCATGCTTTCTCCGGGTTGGCGGGATTTCTGATGGTTACGGTTACATGTGTGGCGCCCATTCTTGCCTCTCTTTGGATTTCCAACGGCCCCGGAGCGTCGCCATTTTTCGCGCAACCCGAAAGGGGGTCCGTCCGATTTCGGGTGCAAACAATGGGGCGACGGCCATTGCCTTCGGCGGCTCGCGTTCGTCCCGGCGCGCACTCCGCGCGCGGCACCAGGACTCCCGCAATGACTTGACGTCGTGTCGCATGGCCTGGCATTTCGTCTCCGTCGGCGCTCACGCGCCGCACTCCGACCAAACGCTCGGCCCTACGCCTTACGCCGGGGGCGGCGCACTCCGATCGGCGCTTACGCTCCCTCGCTTCCCTGTGCTCCTCCATTGTAAATACCCCCTGGCTCCAATTTTTCTGAAGCATATAATTAGGGGTCTAGATAACTTTAGAGAGGATCTTCGCTCAGCAGAGAGAGTATTTTACTATAGAGATTTTCCTCTCGATGATTTAATCTGAATTCACATTCTTTGAGGTGTAGATAAAACGTATGTCTGGGAACGCCCTTGAATTTTGCAAGCCTCCGTTTAGCCTATGACTGGAATGAGTCAATGCCGTTGATAGGGCAATTTCCTCGCGCAAATTCGTTACGGATGGACGCGGAGATGCTTCTATAACCCATATCCACCAGCCCATTGTAGCCCCCCTAGCCATCCGAGTGGATGATGCTATCGAGGGCTACCTGGCCCCGAATCACGGCCTGTACGGCTTCTTGGAGGCATCCGGGACATCTCCGTGTAGGCCTTTCCCTGCCGTTCCAGGATTCCGAAGACGATTGTTTTACCCCTTTTTTTCCCCGAACACGGCGGGCGCCAAAAGAGGATTCATCCCCTTCAACCTCGCCGGAAAAAGGCGATGAGGCGTTACAAAGCTGGGCGATTCTAGTTCGTAGCTTGAAGAACCGTTGATTGATCGTCGGGCGGCTTACATTACTCAGCGCGGCGATTTTCGAGGCCGGTAGATCATGCGTAAAATAGCGCATGATCAGTCTGAATTTGGCTTCCGAAAGGCGTGAACGCCTGAAATACCTGTTTTTCCTTGCATAACATAACTTTAGCATGCAGTTGCAGATGCTAAAGTTATCTAGACCCTAATTAGATTCAATACAGGTGCTCGTATGACCAAGGCGGTGGTTCTCCTCAGTGGTGGGCTGGACTCCGCGACGGCCTTAGCCATCGCTGACGCGAAGGGATTTGAGTCTTACGCCCTGTCCTTCAGGTACGGCCAGCGGCACCGGATAGAGCTCGAGTCCGCGGTTCGGGTGGCGCAGGCTTTGGGGGTAGCCGAACACCTTATTCTGGACATCGACCTGCGCCGTTTCGGCGGACCGGTCCTCACCGGCGACCTAGCGGTGCCGAAGGATCGGGGTTTGGAGCAGATGGGGCAGGGCATCCCGGTCACCTATGTCCCGGCGCGTAATACCGTCTTCCTGTCCTTCGCCCTGGTCTGGGCGGAGGTCCTGGAGGCGGGCGACATCTTCATCGGTGTCAATGCCCTCGATTACTCCGGCTATCCCGATTGCCGGCCCAAGTACATCACGGCCTACGAGCGCATGGCCAACCTGGCCACTAAGCTGGGTACCGAAGGGCACCGGGGCATCCGGATCCACGCCCCCCTGATCCGGCTCACCAAGGCGCAGATCATCCGCAAGGGGATGGCGTTGGGCCTGGACTATGGCCTCACCAGCAGCTGTTATGATCCGGATGCCGACGCTCATCCCTGCCGCCGGTGCGATGCCTGCCGGCTGCGCGCCAAGGGCTTTGCCGAGGTCGGGATCGCCGATCCCCTGCTCGCCGGATGCGGGATGCCTGCACCATGATGGCACGTCTCCTGCATGTATCGGCCGCCCCGTTCGAGGCGGCACGGCGGGTGTCCGTCCTCCCGGAGGGGCACAGATCGCGGCGCCTGCACGGGCACAGCTTCCTGGCCCGCGTGCGGGCCGAGCTGCCGACTGGCTGGGCGCCGTTTCCGGGTGGCGAGACGGATGCGCTGAGGGACCGCCTGGCGCGCTGTGTTGCAGCGCTCGATTACCGCGATCTCAACGAGTACCTGTCGGCTCCTACCGACGAGAACCTGGCCCGCTGGGTGCGTGCCCACCTGCGGGTACCAGGTATCAAGTCAGTGGGTATCCGAAGCACCCTGGATCAGGGGGTGGATCTCGATGATTCGAATCGGGCCTACCCCTGGCGCCGTTTCCGCTTCGAGGCCGCCCACCGGTTACCCAATGTACCGGCAGATCACAAGTGCGGGCATATGCACGGACACGGATTCGAGGTTATCCTGCGTGCCCACCGGGATCCGGGAAACGACGACGTGGGCATCGATTGCGACCGGCTCGGCGCGGTCTGGGCGCCCCTGCATCGCAGGCTCCACCATACATGCCTCAACGATCTGCCGGGACTCGCGAACCCCACCAGCGAGCTCCTCTCGGCCTGGTTGTGGGAGCGGCTCAAGCCCCTGCTGCCGGCCCTGTCCTGGGTCAGCGTCTACGAGACCGCCGGCGCCGGCTGCCACTATGATGGCCGGCACTTCCGCATCCGGACCGAGCAACGATTCGAGAGCGCCCTGCGTCCAGCTCGGGCCCCCGACGGTGCTTCCGTCCGCCGTCTGCACGGTCACGGCTACCTGGTGCGCCTGCACCTGAGCGCACCCCTGGATCAGGTTATGGGCTGGGTCATGGACTATGGCGACGTCAAGGCGCGCTTCCAACCCGTCTACAGGCAGCTCGACCACAAACTGCTCAACGAGCTGCCGCGCCTCGAGGATGCCGACCCAGCGAGCCTGGCCCGATGGCTACGCGAAGAGGCAGAAGCGGACCTCCCACAGCTCGACCGCATCGATCTCCAGGAGACTCCCGGCTGCGGGGTCCTGCTGTGCTGGGGCGATGTGGGTCCTGCCCTGCCGTCATGACCTATGTCGTCAAGGAGATCTTCCACGCCCTGCAGGGAGAGGGCGCGAACACGGGCCGCGCGGCGGTCTTGTGTCGCTTTGCCGGCTGCAATCTCTGGACGGGTCGGGAGCAGGACAGATCCAGGGCCGTCTGCCGGTTCTGCGATACGGATTTTCGGGGCACCGACGGGAAGAACGGCGGCACCTACCGGGACGCGGCGGAGCTGGCGGACAGGATCGCCGCGACTTGGCCGCGGCATACCGGGAAGACCGCGACTCCCTTCGTCGTCTGCACCGGCGGTGAGCCCCTGCTGCAGCTCGACCGTGACCTGATCGCGGCGCTGCATGCCCGCGGCTTCCAGGTAGCCGTGGAGACCAATGGGACCATACCGGCGCTTCCGGGTCTCGATTGGATCTGCGTCAGTCCGAAGGCGGATGCGGAGCTTGCGGTGCGGTCAGGCAACGAGCTGAAGCTGGTCTATCCCCAGGCGGAGGCACCGCCGGAGCGCTTCGAGCAGCTGGCGTTCGATCATTTTTTCCTACAGCCCATAGACGGGCCGAACCTAGAGGAAAACACGCGGGACGCATTGACCTACTGCATGGACCACCCGCGCTGGCGGCTGAGCCTTCAGATTCACAAGCTGCTTGGTATTCCCTAGCAATTCCTAAGGGTCTAGATAACTTTAGAGAGGATTTTCATTCAGCAGAGAGAATTTTATCATAGAGATTTTCCTCTCGATGATGAAATTTGAATTCACATTCTTTGAGGTGTAGATGAAACGCATGTTTGGGAACGCCCTTGAATTTTGCAAGCCTCCGTTTAGCCTATGACCGGAATGATTCAATGCCGTTGATAGGGCAATTGCCTTGCGCAAATTCGTTACTGATGGACGCAGAGATGCTTCTGATAACCCCCGTATCTACCAGCCCATTGTAGCCCCTCAGCCATCCGAGTAGGATGCTATCGAGGGAGGGCTACTTGGCTCCGAATCACGGCCTGTAGCGGCTTCTTGGAGGCATCCGGAACATCTCCGTGTAGACCTTTCCCTGCCGTTCCAGGATTCCGAAGTTGTCCGGAGGGAAGAGATCCCTCCTGCGTTGGGACAAGTTTAGTTTGACGTGTTGCGTTGCGACGCACCAAGGCTCGCTCATCGTCGTCTGCCACATGACCTCTCGCGCGAGCTGTGCGTTTGAACGCATGTGTCGCGTAGATCAATCCTGACCGCTGGTTGATCTACTCCGACTTGTCGGACTTATCGGACTTGCCGTCGGTCTGAAGTCCGGCGGCGCGCAGAAACTCCTTCTGGAAATCGGACCACATCTCCACGCTGCGTTGCGTCACGCGGGCGACGGTCTCCAGCGGGTCCTTCGCCAGGGTCTCGCGGACCTGATGATGCTGCTTGGCGAAGACGTTCAAAGACTGCTCCAGGTAGCGGGCGAACAGACCGTGCAGGGTCCCCCCGTAGAAGCGGATGATCTGAGCCAACATGTCGGCCGTGAACAGAGGTCTACCCGCGCTCTCCTCCTCCAGCATGATCTGGAGCAGGATAGAACGGGTGATGTCTTCCTCGTTGGTGGTATCCAGCACCCGGAACTTGACGCCCTTCATGACCAAAGCACGCACATCGGCTACCGTGATGTACTTGCTCACCTCGGTGTCGTAGAGCCGGCGGTTCGGGTACTTCTTGATGATACGCTCGTCAGACATAGGACAGTAACCGCAGCGACGACACCGGGAGACCTTGAGAAACCCCATCCTCCGGGACTCTGCAAACCGGCGCTTGCCTGTGCGTGCCCGCACTCGGACAGGCAGACAAACCGCGGTTTCCGGGCACCTGCATGTTCATGCACTGCCGAAGGTTCTCTCCGCCCCCGCGGCCAGCTTAAGGGGCTGTATAAAATTAGGGTCTAGATAACTTTAGCATCTGCAACTGCATGCTACGGTTATGTTATGCAAGGAAAAACAGGTATTCCAGGCGTTCACGCCTTTCGGAAGCCAAATTCAGACTGATCATGCGCTATTTTACGCATGATCTACCGACCTCGAAAATCGCCGCGCTGAGTGATGTAAGCCGCCCGACGATCAATCAACGGTTCTTCAAGCTACGAACTAGTAATCTACCCACAAGAAAAATTAGGATGCCAAACTGATTCTTCAAGAATTGTGGTCAAGCCTTGAGGAATCAGCCCTGAAGAAACGTTATGTGGTGCGATTGAGCGGGGTAGAGCGTGAGCAATTGGAAGGGCTGGTGAAGCGAGGACGGGAGGCTGCCTATCGTCGCCGTCATGCCCAAGTGTTGTTGCGGGCGGACGAAGGCGAACGCGGAAACGGCCTGATCGACCGAGAAGTGGCGGAGCGGGTGGGGGTTGTAGCCGTCGCACGGTGGAGCAAATTCGCCAACGGTATGTGCGAGGGCTTCCCGGCGGCACTGGAGCGGTGCCAACGTTCGCGGGTGCTGGATGGTGAAGGCGAAGCGCGCTTGGTGAGTATCGCCTGTAGCGAGCCGCCGGCGGGACATGCCCGGTGGACCTTACGGTTGTTGAGGGATCGCTTGGTGGAATTGAAGGTGGTGGAATCGATATTCGAGACCGTGCGTCAAGTGTTAAAAAAACGCCATCAAACCCTGGCAGAAGCGGATGTGGTGCATTCCCACGCCTGCGAATGTGGCCTTCGTGTGCCAGATGGAAACGGTATTGGCTGTGTACCGGCGCACGTCTGATCCGGCCTATCCGGTGGTGCGTATGGACGAGATCAGCGAGCAATGCGCGCGCGAAGCGCGTGACCCGATACCGGCCAAACCGGGGCAGAGCGAACGCTACGACGTGGAATACGAACGGAATGGCGTCGCCCACTTGCTGGCGTTTTATACCCCCTTGAGAATTGGCGTCGCATCGACATAGCGGATAATCATGCCGCCGAGCAATGGGCGCAAGGCGTTCGGCGGTTGGTGCAAGAAGATTATCCACAGGCAACCCGTATCACCTTAGTCATGGCCAATCTGAACACCCATGGCGGCGCCTCCCTGTATAAAGCGTTCCCACCGCACGTGGCCCGCTCGCTGTTGGACAAATTAGCATGCGTCTACACCCCCAAGCATGGCGGTTGGCTCAACCTGGCCGAATGTGAGTTCAGCGCGTTAGGACGGCAATGCTTGGACCGGCGACTACCGGATCTCGCGACGCATGGGCGGAGACACCCGGAACCAATCCAATCAACCCGTCGATTAGCGCTTTGCTACGGAAGACGCACGGATCAAGCTCAAACGTCTTTATCCTATATTATTAGATTGATGGTCTACTAGAATCGCCCAGCCTTGTGACGCCTCATCGCCTTTCTCCGGCGAGGTTGAAGGGGATGAATCCTCTTTTGGCGCCCGCCATGTTCGGGGCAAAAAGGGGCGTGGAGCCGAGGGTAAAACACCGGAGCGTCGCCATTTTTCGCGCAACTCGAAATGGGGTCCGTCCGATTTCGGGTGCAAACAATGGGGCGACAGCCAATTGCCTTCGGCGGCCCGCGTCTGTCCTGCGTCCGTCCCGGCGCGCACTCCGCGCGGCACCAGGACTCCCGCAATGACTTGACGCCGTGTCGCATGGCCTGGCATCTCGTCTCCACCGGCGCTCACGCGCCGCACTCCGACCAAACGCTCGGCCCTACGCCTACCCGGGGGGCGCCGCACTCCGCTCGGCGCTTACCCTCCCTCGCTTCCCTGTGCTCCTCCAGCGTCTTCGGGAATCCTGGAATGGCAGGGAAAAGCCTACACGAGATCGTCCCGGATGCCTCCAAGAAGCCGCTACAGACCGTGATTCGGGGCCAGGTAGCCTCGATAGCATCATCCACGCTCGCGCATTTTAAACGTGGGTTGTGGCTGGGGAGGACCCGGTAACATGTTGACGGCGGAGCGCGATTGCGCGGTAACTGGGGGCACATGCAGCAGGGCGTAAACGGATCTTATCGGAGAGCTGCGCAGCTGACGGGTACAGGGGAGAATGAGCGACTTATGGCGGCTCCATCATGCTGTGCACGGTGTCCGAGCTGATTCACGCTGTGGAGAAAACGGGCTGGGGGATAAAAGTCATGCGCACCGGCGCTTCGAATCGCTGCGGACGATTACCTTGTGGAAGCAAAATCTGGATCGTGCCTATGGGGATCGCGAGCCTCCGGGCCAGCTGAGCTATCTGCGCGGCCTGATCAATGAGACGCTGAAGTCACCGATCGCCTGGTGTCGTTCCTTTCCCCTCATCGATATCGTGGCCGAGAAAACATGAGTAAAACATGAATGATACGTCGGCGGCGCGATTCGATCCGCGATCACCGGAATTTCGGGCCGATCCTTATCCCGCCTATCGGTATCTTCGGACTCACCAGCCGATATACCACCGGGCCGAGCAGAAGGGTTGGATACTGACGCGCTATGCGGATGTCGCGGAAGTCCTGGCCGAATTCTTCCGGAACCGGATCGCTGAATGCCGCGCCGGTTCCGAGCCGGGGGACGACCTGATCGGCATGCTGATTGAAGAAGAGGGGCAACTGAGCGAGGAAGAGCTGTTGGCAAAATGCATCTCAGACGCTGGCACAATCCCCGCCTCTCCTTCGGTTCTGGAATGGATGAACCTAGACGCCGGAGAGCTGGAGGATATCAAGTGTTTTATGGAGAAGCTGACCAGGAAGGCGGAGAACTCGAAGCCAAATGGAAGAAAAAAGCCAGTTATTGATCGAATATTATACCCCATGCTTTAATCTCCAAAAAAACTAGAAATAGAAATATCAAGACCTTAAACTAGGAAATTCTGAATTTTTAAACCGTCGTGCCAATCGCGAATAGAACAAGATTAACAGGATTATTTTTTTCTGAATAATCAATTATAAAAAACTGTCAATCCTGGGAATCCTGTCAATCCTGTACCATTAGAAGACAGGCTCGGAGGTTGGGGGTTACTCCTTTCAAACCTCCCGATAGATCTCCCCTCCCGCTTCCAGGAACTCGGCGGATTTGGCTTTCATTCCCTCTTCTACCGCGATCTTCGGGTCTTCGATCCGGTGGGACTCGGCAAAGTCGCGCACGTCCCGGGTGATCTTCATGGAGCAGAAGTGAGGGCCGCACATGGAGCAGAAGTGGGCGACCTTGTGCGCCTGGTGGGGCATGGTCCGGTCGTGGTATTCGCGGGCGCGCTCCGGGTCGAGGGATAGGTTGAACTGGTCTTCCCACCGGAACTCGAAGCGCGCCTTGGAGAGGGCGTTGTCCCGCAGCTGGGCACCGGGAAGGCCCTTGGCCAAGTCAGCGCTGTGGGCAGCAATCTTGTAGGTTATGATGCCGTCACGCACGTCGTCCCGGTCGGGCAGGCCCAGGTGTTCCTTGGGGGTGACATAGCAGAGCATGGCGGTGCCGTACCAGCCGATGTTGGCCGCCCCGATGCCGGAGGTGATGTGGTCGTAGGCGGGAGCGATATCGGTAACCAGCGGACCCAGGGTATAGAAGGGGGCCTCGAAGCAGTCTGCGAGTTCCCTGTCCACGTTCTCTTTGATCATGTGCAGGGGGACGTGACCCGGGCCCTCGATCATGACCTGTACCTCGTGCCCCCAGGCGATCCTGGTCAACTCGCCGAGGGTCTCCAGCTCCGCGAACTGGGCCCGGTCGTTGGCGTCCGCGATGGAGCCGGGGCGCAGGCCATCGCCCAGACTGAAGGCGACATCGTAGGTTCGCATGATCTCGCAGATGTCTTCGAAATGGGTGTAGAGAAAGCTCTCCCGGTGGTGGGCGAGACACCACTTGGCCATGATGGAGCCGCCGCGGGAGACGATGCCGGTAACCCGCTCTGTGGTCAAGGGCACGTAACGCAGCAGCACGCCGGCGTGGATGGTAAAATAGTCTACTCCCTGCTCCGCCTGCTCGATGAGGGTATCGCGGAACAGCCCCCAGGTCAGCTCCTCGGGGCTGCCGTCGACCTTCTCCAGGGCCTGATAGAGCGGCACGGTGCCGATGGGTACGGGGGCATTGCGCAGGATCCACTCCCGGGTCTCGTGGATGTTCCGGCCGGTGGACAGGTCCATCAGGGCGTCACCGCCCCAGCGGGCGGACCAAACCATCTTTTCCACCTCTTCGGCGATGGACGAGCTGATGGCCGAGTTGCCGATGTTGGTGTTGATCTTCACCCGGAAGTTGCGCCCGATAATCATGGGTTCCAGCTCCGGGTGGTTGATGTTCGCGGGGATGATGGCGCGGCCGGCGGCTACTTCCGAACGGATGAATTCGGGGGTGATCCTCGCGGGCAGGTCGGCGCTGCAGGCCTGGCCGCGGTGTTGACGCAGGAGCTTTTCGTAGCGCGGATCGGACCGCAACCAGTCGAGTTGCATGTTCTCGCGAATAGCGACGTATTCCATCTCCGGGGTAATCAGGCCCCGCCGCGCATAGTGTAGCTGGGAGACATTGGCACCCGCTTTGGCCCGGCGCGGGGCGCGGATATGCCCAAAACGCAGGTGGGCGAGGCCGGGGTCTTCCCGGCGCCGGCGGACGAACTCGGAGTTGGGGCCGGCCAGCGGTTCGGTATCTCCCCGTGCCTCGATCCAGGCAGTGCGTACCTCGGGCAGGCCGGCAAGCAGGTCGATGCGGGCGCCGGGGTCCGTGTAGGGGCCGGAGGTATCGTAGATGTAGATCGGCGGGTTCTCCTCAATCCCCTGGTTGGTGTGGGTAGGGGTCAGGGTCACCTCGCGCATGGGCACGCGGATGTCGGGGCGCGAGCCTCGCAAGTAGATCTTGCGCGAGGCGGGAAAGGGTTTGGCAACCTGGTCCGAGAGCCGAGCGGTCTGAGTGATGAATTCTTCGGGGATGGCGTTCATATCGGTTACCGGCTACCAGTCACCGGCTCTCAGTGGCCGGCAACCGGCGACTGGTAGCCGGAAGGTCAACTCGTTCATCGATAAAGAAATTGATATGGTCTTATCCCGCAGATTGTCGTCGGAACGGATTGTTCGGTTACCGACCCTAGGCGAGCTCTTTCGCCTGGCCTACCCAGTTGTCGCGCTTGATGCGTCCCGAAAAGCGAATGATCTCCTTTTCCAGGCGTTCGATGTCGTCGTCCGAAAGGGCCGCGAGCTGCGTATAGCTAGAGATACCCGCCGCGTTCAGCTTCCGCTCCAAACCCGGTCCGATACCATCGATTGCTGTCAGATCATCTTGTTTCCGTGCTGCCTTGGGCGGCGCTTTTGGCATTACCTTGACCTCCTCCAACGGCTTGGCGGCTATGGGTTTCGTTTCCGTTTTTTCCGTGGGGGCCACTGCGGCTGCGGGTTCGGAGGCGGATGGCGTCTCGGCAGGGGTGGCCGACTGGCGTTTCTGAACCCCTCCTACCGGGGAGAATGCATAAAAGACCTTGATCGATTCCAGGATGCCACCCAGATAGGCCATTGTCCCCTCGGACAAACTGAACGTATTTCGTTCCACCGTCTTCACGAAATCTTCCCACTCGGTATGGCCCCATACCCCTTTGTGTTGTTTAACAAAGGTTACACTTTCGTTGACGACGGCTCTCACGACCTTCTCCACGCTCTCGGTTGCGGCCGCCGCCGTGTAAAACCGCTTGGTCGCTTCCAGCAGATTACCCAGATTCGCCTGCATCTCTCTGGAGAGATCGAACCCCTTCGCCTGCAGGTTGGACATGAAATTCGTCCAGGCCGCATGGTCCCATAGGCCCTTTCTCGTCGTAACAAAGTCGGCTGCCAGCTTCGTCAGCTCTTCGAATCTGGTCGTTTTCCCGGTTGTCATTGAAGCCTCCTCGGGTGGTAGTCGGGATTTCAGAGTCTGTCCAGCTTACGTGGTTCGCGGCGAGGGATCGAGAAGCAAAAGTAGGGTTTTCTGCTCGCTCGAGGCGCATAGTGGATCGATGCAACGAGATCGAGCGGGAAATCTCACTGGTCTCGTCGGTTCCACGATAGCAGGGTCGTAAGTCAGACCGGCCCTCACTAGACCGTAAGCGTCGATAGCTGCATCGGGGTGCGTTTGCCGTCGACAACGACGATGCTACTTTCGGTCACATGGTAGCGTTTTTTGTCCGCCTCGAGATCGTAGCCGATCGTCGTGCCTGCGGGAATGCGCACGTTTTTTTGCAGAATACAGTGGCGCAACTTGGCATTGCGGCCGATGTCGCAATTATCGAATATGACGCAGGCGTCGATCTCGGATCTAGCATGAACGTAGACGTTTCGACCCAGCACGGAATCTCTTACCTGTCCCCCCGAGACGATGCAGCCCCCAGAAATGACCGAATCGATGGCCTGTCCCCGGCGATCCTTCTCGTCGAATGCGAACTTGGCCGGCGGATCGGGATAGCTGGCAGTGCGCAACGGCCACTGCCGATTGAACAGGTTGAGCTCCGGGGAGATGGCGCGGATATCCATGTTGGCCTCGTAGAAGGCGTCGAGGGTGCCCACGTCACGCCAGTAGGGGGTCTTGTCGGGGTCTTCTCCCGGTATCGGATTGGTGTTGAAGTCATAGGCGAAGAGTTCGGCCTGACCGATGGCCTTGGGCAGGATATCCTTGCCGAAGTCATGTGAGCTGTCGGGATCGCGCTGGTCCTCCTCGATCATCTTTACCAGCATCTCGGTGCTGAAGACATAGTTTCCCATGGAGGCGTAGACTCGATCCAGATCCCCGGGCATGGTCGGGGCATCGGCCTGCTTCTCATGAAAACCGACGATGCGCCCGCTGCCGGTCGCCTCGATCACGCCGAAGTCTTTGGCGAACTTTTTATCCGTAGGCAAGGCGGCAACCGTGGCATGGGCGCGTTTCTGCTCGTGGTACTCGATCATCGCGCGGATGTTCATGCGATAGATGTGATCCGCGCCGAATACGACGACGACATCGGGTCTCGATTGCTCGATGAGGTTGATGTTTTGGTGTATGGCATCGGCGGTCCCCCGATACCACTCCTTGCCCTCAGTGCGCATCTGGGCCGGTACTGGAATCAGGAACTCGTTCTTCAGGACGCCCCCGAACTGCCAGCCGTCGCTCAGGTGCTGCAGCAGGGACTGACTGCGGAACTGGATCAACACATAAATGGAATAGATTCCGGAGTTGATCAGATTACTGAGCACGAAATCGACGATTCGGTACTTACCGCCGAACGGGACCGCCGGCTTGGCGCGTTCCCGGGTCAATGGGTAGAGTCGCGTGCCTTCGCCCCCGGCGAGAACGAAGGCCAGAACCTTAAGCTGCATAGCTGTCCCCTGTGCTGGAATATTGTTTAGAGCTTACGCGAAAAAACCATGCGGATATTTGTATTTCCCGGCAAGGTTAGCCCGGTTGCGGGTAGTGGGCAAGACCGGGCAGGCCCGGCGCGGATGTTTGCCAGAGGGCCGGGTCGGGGGTAGTGGCTGAATTTCAAGTGGTTGAGTCTACCAGCCCCGACTGCGCCGTTCCGGCAGGGAATGCCGGAATCTGCCGGGCCGGGAATGGTAAAACAGTGGGGATTCGAATCATCGGGTTGCACGACCGATCCACTTGAAATTTAACCACTACCGGACACTGCTGTCCGATAAAACGTTTGTTCTTGTTGCGTAACTCCTTGTAAGGAAATGAAAGATAGTCACTTTAAGAGTGTCAGCGATTTAAATCACCTCGCGCATCTTCAAAATACCCCCTTCTGGGGATGTTGGGGACCCGGTTATGCACATCGGCAAACTCGTTTTTTCTTAGGTCATTGACTCTTTACCGATGCATGCGTTTCGTCGAGGCGTTGCGCGGTACGACGGCAACCGCTACAAGAAGACATTTTCCTGTCTCGACCAATACCTGCGCATGACCTTCACGCAGTTAACCTATCGCGAGAGCCTACGCGATATTGAAGTTTGCCTGCGCGCCCAGAAGGACAAGTTGTACCACAGGGGTATCCGGGGCAACGTTTCCAGAAGCGCCGTGGCCGACACGAATGAACGCTGAGATTGGCGTATTTAGGCAGATCTCGCTCAGGCATTGATTCGCACCGCTCGCCCCCTGTATGTCAGAGGACTTGGGGCGTGATCTTGACAACGCGGTTTATGCACTCGATGCCTCTACCATCGACCTGCACCTATCCGTCTTCCCATGGGCACTGTTTCGCTCAACCGAATCTGCGGTCAAGCTCCAGACCCTGTTCGATCTTCAAGGCAACATCCCAACCTTTATCCACATCTCCGACGGCAAGCTATACGACGTCAATGTCCTTGATCTACTGACCCCGGAGCCCGGCACCTTCTACATCATGGATCGTGGCCATGTAGACTTCAAGCGCCTGTTCACGTTGCACAGAACAGGGCGTTTCTTCGTCATCCGCGCCAAGTACAATACCAAATACAGGTATCGCTACTCTCATCCCGGGGACGAATCCGGTGGTGTTCGATGCGATCGGGCCATTGCACTGAGCGGAGTTAAGTCCGTGCGTGACTACCCCCTGCCATTACGCCGTATCCGCTACCACGATGTTCAGACCGGCAAGACGTCCAACTTCTTGACCAACAACTCCGCCATTCCAGCGCAGACGGTAGCGGATCTCTACCGATACCGCCGGCAAATTGAATTGTTCTTCAAGTGGATCAAGCAACACCTACGCATCAAATCGTTCTTCGGGACCTCCGAGAACGCGGTCAAAAGCCAGATTTGGATCGCTATCTCGGTTTACATCCTCGTCGCTATCATCAAGAATCGCCTTGACAG
>Ga0209364_1000013_pt1 | contig 35103 bp, 41 predicted proteins | sample WorMetHERISLAND2_3_FD_187387 | JGI IMG/M metagenome (GOLD analysis project Ga0209364, IMG submission 187387) | Marine gutless worms symbiont microbial communities from Max Planck institute for Marine Microbiology, Germany - Olavius albidus HERON... | ecosystem: Host-associated > Annelida >... | reverse complement strand
GGGAGGGTAAGCGCCGAGCGGAGTGCAACGACCCCCGCGTAGGCGTAGGGCCGAGCGTTTGGTCGGAGTCTAGCGCGTGAGCGCCGGCGGAGACGAAATGCCAGGCCATGCAACACAGCGTCAAGTCATTGCGGGAGTCGCTGGTGCCGCGCAGAGTGCGCGCCGGGATGGACGCAGGACGAACGCGGGCCGCCGAAGGCAATGGCCGTCGCACCATTGTTTGCACCCGAAATCGGACGGCCCCCATTTGGGTTGCGCGAAAAATGGCGACGCTCCAGCTTAAAGTGGCTGTTTTTCATTACAAGGTCCGGGGGATTCAAGACCGTGCTTGAGTGCACGGTGGACCGGCGCCTTGGCCTTCACCCGCCACGTCGATGGAATCCTCGATACACTCGGAGCCTCCGGCACCCACCCGATCCGTGAAAGATTACATCAACTCACCGGCAGAGCTGATCGCGGCCATCCGCGGTGCGGCGCAAGCCATTTGGGACAAGTATTGGAGCATTCAAGGCACCCGGCGCCAGGAGACCCTGGACCAACTCGAGGCCCTCAAGTGGAAACCGTTCTACGAGATCGGTCGGTCGAATCAGGCGTACACCAACGGGCGCTTGCTTTGCCCATCCTACTTTTTTTACGTCCTTTGCGCTTTTGCGGTTCAAAGCGATTCTGTGTAAAAAAAGGGACCTTAAGAAAGCAACCGGGTTACAGAGGTAAGTTGTTGGGTAAAGTCAGAGGGCCGCCATCCTGGCGGCAAATAGCTGCCGGCAAGGTGCCGGCGCTCCGATGGATGGTCTCAGTTATCAGTGGGCAAATTGTCTGGTGTCTGCCTTCTGCCCACTGATAACTTGGGGCGCTGATCGTCCCTGCGGCTTTGTTCAACTTACCCGACCCGCTTCCATGCCAAGGTCTTGTTTCAGCAATGAGTATTATTCGGTCGCCCTAGCCGGCTACCGGCAACCGACGGCCGGCAACTCGAGTATACTGTGCTCTTCTCGCAAGACCTCCGCCATACCGCCCGTGCAATGGACGAGCAGAAACCCAGACGCGGCATCTATCTCCTGCCCAATCTCTTCACGACCGCAGCTCTGTTCTCCGGTTTTTACGCGGTGCTCGTGGCCATGCAGGGACGCTTCGAGGCTGCCACGCTTGCGATCTTCGCCGGCACGGTGCTGGACGGACTTGATGGGCGGGTCGCCCGCCTGACCAATACCCAAAGCGATTTCGGGGCGGAGTACGACAGCCTCTCCGATATGGTGGCCTTCGGCATCGCCCCGGCCCTGGTAGCTTACGAATGGGCCTTGAGCGGGCTCGGCAAGGTCGGCTGGCTGGCCGCCTTTGTCTATGTCACTGCCGCTGCCCTGCGTCTTGCCCGTTACAATACCCAGGTCGGCAGTGCGGACAAGCGTTACTTCCAAGGCTTACCGAGTCCATCGGGAGCGGCGATCATCGCCGCGGGGGTCTGGATCGGAGCCGATTACGGCATCGCCGGGTCGGAGGTGAGCTGGCTGGCCGCCTTCATCACCACCTGCACCGGTCTGCTCATGGTGAGCAACTTCCGGTTTCACAGCTTCAAGGAGATCGATCTGCGCGGACGGGTCCCCTTCATCTTCGCGGTCGTGGTGATGCTCGGCTACGCGGTGGTGTTGCTGCATCCGCCGGTGGTCTTGTTTGTCGGTTTCCTGGGTTACGCGGTCTCCGGCCCCGTCATTACGCTGGTACGTCGGCGGCGGCGTAAGGTGACCCGCAAGCGGGAGCGGAGTGCCCGGCAGGCGCCGTCCCAGGACGAGGATAGCCCCTGACCGTTTTTTGAACCGCAACCTGTGATTCAGCGCGGTTTAGAGATTGTATAAAAACTAAGGTATTGATTTTCGGAATTTCCTAGTTTAAGGCCTTGATATTTCTATTTCTAGTTTTTTGGGGATTAAAGCATGGGGTATAATATTCGATCAATAACTGGCTTTTTTCTTCCATTTGGCTTCGAGTTTCTCCGCCTTCCTGGTCAGCTTCTCCATAAGACACTTGATATCCTCCAGCTCTCCGGTGTCCAGGTTCACCCATTCCAGATCGGCGTCTTCCAGATGATCTATATCATCAATGTCAAAGTGTGGATAGACCATATTTCCAGAGTATATCTGGCGTCCTCAGCCTTTTCTCTTTCATCCATCGCCTTGCAATATCGTTTATAGGTCATTTCGTGGGCGAAATCCTCTGGAAAGTCCGTGTAATCCCTGTGATACATAGGGATCATTGTATAGAATCTTTCCTCCAAGTCCCGTCCCGGAGGCCGTCATAGAGATTGATCAACTTATTTTCCTGTGATCCCATTGCATATCCTGTCAATCAATGTCAAGACCTTAAACTAGGAAATTCCGTTGATTTTACATAAAAACCCACTACTGTCCGGGGAAATTATCAAATAGATTCCGTTGGTTATGGGTATAGGCAGTATCGCTTATGGATTCCATTCTAGCAACCAATCAACCTGATAATATAGGATAAAGGCGTTTGAGCTTGATCCGTGCATCTTCCGTAGTAAAGCGCCAATCGACGGGTTGATTGGATTAGTTCCGGGTCTCCGTCCATACCTGAGCGACCGTCGCGAGATCCAGTAGTCGCCGGCAAGCATTGCCATCCTAACACGCTGAACTCACATTCGGTCAGGTTGAGTCAACCGCTATGCTTGGGGGTGTAGACGAATTCTAATTTGTCCAACAATGAGCGGGCCACGTGCGGTGGGAACACTTTATATAGGGAGGCACCGCCGGGTGATCAGATTGTCCATGACTAAGGTGATACACGGGTTGCCTGCGATAATCTTCTTGCACCAACCGCCGAACGCCTTGCGCCCATTGCTCGGCGGCATGATTATCCACTATGTCGATGCGACGCCAGTTCTTGAAGGGGGCATAAAACGCCAGCAAATGGGCGACGCCATTCCGTTCGTATTCCACGTTGTAGCGTTCGCTCTGCCTCCCCCCGGTTTGGCCGGTATCAGGTCACGCGCTTCGCGCGCGCATTGCTCGCTGGTCTCGTCCATACGCACCACCGGATAGGCCGGATCAGACGTGCGCCGGTACACGGCCAATATCGTTTCCATCTGGCACACGAAGGCCGCATTCGCAGGCGCGGGAATGCACCACATCCGCTTCTGCCAGGGTTTGATGGCGTTTTTTTTACACTTGACGCACGGTCTCGGGGGATATCGATTCCACCACCTTCAATTCCACCAAGCGATCCCCCAACAGCCGTAAGGTCCACCGGGCATGTCCCGCCAGAGCAGCTCGCTACAGGCGATACTCACCAAGCGTGCTTCGCCTTCACCATCCACCGCGAACATTGGCGCCGATCCAGTGCCGCCGGTAAGCCCTCGCACACACACCGTTGGCGAATTTGCTCCACCATGCGGCGGCTACAACCCACCCGCTCCGCCACCTCTCGGTCGATCAGGCCGTTTCCGTATTCGCCTTCGTCCGCCAGCAACAACACTTGGGCGTGACGGCGACGATAGGCGGCCTCCCGTCCTCGCTTCACCAGACCTTCCAGTTGCTCACGCTCTACCCCGCTCAGTCGCACCACATAACGTTTCTTCACGGCTGATTCCTCAAGGCTTGACCACAACACCAGCAGAATCAGTTTAGCATCCTAATTTTTCTTGTGGTCGGACTACGAAGTGAAAGCCTGTCATTCCGGCAGGGAGAGCCGGAATCTGCCGGTGCCAGGGAAGGTCAGCTGCGGGGACTCTCCGCAGCAGCAATCGATACCTGGTACCAGACTCACCCGTCCTTGGCGCGGGCGACATATCCGCCCGAGCGGGTGTCGACCTTGACCAGCTCGCCGCTCTGAACGAACAGCGGGACGCGCACCACTGCCCCGGTCTCCAGGGTCGCCGGCTTACCGCCGCCGCCGGAGGTATCGCCCTTGAGCCCCGGGTCCGTTTCCGTGATCCTGAGCACCACGAAATTGGGCGGCTCGATGTTCAGCGGGGAGCCATTCCATAGGGTGACATCGCACACATCCTGTTCCTTGACCCAGTTGACGGCCTCTCCCATTGCGGCGGCATCGGCGGACAATTGCTCATAGGACTCCGGGTCCATGAAATACCAGAACTCGCCATCGGTATAGAGATACTGCAGCCGGGTCTCATGGACGTCGGCGGCCTCCACGGACTCTCCGGATTTGAATGTCTTCTCCACCACGCGCCCGGTCTTCAGGTTACGAACCCGTACTCGGTTGAAGGCCTGCCCCTTTCCGGGCTTGACGAACTCATTCTCGACAATGACGTAGGGGTCGCCATCGAGCATGATCCTGAGACCGCCACGAAACTCGTTGGTGCTGTAACTTGCCATATGTCCTCCCGATCAGAAGGGCTGAAATCATCAATCCCAGGGGGTGATCTCAATTCAGGATAACACTGTGATATCAGGGGCTGTTGACATTATCGTCGTGCCAACCGCTAATCGGACAAGATTAACAGGATATTCAGGATTAACAGGATTATTTTTTCTAAAGGGTCTAGATAATTTTAGAGAGGATTTTCGCTCAGCAGAGAGAGTCTTTTATCATAGAGTTTTCCTCTCGATAATTAAATCTGAACTCACATTCTTTGAGGTGTAGATGAAACGCCTGTTTGGGAACATCCTTGAATTTCGCAAGCCTCCGTTTAGCATATGACCGGAATGATTCAATGCCGTTGATATGGCAATTGCCTCGCGCAAATTCGTTACTGATGGACGCGGAGATGCTTCTCATAACCCATGTCTACCAACCCATTGTAACCCCTCCAGCCATCGCTATCGAGGGCTATCTGGCCCCGAATCGCGGCCTGGAGCGACTTCTTGGAGGCATCCGGGACGATCTCCGTGTAGACCTTTCCCTGCCGTTTCAGGATTCCGAAAACGATGTTTTACCCCCGGCTCCATGCCCCTTTTCCCCGAACACGGCGGGCGCTAAAAGAGGATTCACCCACTTCAACCTCGCCGGAGAAAGGCGATGAGGCGTCACAAAGCTGGACGATTCTGGTTCGTAGCTTGAAGAACCGTTGATTGATCGTCGGGCGGCTTATATCACTCAGCGCGGCGAGTTTCGAGGCCGGTAGATTATGCGTAAAATAGCGCATGATCAGTCTGAATTTGGCTTCCGAAAGGCGTGAACGCCTGAAAGACCTGTTTTTTCCTTGCATAACATAACCGTAGCATGCAGTTGCAGATGCTAAAGTTATCTAGACCCTAAGGTGATATGGGGTACTAGATCCCAAGGTTGTACCGGGGACAGGGCAACCGAATAATAAAGATATAATAAGCAAAGAGTTTACTATAGCTCTGGTGTCCAAACTGGAGTCTGGGGTATGTGTAGCGATTTGCTCTCGCATTTTTCGGCGATCAAAGAACCCCGCTCGGACAAGAACAAGCGTTATGATCTGGAGGAAATTTTACGGTTGCACTGCTGTCCGACAAAACGTTTGTTCTTGTTGCGTAACTCCTTGTAAGGAAATGAGAAACAGCCACTTTATGAGTGCCACCGATTTGAATCACCTCGCGCATCTCCAAAATACCCCATTCTGGGGATTTTGAGGACCCGATTATGCACATTGGCAAGCTCGTTTTTTCTCAGGTCATTGACTCTTTACCGATGCATGCGTTTCGTCGAGGCGTTGCGTGGTACGATGGCAACCGCTACAAGAAGACATTTTCCTGTCTCGACCCACTACTATCCTGGGAAATTATCAACTAGATTCAGTTGGTTATGGGTATAGGCAGTATCGCTTATGGATTCCATTCTAGTAACCAACAGAGCTAGAAGAGTGTTTTCGAGTAAGGTCAGGCTCAGAATCCGTAACATCCGGAGCGTCGCCATTTTTTCGCGAAACCCGAAATGGGGTCCATCCGATTTCGGGTGCAAACAATGGGGCGACGGCCATTGCCTTCGGCTACCCGCGTTCGTCCCGGCGCGCACTCCGCGTGGCGTGGCACCAGGACTCCCGCAATGACTTGACGCCGTGTCGCATGGCCTGGCATTTCGTCTCCGACGGCGCTCACGCGCCGCACTCCGACCAAACGCTCGGCCCTACGCCGGGGGCGGCGCACTCCGATCGGCGCTTACACTCCCTTGCTTCCCTGTGCTATAGATTCTGAGCCTGACTTATTCGAAAACACTCTTCTAGTAGTCTACCCACAAGAAAAATTAGGATGTTAAGCTGATTCTTCAAGAGTTGTGGTCAAGCCTTGAGGAATCAGCCCTGAAGAAACGTTATATGGTGCGATTGAGCGGGGTAGAGCGTGAGCAACTGGAAGGGCTGGTGAAGCGAGGACGTGAAGCCGCCTATCGTCGCCGTCACGCCCAAGTGTTGTTGCGGGCGGACGAAGGCGAACGCGGAAACGGCCTGATCGACCGAGAAGTGGCGGAGCAGGGTTGTGGTTGTAGCCGTCGCACGATGGAGCAAATTCGCCAACGGTGTGTGTGCGAGGGCTTCCCGGCGGCACTGGAGCGGCACCAACGTTCGCGGGTGCTGGATGGTTAAGGCGAGGCGCGCTTGGTGAGTATCGCCTGTAGCGAGCCGCCGGCGGGACATGCCCGGTGGACCTTACGGTTGTTGGTGGGTCGCTTGGTGGAATTGAAGGTGGTGGAATCGATATTCCCCGAGACCGTGCGTCAAGTATTAAAAAAACGCCATCAAACTCTGGCAGAAGCGGATGTGGTGCATTCCCGCGCCTGCGAATGCGGCCTTCGTGTGCCAGATGGAAACGGTATTGGCCGTGTACCGGCGCACGTCTGATCTGGCTTATCCGGTGGTGCGTATGGACGAGACCAGCGAGCAATGCGCGCGCGAAGCGCGTGACCCGATACCGGCCAAGCCGGGGCAGAGCGAGCGCTACGACGTGGAATACGAACGCAATGGCGTCACCCACTTGCTGGCGTTTTATGCCCCCTTCGAGAACTGGCGTCACATCGACATAGCGGATAATCATACCGCCGAGCAATGGGCGCAAGGCGTTCGGCGGTTGGTGCAAGAAGATTATCCGCAGGCAACCCGTATCACCTTAGTCATGGACAATCTGAACACCCATGGCGGCACCTCCCTATAAAGCGTTCCCACCGCACGTGGCCCGATCGCTGTTGGACAAATTAGCATGCGTCTACACCCCCAAGCATGGCGGTTGGCTCAACCTGGCCGAATTTTGGCACCCGCCGTGTTCGGGGAAAAGGGGCGTGGAGCCGGGGGTAAAACAATCGTCTTCGGAATCCTGGAACGGCAGGGAAAGGTCTACACGGAGATCGTCCCGGATGCCTCCAAGAAGCCGCCACAAGCCGCGATTCGGGGCCAAGTGAGCCCTACGATAGCATCATCCACCCGGATGGCTGGAGGGGCTACAATGGGCTGGTGGATATGGGTTATCAGAAATATTTCCGCGTCCATCAGTAACGAATTTGCGCGAGGCAATTGCCATATCAACGGTATTTAATCATTCCGGTCATAGGCTAAACGGAGGCTTGCAAAATTCAAGGGCGTTCCCAGACATACGTTTCATCTACACCTCAAAGAATGTGGATTCAGATTTAATCATCGAGAGGAAGGTCTCTATGATAAAATACTCTCTCCGCTGAGCGAAAATCCTCTCTAAAGTTATCTAGACCCTAAATTACGCTCCGGGGCCACGCCAGGGGCGTAGGTCTCCACTTCGGAGCACAGAGGAGCTCGTCGAACATGAGAACCCATCATTTTTCCGCCGGTATCCTGATCGCCGCGTTGGTTGCTGGCCTCCCTGCGGGTAGCTGGGCCGATGACCAAGCCGATTTCGAGAAGGCGATGACCGCGGCGCACGAGGCGCGCAAGAAGGCCGCCGCGGTGGGCGGCGAGTGGCGCGACATCGGCAAATTCCTGAAACAGGCCGAGCAGGCCGCAGCGAAGGGCGATTTCGCAACGGCCGGTAAGCTGAGCTGGCCGAGAAGGCCAGGAAGCAAGGTGAGCTAGGTTCCGAGCAGGCCATGAACCAGAAGGATGTGGGTTTGCCCGAATACATGATCGCCGGCAGCGGCAGGAGCAAATGACCGATCGCCTCCGCCATTGAAACGCCGGACCAAGCTAGGATCTACAAGCGCAGGTGGCGGAATCGGTAGACGCGCTGGATTTAGGTTCCAGTGGGGAAACCCGTGGGGGTTCGAGCCCCCCCCTGCGCACCAATCCCCGTTCCATAGCGCAACCCCTGGTCGTCGGCCGAGCAGGCGACTCTTGCCGATGATTTGCGCACGATTCGGAAACAAGCCTGCCTACCCCCTTCGCCACTTGGGTCCCTTCGATCGATATAGGTTGGAAGCCTTGTGCGAAAAGAGTTGTCGGCAGGTGTGGCAGATTATCGACGTCCTGGAGCAGGGCGGCGATCTACCCGAAACCCAGGGACTCAGCGCGGAAGAACGCCGCTGGCTTCTGCGCGAGCTCAAGCAGATCATGGCAGTCTACAGGGACCGTTGCTCCACGGCTTGAGCCTTCCTTCCGCGGGCGCTCTCCATACGCTAACCACTCGAAAATTCACCACTACCCAGGGTTCAAGCCACTCTCCGGCTAACGACCTCAGCATCATTGCCCAACCGATACGGCACCGCCGCGGTGGGAGGAGGATCTCCCACTACTCTTCCCAGCCTTGGGTCCAGGGTTGAATCCGTGCGACAGGGTTGCAGGACATGGTTCCTGACACCGAGGGCCGCGAGCCTGTCCGCCAGGGGCCGGATGTCCTGCTCGTCGCGCCAGCCCGGCAGGACCGTTGTCCTTACCTGCAGATCGATTCCCGCGTCGAGCAGCAGTGCCAGGCTTTCCCAGGCCCGCGTGCCAGAATCCGGGATCCTAGTGATCGCTGAATAGTCCGCGGGGAGTGCCTTGATATCCAACCCCACCCAGTCGATAAAGGGTAGTAAAAAACGCAGGCGGTTCGGGTAGGGGCCAGCGGTATGCAGACCGATTTTGAAGCCCATCGACCTAGCCTCTTTTATGGCCGCCGGCAGGACGGCCTGCAGCGTCGGCTCGCCGCCACTGAAGACCAAGGCGTCCAACAGCCCAACACGTTTCTCCAAGAAGGCACGCACCTCGGACCAGGGGATTTGCTCTCCGCTTTTCAGCGACAGCAGATGACCATTGTGGCAGTAACGGCAGCGCCAGGGACAGCCCTGGCAGAAGACAACGGCCGCGAGCTCCCCTGGGTAGTCGATGGTGGTCATGGGGGTGAGACCACCGATGCGTAGCGCGTGGGCCGCGGGTGTCATGGAGATGTTTATCCGAAAATAAACGCAAATGGACGCAAATCACATTCGTTGGCGGAAAAGAACGAGATCGCCGGGGTTCGGATTGAGCATGGGGAAATTACCCGCTCGCTTCAATCGTCCGCAGATGACGCAGATTCGCGCAGATTAAAAAGGAAACAATCTGTGAAAATCTGCGTCATCTGCGGACAGAAAAGAAGATGTGATCTTTTGCAACCGATTTGCATTGATTCGCGTTCATTTGCGGGAAAAAGGCTTAAGCGGCACGCTCAATCATCCGCTCCATTGTTCCCGCCGAGCACTCGCTGAAGTATTGCCGCTCCCGGTGTTCGGAGCACTTCCCGGCATTGAAGGCGGATACGGGGCGGTGGTAACCCATGACGCGGGTCCAGACTTCGCAGCGGGTGCGTTCGTCGTCGCGCGGGATCGGTTCATTAGTCGGTATCATGTTTCCAGGACCTCTTGGATTTTTTGCAACCGTTTAGCCCCTACCTCGCCATTCCGGCTGGGACGCTGGAATGACGAGGTGGGTGCTGAACGGTTACGGTTAAGTCAGGCCGCGACCGGCTCCCTGACAGGTACAGGCATCTGTTCTGCTATCTCCGCCCGTTTCCGTGCACTCAGCTCCGCGTCGCAGGTGGGACAGAACTCGTGCTCACCGGGGAGATAGCCGTGTTTGGGGCAGATGGAGAAGATGGGCGTCACCGTGATGTAGGGCAGGCGGAAGTTGGTCAGGGACCTCCTTACCAACCGCTTGCAGGCCTCCACGCTGGAGATGTGCTCGCTCATGTAGAGGTGGAGCACGGTGCCGCCAGTGTATTTGGACTGGAGCTCCTCCTGCAACGCCAGGGCCTCAAAAGGGTCGTCCGTATAGCCCACCGGGAGTTGGGAGCTGTTGGTGTAGTAGGGGGCCTCCGGGGTCCCGGACTGGATGATATCCGGATACCGCTTGTGGTCTTCCTTGGCGAAGCGGTAGGTCGTACCCTCCGCCGGGGTGGCCTCCAGGTTGTACATGTGCCCGGTCTGCTCCTGAAACGCGACCATTTTGTCGCGCACCCGGTCGAGAAAACGAGCGGCTAAGGCCTGCCCCCGAGAACTGGTGATGTCGTCGGCATCGTGGGTGAAGTTGCGGATCATCTCGTTGATGCCGTTGACGCCGATGGTGGAGAAATGGTTGCGCAGGGTGCCCAGAAACCGCTCGGTGTAGGGAAAGAGCCCCTGGTCCATGTGGCGTTGGATGACCTTCCGCTTGATCTCCAGGCTGTTGCGGGCGAGCTCCAACAGGGTATCGAGCCGGGCGTAAAGTCCCTCCTCGTCACTGGAGTGTTGGTATCCCAGGCGGGCGCAATTGATGGTCACCACGCCGATGGAGCCGGTCTGCTCCGCGGAGCCGAACAACCCGTTCCCGCGCTTGAGGAGCTCGCGCAGGTCGAGTTGCAAGCGGCAACACATGGAGCGCACCATGTTCGGCTTGAGCTCGGAGTTGATGAAGTTCTGAAAATAGGGGAGCCCGTATCTGGCGGTCATGGCAAACAGCCGGTCCGCGTTCTCGCTTTTCCAAGGAAAATCCTCGGTGATGTTGTACGTCGGGATGGGGAAGGTGAAGATACGCCCCTTGGCATCTCCCGAGGTCATCACCTCGATATAGGCCCGGTTGATCAGATCCATCTCCGCCTGGAGGTCACCGTAGGTGAAGGGCTGTTCTTCGCCGCCGATGATCGGGATCTGTTCACGCAGGTCTTCCGGGCAGACCCAATCGAAGGTGAGGTTGGTAAAGGGGGTGTTTCCGGTAACGAAGGTCTTGCCGCGACGACGTGCAATGAAGGTGCCGTTGCGAGTAGTCGGGCACCAGACCTTGCCACGATAGGCGCGACGTTGAATGAGCTGGATGTAGGTCTCGCGGTTACGGACGATGTTGAGTACATGCGCGCCCGAGTCCGCTCGCGTGTGGACGGTACTGCCGTAGCCGGCCAGGACACAAAGCTCCTGCAGCGCGTCCAGATTCTCCCGGTCGTTGGTGTAGATGCGGACGCAACCGTTCGCCTCGACGCTACCGTCGCCCCGAATGTAGGTGTCCAGAAAGAGCCTGATCTGGCGAGCCGAAAGGGTGCGGATTAGCGGCGGCACGCACTTTCGCATCGTGTAGCGCAGCACCAGCTCGCTGCCCTCCGCATTGAGCCGATAGCAGCAGACCGGGTAATTGGCGTAGGTTCCAGTCTGCAACCGTTCGTGCCAACTCAGCCCCAGCCCGGTGGACTGCCAGAAGCTTACGTGGCGACGACCGGCGCTGAAATCGAAATTTCCCTCGGATACGACCCAGGCCAAGAGCTCGACCAGGTTGTCGTCCACCTCATGGACGGAGGTGGTTTCCCAGGCGTTGGGCACGATGACCGGCGACTCCAGCTCGGCCACCTCCTCAATGTCTTCGAGTACCCAGCGGTCGTCGCTGTTGAACAACTTGCGCATCACCTTGTGCCGAGGTGTTACCCACTGCTCCTGGATGCGGTTGCGCAGCACGTACATTTCACCATCGAAGTCGTAGGCGGTTATCGCCAACGGCTCCAGATATTCCAGCCGGTTATCACGCCAGCCGACCGTCGCGATCTTCTCCCCTTTGAAAATCTGGTCATGGCGCTTCCAGCCGTTTTCCGTCAGGCATTCCGTTTCCTCGTCGACACACTGGCACCCCCACCGGGACGGTACGTTCAGGTTATAGATGAGTTCCTGAATGGCTTGTCTGACCTGCTCATAATTCAGACGATCCTTGCGGACATAGGGGGCCATGTAGGTATCGAAGCTGGAGAAGGCCTGGGCACCGGCCCACTCGTTCTGCAGCGTGCCCAAAAAATTGACGATCTGGCCCACGGCGGAGGACATATGCTTGGGGGGACCGGCCTCCACCTTGCCGGGAACGCCGTTCAACCCCTCGTGCAGGAGGGTACGCAGGGACCAGCCCGCGCAGTAGCCGGCGAGCATGTCCAGGTCGTGGATGTGGAGGTCTCCCTCCCGGTGGGCGCCGCCGACCTCCGGCGGGTAGACGTGGGAGAGCCAATAATTGGCGATCGTCTTGCCGGCACTGTTGAGGATCAGTCCGCCCAGGGAGTAGCCTTGGTTGGCGTTGGCGGCAACGCGCCAATCGGAGCGGTCCAGATACTCGTTGACGGAGGCCGCCACATCCACCAGGGTGCGGCGGTCTTCCCGCAGCCGTGAGTGCTGCTCGCGGTAGACGATGTAAGCGCGGGCGGTCTCGAAGTGGTTGGCAGCGATCAGGGTTTGCTCCACCACGTCCTGAATACCCTCGATGTCCGGGATGCGGCCCAGGTCCAAGCGGTGGCTGACGACCTTGGTCACTTGCGTGGTGAGCCCGGTGGCCTCGAGGGCCCCGAACTCTCCGCTAGCCTGACCGGCACGCAGGATGGCGGACTCGATCTTGCAAGCGTCGAAGGAGACTTCTTGGCCGTCGCGTTTGCGTACGCGGGCTGGCAGGGTCGCGACACGGGGCAGGGTATCGGGCATGATCTCGCTTATTCGTTTAAACCGATCTGTTTAAAAATTTGGCTCATGAGGCCAACTTGTATGACACCACACAAAATCCGCAGAAAATCCAGCGTAACCTCGAGATTATGTGCTCATGAATTTGATAGCGACGTTCCAGCAAATGCTTACGGTCGAGGCCCAATTCTTGCGCCAGATGCCGAGTGGGAACCCCTTGGGCGATGCCCTGCAAGATCCGTACGATCAGACAACAACCGTGATGGGTACCTTGCCACAGGGTTGCCGTAACGCGTTGTAGATCCGACCGCAAGCGCAGCGAAAGGACAACAAGGGCGCGCGATCGCGTCGATGGACCTTCGCGTGCGCGACCGGCATGTGGCACGCCGGGCAACCGAGACCCTCCGGATGCAAAATCGCAACCAGATATGCGTAACATTTCGGCTCATCCATCAAATCGAGGGTTGAGAAACGGATCATCGGCTTCTCCTTTGGCAACTCATTTTGGGGAGCTGATTCTCAGGCTTGACGAGGCGGTTGGATAGCTCTCACTCAGTTGGCCCCATGAGCCGAAAATTTAAACCAATTGGTTTAAACATACAACATCTTGTGTCCGAGATCATCTTGATTTACCAGATATTGGTTCCTGATCCAGGTTGGGCGATGCTGGCGCTCCGATGCTCCATGCCCAACGATCAAACGATCAGGTGTCAGCCTTCTGCCCCTGCCCACTGATAGCTGACAGCTCGGGGCACCGGTCGTCACGGCGACTTTGCCTAACTTACCCCCTCGCTTCCATGCTGGCAGCTCGTTTCAGCAGTAAGTATTATTCGGTGTCCCTAGCGGCCCGAGGCCTGGTGGATCTGTCTTCCGGTATGTTACCGGGGCGTCCCTGGTGCCGGATTCCCCTGTATTCTTCGGCCGTGAGCGGGAGCTTGTCGAGACCCTGGCCGTGCTGCGCCGCCTGGACAAGCCGGGCAATGTCTCGGTGCTCGGGGAGCGGCGCTTCGGCAAATCCTCTTTCCTCAATCAGGTCTACGGCGCCGGAGGACCACAGGGAAGCGAGGGAGGGTAAGCGCCGAGCGGCGTGCCCCCCCGGTAGGCGTAGGGCCGAGCGTTTGGTCGGAGTGCGGCGCGTGAGCGCCGTCAGAGACGAAATGCCAGGCCATGCGACACGGCGTCAAGTCATTGCGGGAGTCCTGGTGCCGCGCGGAGTGCGCGCCGGGACGGACGCAGGACGAACGCGGGCCGCCGAAGGCAATGGCCGGCACCCCATTGTTTGCAACCGAAATCGGACGGACCCCATTTCGGGTTGCGCGAAAAATGGCGACGCTCCGGCTAGCCGTCGAGCCCGATCTGGTCAGTATTCGGGCAACTACCCAGGACTGGTCCGACGCCAGCCTGGAGCGCTTTTTCGGCGGATTGCACCATGCCATCCTGCAGGCACTGGATGGGGCCGGGTACAGCAGAGAAGAAAACGGAGGCGAGGTCCGTGACTACTCGGGTCTGCGGAATTGTATCGGGCGCCTCGCTCAAAAAGGCCTGCAGTTCGTGCTCCTGCTCGACGAGCTGAAACGCATCACAAGCATCAAGGCATTCGACGCAGACTTCTTTGGCAACCTGCGCACCCTGGGCGAGCGACCCGAGTATCGCTTCGGCTACCTCACCGCCAGCCGCCGGCCCCTGAGACGGAGCCTGACCGACGCCCAAAGACCATCGGACCTGGACACCTTCTGGGCCGACAAGGTATGCCCCTTACCGGCTGCCACCCAAATCTGATCCAGTTGGTCCTCGCCCACTACTGGAACGCTCTGAATTCACATTCTTTGAGGTGTAGATGAAACGTATGTCTGGGAACGCCCTTGAATTTTGCAAGCCTCCGTTTAGCATATGACCAAAATGAGTCAATGCCGTTGATAGGGCAATTTCCTCGCGCAAATTCGTTACGGATGGACGCGGAAATGCTTCTGATAACCCATGTCTATCAACCCATTGTAGCCCCTCCAGCCATCCGAGTGGATGATGCTATCAAGGGCCCCAAATCGCAGCCTGTAGCGGCTTCTTGGAGGCATCCGGGACGATCTCCGTGTAGACCTTTCCCTGCCGTTCCAGGATTCCGAAGACGATTATTTTACCCCCGGCTCCACGGCCCCCTTTTCCCCGAACACGGCGGGCGCCAAAAGAGGGTTCATCCCCTTCAACCTCGCCGGAGAAAGGCGATGAGGCGTCACAAAGCTGAGCGATTCTGGTTCGTAGCTTGAAGAACCGTTGATTGATCGTCGGGCGGCTTACATCACTCAGCGCGGCGAGTTTCGAGGCCGGTAAATCGTGCGCAAAATAGCGGATAATCAGTCTGAGTTTGGCTTCCGAAAGACATGAACGCCTGAAATACCTGTTTTTTTTATTGCATAACACAACCTTAGCATACATCTGGAGATGCTAAAGTTATCTAGACCCTCGCTAACGTTGACGCTTTCGTTTTTACTGTCGCTTTCGTTTTTGCTGTTGCTTTCACTGACGTTGGCGCTTTCATTGGTTGTTCTAGCGTTGTCGCTGTCGCTGACATGCTAGGCATTGCCCTTTCTTCTGCTGCCTTGGATATTGAGCTGGGGACTCTTTCTGATTCCGGCCGTCGCGGCCTATGTCTTGGGTCCCCAGGCGGCGGGACTCGATGCAAAGCTGGATCGTCTGGCCCTCTTTCTGGTCCTTGCCCCCCTGATCTTGACGGGCCTTCTGGCCTGCCCCCTGACGGCGGCGATGGCCCTCTGGCAGTATCGGTTTCGTGCGGGGCGAGCATCAGTACCGGAGCGGTTGGCGCGGACCATTGCCTTCCGCTGGCAAAACTTTGCCTATCCCCTACCCGGTCTGGCCCCTATCTGATCCGCCTGGAACAGAACGCAGGTCCAGCGGCAGCATTGGTGCCATCCATCCAATCGGTGCAGTTCAATACCCTCCAGTATGTTGCGGCGCGCCGGGCGGTCCGCGAGCTAGCGTCCGATCCGGCTACTGCACTCCCCTTCTGCGGGATGGTGGCAATAAAAACCAATGGTGCGACCCTGGCAACCCTAGCGCGGGTCAGTACTGCGGGACTGGCAGTCGCCGCGCCGGCCGCGAGGCGAGCTCAGAAGAACCAGGAATCCTTACTACTTGATGTGGGCAGGGTTCGGCGGGGACGATCTTGGTACCTCCCGTTGCGGGGAACTGGGGAACGAGGTTGAGTAGAGGATGCAGAGCTGGAGTTGGTGCAGATTCAAGGGCAACCGCTTTCGGAACGGGTCGCCTATGCCGAGGGACGGTTGGAGGAGCTGGGGGAGACTACGTTGGTCTCAGAATATTGTGGGGCCTCCTGCATGCCTTCCGGGAGCTCGCCGGTCCATTGGCTCTCAGACAACTCGACCGGCTGTCCCCCAAGTCAAGGCTTATTCTGGGTATCAGCCCCTGGCTCGACAGCGGCTGGGGGGGGTGATCCAGGCCGTTCGGACCACGCTGGGTGATCTGGAGCGTTATCGTGGCCTGACCACGAGACTGCCCGACGCCGCCTGCTGGAGACCGGCATGGATCGTCTACGTGGCCTGAGCTGGGAAGACATGCCTGCTTATTGGCGGGGTTATTGCCGGAGAGCTGGTTGCACATCGGCTCGAGGTACTGGCGACCGGGGCCCGCCAAGCCCGGGAGTGGCTGTGCCTGGAGGTAGACTCCCCGGTCGAGCGGTTCGTCCCCGGTGGCCAGACCCTAAGGTTCCTGGTCCGCAACCCCACTGGCGAGCCCGCCGAGGATGGCGAGATCATTATGAAACAACCGACCGCGGGCCTGATCTGGGCCCATCGGGAGGTACGGTTCGGCCTGCTGGAGTGGGCAAGGAGACCCAGATCCGGCTGGATTTCCGGGCCAAAGCTGTGGGGCCTGTGGCTGCAGCTGGAGGGCAAGCCGGCGGTGGTCCTGGTGGGGTCAGCGGCGGATCGGCAAGACCAGTCTGTTGAACAAGATCGAACGGGCCGACCTGCCAGGCACCGACCTGTTGGGATTGACTGTTAATATTCAGGGGGTGGGCAGCGAGTACGATTTCCTCTTCCTCGATGAGACCACCCGGCGCATGGCGGAGCGGTTGGATCTACCGGCAAGCTCGCTGGACTGGAGCGAGCCCTATGCGGCGTTCAAAACCTTTCTGTAAGGTGTCCGGGAGCGGCTTGGGGCTGATCGCGGGACCGGGCACTTTCTGCTCATGCTCGACGAGTGCCTATGACCTGACTCGGGGACAGCCCCTGTTGCTGCAGATGCTCGGGGCCGAGCTGGTGAATCGCCGCAACGAGCAGAAGACCCGCCGGGGCGAAGCACGTAGCGACTATGTGGATACCAACGACTTCGCCGCGGCCGTCGAGGGTGTGGTCCGGGCGGGGACCAACGCCGCCTTCGAGAACCACTGGGAGGAAAGCAACGCGGCTACTCACCGGATCCTCTCGGCCCTCGCTTGGGCCACGGACGAAGCGGCCCGAACCCAGCGGGACATCGCCGGTCTCGAATCGGCCATGCACGAGACCCGCCTTACTCTCCCCTGCGAGCAGACCTTCCCGATCCTGGAGCGGCTGACGGACGATGAGATCCTAGAACGGGACGGCCCCACCTACCGTTTCTGGGTCCCCCTCTATCGCCGCTGGGTCGCCTGGCGCTGGCGCCGGAGCGGGTGCGGGAGGAACGCATCGACGCGAGCCGGGGGTAGGTTGTGTCAAATGGAAGGGCATCCTCGTACCTTATTGGAGGGTGTCGCAAAAGGCACCGATCTCGCTCTTTGACCCCCTTTCCCCAAGCCCCCTGGGAGCGCAGGCATCTTGTCGGCTTCTGCAGGTACCGGCCGGCGGGGGGCAAGGCGATATCCCTGGATCGGCGCCTCGGCGACTCCTGCCGCTTGGAAGGCGGCGCTCCTGGCTCGGGCTTTTGCGACACCCTCTTTTGGAGTGCGGCGGCAACTCGACCCCAGTACCGAGCAGAGTCCGCGGTGCCCGATGTAACCGCAGGGCCGGCTATGGTGCACCTGCCCGCCGCTGCTTTGGATTGGGCACGGTGCCGGGGAGAAAGCGCCGTCGCCGCGGCGCGTGTGAAACCCAGCACCCAAGCTCTCGGCAAAATTTGCTGGCATCCCCCAGCGCCGAGGTTCGATGCAACCGCGCCGCTTTGCCGGCGCACTTCAAAACAAAACAGTCCGGAATCCATAAAGAGCTGAAACCAGTACATCATTTCTTCATATTTTGCATATATCCCGATAGGGTAGACTATGCCCACCAATAACGTCATTAGATGGTGGGCACAACCCACCCTACGGGTTTGATAATGAAAAATAAGGTGAAACATTGTGCTAGCCCAACACGTCCGATCCCACAACCAACACCAAACAACCCAGGACTGTGCCCGGACAGCGGTGTCGAATGAGACGTAACCCGACACGACACCTTCTCAGGCAACACCGAATAACTCCGAACAGATCCGGGATCGGGCTCAACCCCCGGCAATGCGCGGGAAATCGCTTTTCCTGAAGATCGAGCTCACATTGCATCCGTACTTCCGCTTCAAGTCCTCGGCACCGCCGGCTTCTCGGTCCACCAGGGCGACGATCCCGATAATCTCGTAGCCGTCCTGAAGAAACTGCTCGCACGCCCGCGCCGTGGACCCGCCGGTCGTTATGACGTCATCGACCACGACAATCCTGGTGCCCGGCGGCATTTCGTTCTCGATGCGGCTGCGGGTACCGTATTGCTTGGGTTCCTTCCGCACGATCGCGCCGTTGATGGTCGGATGGCCTATTTGATGGGCGTGCATGACGACGGCCGCCACGATGAAATCGGCCCCGAGGGTGAGACCGCCGATTGCCGACGGACGCTCGGGGAATTTGTCGATTTCCTCCAGAAGGACATCCGCGAGCAGCGCCAATCCTTCCCCGTTCAGTGTCGTTTTCTTGCAATCGAAGTAGAAGGAAGAGGAAAGCCCCGCGCTCAGGGTCATATCCTGTCCGACAATCAGGGATTTCTCATCGAGAATCTGCCACAGCCGGTCCCGATTCGCCTGCATTATGTCCTCCATCCGCATGCTCTTGATATACTGTTGATATTTAACACGAGCCGATTATTTTCACGTGTTTAAATGCCCGCAAGGGGTGCGGGGCGCTTGAGGGTGGTCTGCAATCGGCATGGGCCAATCGCCCGTACAACCAGCGGCGGAAGTGCTCAATCCAGTGCCAAAGCGTAGCAAACGAGGCCCCTGCGGGCCGCAGAGCGATGGCCCGGCCCAGATTGTAAGCCATCACATGCCAAGCAAACTCACTGCGTACCCGGCGTACCCGCGGCGCCGAAAGCGGTTCAACCCCTGTTGGAGCCGAAGGACACTGAAGAGCGGCTCCACCATATAGCTTGGCGTCGGCGGTAGCACTGCTGATTCACGGGGGCTGCCATGACCTGACGTAAGGTGGCTTTGGCCTCATCGTTGCGGTAGCGTTTCAGCGTGCGGCCACGTTTGCTAATGGCAGCGTGGGCGTTGCTCACAGGCCACACAGGCGGGGGTACGATAATGGGTATCACCTTCAGCGGGCGTTTTGCCGTGGCAACGCTCGCTGGCCACGAGCTGCGCGCTGGCTGGGCAGCGGTAGCTGTCACTGGCGGCATCGTCAGTGAAGTGTTGTTTCGAATACGGCTGATCATCGGGTCGCGTCCGGTCCTCGTCGGGGAGCGTCCGTCCCGAGGGGCACCGCAGTCCGATGCCGCATTCGGTGGTCGCGGTCATCACGCCATCGGTGTGGTAGCCCGCATCGAACAGCGCCGTTTCAACGGTTCCCAAGCTGCCGGTTTGATCGAGTAGGTTCGGGACCCGCGACGCCTCCTGGGAGGGGTCGCGGTCCCAGGAGACGACCACACGGGCTTGGTTGGTCAGTACGCTCGGCTGGTAAGACGGGGCAAAGATCTTTTTGTTCTTCTGCGGTTGTACCACCGCCCCCGGCTCGACCGGGCGGATGCTCAGACCATCCGCCGACTTGTCCTGAGCTCGACGCGCCGCGGTATGCCGTTCCAGCGTGGCTTGGACTGCTTCGGCGTGCTCGGCGCGGGGCCGTGAGCGCCGGGGTTTCCGACTCGCCCTGGGCCTTCTCCCGCACTTCCCAAGCCGCTTCCCGAACGGCTTCCAGCTTGAGCGTGTGATAGTTCGAGGCCGCGGCTTGCACTACTGTGCCATTCCCAGCCACGGTGCCTACCCCGGTTCCCGTCTCCTTCAACACCGTGCGGGTCAGCTCCGCCACGAAACCACCCGTCAGCAACGCTTCGTGCCACGGGATGAAGCGCCCGAGCGCGGCATGGTCAGGGCTCAACCCGCCAGTGTTCCGCAGGCTCCCAATGTCGATCTGGGCTAGGTCTTCGAGTCCACGTAACGAGCTCTCCCCTTTCATCGTCCCGTACAGGATCAATCCCAACATCGCCTCGGGGGCATACGGGGAGCGCCCTCCCGGTTGATGCCGCGCCTCAAACGGTTGCCAGTCTTGCTTCTGCAGCAGCGCTCGGATCGCCAGCCCATCGCGTTGGCCCATGGCGGTGAGGTAATCGTCGAGACGCGTCCCACACACGAAGTTCGCCCGCGGATCAGGTCGCTTGAAGATTACGCCGCCTGTTGACTCGGGTCTCTCCACCTCCACTGAGGTAGTCTCCCCACCAGGAAACAGGTCGCGCTGGGGGCTGGTGTTGACCACCATCACGGGTCGTTGGATTGGCATCGGCGCTGGCTTCTCCTGCGCATGCTTGGCTGTCCTGAGTTTACCCCCTAGAAGGATTATTTTTCTTACAATATACTACTCTTTATATCATTTTTCATTGAAGAGTTGTGCATAACTAGGTGAAAAATCCGTATGATAGTTCGGTATGCTCGACTACGCCCTGCCACCTGACCAGCTCGCCGACCTGCGTCAGGCACACCGCCGCACCCGAAGACAACGCGAGGCCGACCGCATCAAGGCTGTGGTATTGCTGGCGACCAGCTGGACAGCCGAGGCGGTGGCGGAAGTTTTGCTGGTCGATCCCAACACGGTGCGCGCGCACTTCAAGCGTTATGGTAAACGTGGGCTTGAGGGCTTGAGGCGTGTTGGTGACGGTGACGGAGAGTGGCATGACCGCAGTGTTGCGTTGGGTTATGTGTAAACGCTGACTCGACCATCGCGTTGTTCGAGCAACTCGTAGCGTTCCACCCCATGGCCGTGTGTATTTATGTCATTTGTGACAACGCACCTTACTACCGTTCCAAAGCAGTTCAAGACTACCTGAAAGCCTCACGCATTCAGCTCGTTTCCCTCCCGCCGTATGCGCCGAATCTGAATTTGATCGAGCGATTATGGAGATTTTTTAAGAAAAGGATCCTCTACTCTATAATCGGCATTATGAAACGTTTGTCGAATTTCGAACAGCACGTGAAACATTTTTAAGAACCCACGCAAATACCAACCGGAGTTGCGTTCATTGCTGACCGCAAATTTTGAAATCATCGGGTGAATGAAAATCCAAAATATTGATATTAGCTTAGTATAACAGCTCACTACTGTACAGTGAAATTATTAAACAGATTCAGTTGGTTATGGGTATAGGCAGAATCGCCTATGGATTCCATTCTAGTAACCAACAGAGCTAGAAGAGTGTTTTCGAGTAAGGTCAGACTTAGAATCCGTAAAGTAGCCACGCACGGACTTGACTCCGCTCAGCGCAATGGTCCGATCGCATCGAACACCACCGGATTCGTCCCCGGGATGAGAGTAGCGACGCTTGTATTTGGTAGTGGACTTGGCGCGGATGACGAAGAATGGCCCTGTTCTGTGCAACGTGAACAGGCGCTCGAAGTCCGCGTAGCCACGATCCATAATGTAGAAGGCGCCGGGCTCCGGGATCAGCAGATCAAGGACATTGACGTCGTGTAGCTTGTCGTCGGAGATGTGGATAAAGGTTGGGATGTTGCCTTTTTGGTTGAGCGAAACAGTGCCCACGGAAAGACGGATAGGCGCAGGTCGATGGTAGAGGCATCGAGCGCATAAACCGCGTTGTCAAGATCACGCCCCAAGTCCTCGTCGGCATACAGGGGGAGAGCGGTGCGAATCAATGCCTGAGCGAGATCTGCATAAGATACGCCAATCTCGGCGTTCATTCACGTCGGCCACGGCGCTTCTGGAAACGTTGCCCCGGATACCCCTGTGGTACAACTTGTCCTTCTGGGCGCGCAGGCAAACTTCAATATCGCGCAGGCTCCCGCGATGGGTTAACTGCGCGAAGGTCATGCGCAGATATTGGTCGAGACAGGAAAATGTCTTCTTGTAGCGGTCGCCGTCGTACCGCGCAACGCCTCGACGAAACGCATGCATCGGTAAAGAGTCAATGACCTGAGAAAAAACGAGCTTGCCGATGTGCATAACCGGGTCCCCAACATCCCCAGAAGGGGGTATTTGGAAGAAGATGCGCGAGGTGATTCAAATCGGTGACACTCTTAAAGTGGCTGTCTTTCATTTCCTTACAAGGAGTTACGCAACAAAAAACGTCTTGTCGGACAGCAGTGATACTGGATGAAAACGACAAGGTTCTTTGAACGGTAGGCTCTATGGTACTGTTACAGATCTCAGAACCGGGCCGGTCCGCCGCCCCGCACGGGCATCGTTTGGCGGCGGGTATCGATCTGGGGACGACCAACTCCCTGGTCGCTACCGTGCGCAGCGGCTCTGCTGTCACCCTGCCGGACGCGGAGGGGCATCATCTGCTACCATCCGTAGTGCGCTTCGGCGAGGATGCGGTGATCGTCGGCAAGGCGGCAAAGGCCGCTGCCGCTGATGATCCGCTGAACACAATCGCCTCCGCCAAGCGTCTCATCGGTCGGGGGCTGGACGACGTCGAACGCCTGGGTGCCCGACTGCCGTATCGGTTCGTGCGGACGGATACCGCCGTTCCGCGCATTCGTACCCGTCGTGGGGATTTCAGCCCGGCGGAAATCTCGGCGGAGATCCTCAAGGCGCTTGCCGCCAGGGCGGAATCGGCCCTGGGGGGCGAGCTCTCCGGGGTCGTCATCACGGTCCCTGCCTACTTCGACGAGGCTCAACGCCAAGCGACCAAGGATACCGCCCGCCTGGCGGGGCTCAAGGTGTTTCGACTCCTGAACGAGCCTACCGCCGCGGCGGTGGCCTACGGTCTGGATAAGAACGCCGATGGTATCCACGCCATCTACGACTTGGGCGGCGGCACCTTCGACATCTCCATCCTGCGCCTGCGGCGCGGGGTGTTCGAGGTGCTGGCCACCGGTGGCGATTCCGCCCTCGGCGGCGATGACCTGGATCGCGCGGTGGCGCGCTGGATCATGACACAGGCTGGTGTCGAGGACGCTGCCTCCCATCACCTCCTGCACCGGTTGCTGCGGGATGCCTCCTCCGCCAAGGAGGCGTTGAGCACGGCGGATCGGGTGCCCCTGCGCGTCGAGCTACCCAAGGGGGACCGATGGGAGGGGGAGCTAGACCGGGCGACCTTCGATGCCTTGGTAGATCCCCTCATCGCCAAGACCCTTGTAGCCTGTCGCCGCTGCCTGCGTGACGCCGGATTGCGATCGGATGAGGTGCGGGATGTGGTCATGGTCGGCGGCTCCACGCGCGTGCCCCGAGTGCGCGAACGGGTCGGCACGCTCTTCGGTGCGCCGCCGTTGGTGGAGATGGACCCGGATCGGGTGGTCGCCATCGGCGCCGCCCTCCAGGCGGACGTCCTGGCCGGTAACCAGGGTGTCGACGAGTTCCTGTTGTTAGACGTCATCCCCCTGTCGCTCGGTCTGGAGACCATGGGCGGGTTAGTAGAAAAAATCATTCCCCGCAACACCACCATCCCCATATCTCGGGCCCAGGAGTTTACTACCTTCAAGGACGGCCAGACCGCCATGAGCATCCATGTACTTCAGGGCGAACGGGAGCTGGTGACCGACTGTCGTTCATTGGCGCGCTTCGAGCTACGGGGAATCCCGCCGCTGGTGGCCGGCGCGGCACGCATCCTGGTCAGCTTCGAGGTAGACGCGGACGGGCTGCTCAATGTCACCGCCAGAGAGCAATCGAGCAGGGTCCAGGCCCAGGTCGAAGTCAAACCGTCCTATGGGCTCACCGACGCCGAAATCGAGTCCATGCTGCGGGATTCCATGGCCCGTGCGGGGGAAGATCTGCAGGCCAAGCGCCTGCGCGAGCAACAAGTCGAGGCCGAACGGACCCTCGCGGCCCTGCGGGCCGCGCTGGCGAGCGACGGAGATGCGCTGCTTGACGTAACCGAGCGCGCGCTTGTAGAAGAGGCCCTGTCGAATCTGGAACATATCGCCACCGGCGCAGACGCGGAGGCGATCAAGATTGCCCTCGAAGCACTGGAGAAGACCTGCGACTTCTACGTGGAACGGCGCATGAACCAAAACATTCGAGTCGCCATGGCGGGACACAAACTCGAAGAATTCGAGTAGCCCATCATTCCATCATATTTTGCATATATCCCGTAGGGTGGGCTGTGCCCACCAATACTGTGCCTGGATAGTGGGCACAGCCCACCCTACGGATTTGATTATGAAAAATAAGGTAAAACGTGGTAGTAGCCGATGTCGAAGATCATTTTCCTGCCGCATGAGGAGATCTGTCCCGAGGGGGCCATGATCGAGGCCGAGCACGGCATCAGCATCTGCGACGCCGCACTGGCGAACGGCATCGAGATCGAGCATGCCTGCGAAAAATCCTGCGCCTGCACCACCTGTCACGTCATCATCCGCGAGGGCTTCGATTCCCTCGCGGAGGCGGACGAGACCGAAGAAGACCTGCTCGACAAGGCCTGGGGACTGGAGCCGGAATCCCGCCTCAGCTGTCAGGTCCCGGTGGGCGATGAAGACCTGGTGATCGAGATCCCCAAATACACCATCAACATGGTGTCGGAGCAGCATTGAACGGCAACGCCATTAAGTTAGCGGAAGAGAAAACTACGAATCGCGAGAATCAGCGCGAATCAATTCGTGAGGATTCGCCTGATTCGTAGTTATTCTTCTTTTTTGTTGGCCGTAACGCTTAGCTTAATGGCATTGAGCGAAGATGACAAAAAATAGTCCTAATAAAGGGGTTTTTGTGTCAATATTAGATCTTTTTTCTAAGCGTCAGAAACGCTTGAGAGGAGAATGTCCCGATGCATATCAATACACTGATATTCAGAAGCAATTGCGAGTTCAAGCTGTATTTATTATTAAGGATGCATTTGGAATAGATAGTAGGGCGCCCTCTTTTTCTTCAGAGACATTTAAACAACTCCACAATTCTTTGGCTAAGGAGTATGGTTTTTCCCTTTGCAAAGAATCAGCAAAAGATGACTTCGATGCTATCTATAAGTATTTTCTATCGACTGATAATCATGAGCATGTATTAGATATTATTAAGTTAAGTTTTAGATATATTGAGAGAATGGTTGGGAATGAAGCCTACCAATGCTATTTCCAAGGAACAGAATACACTCCAGATAATGGCATCAGCGAGCTGAATGCGCGCTTTAAAGAGTACGGCGTTGGATTTCAGTATAAATCCGGTAAGTTAATACGAGCAAACTCAGAATATATTTATGCAGAGCCCGTCAAGCCTGTTTTGCTCCTTCTAAGAGAAGGACGAGAGGTTCAAAGGAGCCAATCAGGAACTTCTAAAAGGCGCATGAGCATTATCGGCATGGCCGGTATAAAGGTGTTTGGTCGATAGTCTAAAGGCATTTGAAAGTGCAATGAAAGTTATTTGCGATAAGCAAAAATGGCAATACCCAAACAACGCCACGGCAAAAAATTGATAGATATTTGTTTTGACAATGGGCTTATTCCTAAGTTACATGCAAAATCATTTATCGAGACTAAGGTCGTTACTAGAGAGTGGACTACCAATTATACGAAATAAACTTGGCGGCCATGGTCAGGGAGCAAAGAAGCGGCATATATCCGAGCATTATGCAAGTTTTGCGTTACATTTAACTGCGTCCAATATTCTATTTTTGTGCAATATGGAGCAAGAGAATTGTGGCTAAACATGTGCGTCAATTGGATCTCCAAACTGGTCCCGACAATCGGTGCGGAAGAGAAAACGATAAATCGTGCAAATCGGTGCGAATCAATTCGCGGGGATTCGCGTGATTCGTAGTTTTTTCTTTTTTCTGGCCAGTAACGCTTAATTTAATGGCATTAGACACTGACCTTGGAGAAACTTCATGAGCTTACAGTGGACTGATACACTCGATATAGCGATCGTGCTCGATGAGACACATCCCGACGTGGACCCGCGTTATGTGAACTTCGTGGATCTGCGTGATTGGGTACTGGCTCTCGAAGAATTCGACGACGACCCGACTCACTCCGGTGAGAAGACCCTGGAGGCCATTCAGGCCGCATGGATAGAGGAGAGGAAGTGAAACAGCTCCCTTAGGGGGGATTTTGTTCCCTATCCGTGGGATTTCAACTTCGATTCTACTTCCTATTCATATGCATGAGATTTGTTTGAAGCTTCTCCTGCATCGATATAATATCGCACTACTGTCCGGGGAAATTATCAAAAAGGGTCTAGATAAGTTTAGAGAGGATTTTCGCTCAGCGGAGAGAGTATTTTACCAAAAAGATTTTCCTCTCGATGATTAAATCTGAATTCACATTCTTTGAGGTGCAGATGAAACGTATGTCTGGGAACGCCCTTGAATTTTGCAAGCCTCCGTTTAGCATATGACCAGAATGACTCGATGCCGTTGATATGGCAATTGCCTCGCGCAAATTCGTTACGGATGGACGCGGAGATGCTTCTGATAACCCATATCCACTAGCACATTATAGCCCCTCCAGCCATCCGAGTGATGCCATCGGGGGCTACCCTACCTGGCCCCGAATCGCGGCCTGTAGCGGCTTCTTGGAGGCATCCGGGATCTCCGTGTAGACCTTTCCCTGTCCGTTCCAGGATCCCGAAGACGATTGTTTTACCCCCGGCTCCACGCCCCTTTTTTCCCCGAACGCGGCGGGCACCAAAAGAGAATTCATCCCCTTCAACCTCACCGGAAAAAGGCGATGAGGCGTCACAAAGCTGGGCGATTCTGGTTCTTCAAGCTACGAATTAGTAGTCCATCCACAAGAAAAATTAGGATGTTAAACTGATTCTTCCAGAGTTGTGGTCAAGCCTTGAGGAATCAGCCCTGAAGAAACGTTATGTGGTGCGATTGAGCGGGGTAGAGCGTGAGCAACTGGAAGGGCTGGTGAAGCGAGGACGTGAAGCCGCCTATCGTCGCCGTCACGCCCAAGTGTTGTTGCGGGCGGACGAAGGCGAACGCGGAAAGGTGGTGGAATCGATATCCCCCGAGACCGTGCGTCAAGTGTTAAAAAAACGCCATCAAACCCTGGCAGAAGCGGATGTGGTGCATCCCCGCGCCTGCGAATGCGGCCTTCGTGTGCCAGATGGAACCTTCGTGTGCCAGATGGAAACGGTATTGGCCGTGTACCGGCGCGCGTCTGATCCGGCCTATCCGGTGGTGCGTATGGACGAGACCAGCGTGCAATGCGCGCGCGAAGCGCGTGACCCGATATACCGGCTAAACCTGGGCAGAGCGAACGCTACGACGTGAAATACGGATGGAATGGTATCGCCCACTTGCTGGCCTTTTATGCCCCCTTCGAGAACTGGCGTCGCATCGACATAGCAGATAATCATGCCGCCGAGCAATGAGCACAAGACGTTGTTGCTGTCGCTCGATGACCTGCTGGCGGTAACCCAGAGTTCATCCACCCCGCGGTTTCCCGCTCGGGCCTGGACCGCTGTCTGCGCCGCCACGGGATTTCTACCCTCAAGGCGCTGATGCCCCAAGAGGAAGGCGCCAAGACGCCGGTGAAGACCTTCAAGGCGTATGCGCCGGGCTTTGTGCACGTCGATGCCGGACTAGGAGCAATGCCGCTACCTGTTTCGTTGCCATCGATCGGGAGACGCGCTGGGTTTACGTGGAGATCCTTGAGGACAAGTCGGCAACCGCCGCGAGCGCCTTTCTCGCGCGCCTGATTGAAAAGCTCCGTTTACGATCAGCAAGGTGCTCACCGACAACGGCAAGGAATTTACTGATCGCTTCTGTGCCACCGGCGAGCACCAGCCGACCGGTGCCCATGCCTTCGATCGGGTCTGTACCGACAACCGCATCGAGCACCGACCGGCTCACCAAACCGAAACTCCCCAAACCAACGGCATGATCGAACGCTTCAACGGGCGCATCGCCGACGTTCTGGCCACCACCCGCTTCGACTCCGCCGAGCACCTGACCGATACTATCAAACGCTACGTCCAGGTCTATAATCAACACATTTCCCAAAAGACGCTAGGTCTCATTCCACCTCTTCAAGCCATGAGAAACTGGTACCAAAAACAGCCCAACCTCTTCAAAAAACGTGTCTATAATCTGGCAGGACTTGACAATTAGTTTTTAGACAGCCTCTAAGGGCACCTTGAAAAATCAGAAGGCCGAACCGTACAGCGGGCGGGTGCCTAGGATGCCTGCCGAACGACGGTCAGTAAAGTTCCTGTAACCGATTAACGCCGACGGCGTCCAGCTGCTTCAGGGCCAAGCAGATCGCCTCGGCGCCGGCGATGGTTGTGGTGTAGCTTACCTTGTACTGGAGGGTGGTCCGGCGGATCTCCGCGGAGTCGATGATAGCCTGGGCGCCTTCGGTGGTATTGACGATGAAGCTGACCTCGTGGTTCTTGATCATGTCGACGATGTGGGGTCGTCCCTCCGCGACTTTGTTGACGGACTGGCACGGGATACCCGCTTCTCTTACCGTCGCCGCGCTACCGCGGGTGCCGTACAAGTCGAAGCCGAGCTCCGACAGGTCCCTGGCTACTCGTACCAATCTCGACCGGTCCGCCCGGCGCACGCTAAGCATCGCGTTGCCCCGGCTCGGCAATCCCGTCCCGGCCCCGTCCTGGGCCTTGGCGTAGGCCTCGCCGAAGGACTCGCCGACGCCCATGACCTCGCCGGTGGATTTCATCTCTGGCCCCAATACGGTGTCTACGCCGGGAAACTTGATGAACGGAAATACGGCCTCTTTCACGAAGTAGTGTTTTTTTGGCCGGCGTTCCCCGACCAAGCACTGCTCCCGGAGGGATACGCCGGCCATGCAGCGGGCCGCTACCTTGGCCAGAGGGACCCCGATGGATTTGGAGACGAAGGGCACGGTGCGCGAGGCCCGCGGATTGACCTCTAGAACGTAGATATCCTGATCCCTGACCGCGAACTGGGCATTCATCAACCCGACGACCTTCAATGCCCGTGCCAGCTTGATCATCTGCTCGCGCATCCGGTCCTGAATGGCCGGCGAGAGCGTATAGGGAGGCAGCGAGCAGGCGGAGTCGCCAGAGTGTACGCCGGCCTGCTCGATGTGCTCCATGATGCCGCCGATCAGCACTTCTTTGCCGTCGCAGACGGCATCCACGTCCACCTCGATGGCGTCGGCGATGAAGCGGTCGAGCAGCACGGGGGATTCGTTTGAGACCCGCACCGCTTCGCGCATGTAACGCTCGAGGTCCGTCTCCTCGTGGATGACCTCCATGGCCCGGCCGCCGAGCACATAGGAGGGTCGCACCACCAGGGGATAGCCGATCCGCATCGCCTCGGTCACCGCCTCTCCCTCGCTGCGGGCGGTGGTGTTGGGGGGCTGGCGCAGACCTAGGTCCCGGATCAGGTGCTGGAAGCGTTCGCGGTCCTCCGCCAGGTCGATGGAGTCTGATGTGGTACCAATGATGGGCACCCCGGCCGCCTCTAGGTCCCGGGCGAGCTTGAGCGGAGTCTGACCGCCATACTGGACGATGACGCCGAAGGGTTGCTCCTTGGCGACGATCTCCAGCACGTCTTCCAGGGTCAGGGGCTCAAAGTAGAGCCGGTCCGAGGTGTCGTAGTCGGTGGATACGGTCTCCGGGTTGCAGTTGACCATGATGGTCTCGTAGCCGTCCTCGCGCATGGCGAAGGCGGCGTGGACGCAGCAGTAGTCAAACTCGATGCCCTGGCCGATGCGGTTGGGCCCACCGCCCAGGACCATGATCTTTTTGCGTTCAGTCGGTACTACCTCGCATGCCTCCTCGTAGGTGGAGTACAGGTAGGCCGTACCGGCGGCAAACTCGGCGGCACAGGTGTCCACCCGTTTGTAGACGGGACGCACGCCCAGCGCATGCCGCAGGTCTCGGACCTGCCCCTCGCTGACGCCGACGAGGGTCGCCAATCTCCGATCGGAGAACCCCTTGCGCTTCAGGAGGCGGAGTCGCTCGGCGGTCAGTCCCGCGGTTCCCTCACCCCTGACGTCTGCCTCGATCCGAACCAGCTCCTCGATCTGGGCCAGAAACCAGGGATCGATGCAGCTGAGCTCCTGAAGCTTCCGTAGCGACATGCCGGCCCGGAAGGCATCGGCCACATAGAGGATACGCTCCGCGCCGGGCTGGCGGACCTCCCGGCGCAGGATGCGGTGGACCTCTGGGTGGGCCGGGTCCACCACCTCGTCGAGTCCGCAGTGGTCCGTTTCCAGCCCGCGCAGGGCCTTTTGCAGCGACTCCTGAAAGGTGCGTCCGATGGCCATCACCTCCCCTACCGATTTCATCTGGGTGGTGAGCCTGGGGTCCGCCTGGGGGAATTTCTCGAAGGCGAAGCGCGGGATCTTAGTGACCACATAGTCGATGGTAGGCTCGAAAGCGGCAGGGGTAGCGCCACCCGTGATCTCGTTTTCCAGCTCATCGAGCCGATAGCCCACCGCCAGCTTGGCGGCCACCTTGGCGATGGGAAAGCCGGTGGCCTTGGAGGCCAAGGCTGAGGAGCGCGAGACCCGCGGGTTCATCTCGATGATGATCATGCGTCCGTCGACCGGATTGATCGCGAACTGCACGTTGGAGCCGCCGGTATCGACGCCGATCTCCCGCAGCACGGCGATCGAGGCGTCGCGCATCCGTTGGTATTCCTTGTCCGTCAGGGTCTGGGCCGGGGCGACCGTAATGGAGTCGCCGGTGTGGACCCCCATGGGATCGAGATTCTCGATGGAGCAGACAATGATACAGTTGTCCCGGTGGTCCCGCACCACCTCCATCTCGTACTCCTTCCACCCCAGGACCGACCCCTCGATCAGGAGCTCGCTGGTCGGGGAAAGATCCAACCCACGCCGGCAGATGTCCTCGAATTCCTCCTGATTGTACGCGATGCCGCCGCCGCTACCGCCCAGGGTGAAAGAAGGTCGGATGATGGCCGGATAGCCGATTTGGGCCTGCACCTGCAGGGCCTCTTCCAGGCTGTGGGCCATGGTGGATCCAGGCATATCCAGCCCGATCCTGCACATCGCCTTGCGGAACAAGTCTCGGTCTTCCGCCTTGTCGATAGCCTCCCGGGAGGCCCCGATCAGCTCGACGCCATACCGCTTCAGTACCCCCTCGCGCACCAGGTCGAGGGCCGTATTGAGCGCCGTCTGACCACCCATGGTGGGCAGCAGGGCATCCGGGCGTTCCCGCTCGATAATCCGCCCCAGGGTCCGCCAGGTGATGGGCTCGATATAGGTGGCGTCGGCCATCTCCGGGTCCGTCATGATGGTAGCCGGATTCGAGTTGACCAGGACGACGCGATAGCCTTCTTCCCGCAGCGCCTTGCAGGCCTGCGCCCCTGAATAGTCGAACTCGCAGGCCTGACCGATCACGATGGGGCCGGCACCGATGATCAGGATGCTGTCGATGTCTGTTCGTCTCGGCATTTTTTGTCCGCAAGTGGAGTCCGCAAATGAACGCGAATGTTGTATCTAGGTTGGGGTGAGCTTGCGAACCCCAACGAACAAGGAAGGTTATAAAGGGAGTTGATGAAGAGAACCTGGGGAAGCCGTCCCATCCTGAGGCCTCGAGCCTGAACGGACAGATTAGCCCCCCGCCCTCTTCGTCCATGCCGAAGAGTATCTGAGGTCGTGAGCGGTGCTCGTGAGCCTGCATACACAAGGTACAGGGCGGGGAACTAGGTTACCATCCTAACGGGTTTTTACTCACGGGAGAACCGAACATGAAGAGGTCGCCGGAATTGATGTCAGCAGCAAAACCGTTACTTTGGTCATCCACCGCGATGGCCGCATGGGAAAGCCCTGCGAACTCAAGAACACCCCCCAGGGCCATGCGCCCCTGAGCAACCGCCTGCATAAGGCGAAGGTGAGCCGTGTCTGCCTAGAGGCCACCGGCCAGTATCACCTCGCCCTCGCTCTGGATGACGCTGGGCTGGCCCGCATGGTGATCAACCCCAAGGCCGCCAAACGCTTCGCCGAGGCCATGCAGACCCGCACCAAGACCGATGCCATCGATGCCGCAGTGTTGGCTCCGTTCGCCCAGCGCATGCCCTTCACGCCCTGGCAGTACCCCGACGACCTGGCCCTGGCCAACCGCGCCTGCGCGCGCCACATCGCAGCGCTGAACAAGCTCCGCACCCAAACCAAAAACCAGCTCCATGCGACGCAACAAACCACGACGACACCCGACTTCCTGATTGCTAGCCGGCATATCCACGCCAGCACCCGTCCGGCTCCAGCGTGAGCAAAAAGTCCCCCTGTCCAAGGCCGGGAACCGTTACTTGTGGATCGCTCTCTATATGCCCGCTCTCAGCGCCGCCCGCCATGACCCCAATGTCAGCCTTCTACCGCCATCTTACTACCGCCATCTTACCGACACCCGCGGCCTCAAGGAGCTCCAGGCTATCTGCGCGGTCATGCGCAAACTCTTGCTCGCCATCCATGCCATGCTTAGAACGAACTCTCCCTTCGACAGCCGCCGCTTTTTCTCACCCACTAAACGACCACTTAAAAATCCAATCACTGCTGTCCGACAAAACGTTTATTCTTGTTGCGTAACTCCTTGTAAGGAAATGAAAGACAGCTACTTTAAGAGTGTCACCGATTTGAATCACCTCGCGCATCTCCCAAATACCCCCTTCTGAGGATAGGGGACCCGGTTATGCACATCGGCAAGCTCGTTTTTTTCTCAGGTCATTGACTCTTTACCGATGCATGTGTTTCGTCGAGGCGTTGCGCGGTACGAGACGGCAACCACCACAAGAAGACATTTCGGAATTTCCTAGTTTAAGGTCTTGATATTGATTGACAGGATATGCGATGGGATCACAGGAAAATATTGATCAATCTCTATATTGAACTCAGAGACGGCCTCCGGGACTTGGAGGAAAGATTCTATACAATGATCCCTATGTATCACAGGGATTACACGGACTCTCCAGAGGATTTCGCCCACGAAATAACCTACAAACGATATTGCAAGGGATGGACGAAAGAGAAAAGGTTGAAGACGCCATATATACTCTGGAAAACATGGTCTATCCACACTTTGATATTGATGATACAGATCATCTGGAAGACGCCGATCTGGAATGGATGAACCTGGACGCCGGAGAGCTGGAGGATATCAAGTGTCTTCAAGTGTCTTACTGGAGAAGCTGACCAGGAAGGCGGAGAAACTCGAAGTCAAATGGAAGAAAAAGCCAGTTATTGATCGAATATTATACCCCATACCTTAATCTCCAAAAAAACTAGAAATAGAAATAGAAATATCAATACCTTAAGCTAGGAAATTCCGTTGAAGTTTTCCCGCGCACCTAGACGGACAAGTTTACCACAGGGGTATCCGGCGCAACGTTTCCAGAAGTGCCGTGGCCGACGCGAATGAACGCCAAGATTGGCGTATCTAGGCAGATCTCGCTCAGGCATTGATTCGCACCGCTCGCCCCTGTATGCCGACGGGGACTTGGGGCGTGATCTTGACAACGCGGTTTATGCGCTCGATGCCTCTACCATCGACCTGCGCCTATCCGTCTTTCCGTGGGCACTGGTTCGCTCAACCAAATCTGCTGTCAAGCTCCAGGCCCTGCATGGATCGTGGCTATGTGGACTTCGAGCGCCTGTTCACGTTACACAGAACAGGGCATTTCTTCGTCATCCGCGCCAAGTCCAATACCAAATACAGGCATCGCTACTCTCATCCCGGGGACAAATTCGGTGGTGTTCGATGCGATCAGACCATTGCATTGAGCGGAGTTATACTAAGCTAATATCAATATTTCGATTTGTTCATTCGCCCGATGATTTCAAAATTTGCGGTCAGCAATAAGCGCAACTCCGGTTGGTGTTTGCGCGGGTTCTTGAAAAATGTTTCACGCGCTGTTCGAATTCAACAAATGTTTCATAATACCGATTATAGAGGAACCTCTTCTTAAAAAATCTCCATAATCGCTCGATCAAATTCAGATTCGGCGCATACGGCGGGAGGGAAATGAGCTGAATGCGTGAGGCTTTCAGGTAGTCTTGAACTGCTTTGGAACGGTAGTAAGGTGCGTTGTCACAAATGACATAAATGCACACGGCCATGGGGTGGAACGCTACGAGTTGCTCGAACAACGCGATGGTCGAGTCAGCGTTGATGGTGTCGTCACAGCGAACCACGGATTCCAACCGTTCCAGATCAATGGCCCCATTAAGATATTGACGCGCCGTCGCCCGGTGTTGGTGGGGGTTACCTGCTCCTCGCCACGCTTGATCCAACCGCCGGCAAGCACCGGATGGTGTTGCGGATGAGTCGCATCCATAAAATAGATGGGATCATCCTGACCCTTGAGATTGCGGATATGGTCGTACGTTTCGAGGAATTGCGTTTGCGCTTCCCGGTCGGCCTTGCCAGGTACCAAGCTGGTGCTTCTTGTACACATAACCCAACCGGCGCAGCACTGCGGTCATGCCACTCTCCGTATAAGATACCCCAAAGGTTCCCTTCACCCAGTAGGCGACCGCTTTGGCCGAGAGGTACAGGTTCGCTTGAAGGTGGGCATCCAATTCCACCAGGTGCTTGGCCTTGCGCAAGCCAACGCTGCCACCGACACCGTCGCCAACACGCCTCAAGCCCTCAAGCCCACGTTTACCATAACGCTTGAAGTGCGCATGCACCGTGTTGGGATCGACCAGCAAAACTTCCCCACCGCCTCGGCCGTCCAGCCGGTCGCCAAACAACACCACAGCCTTGATGCGGTCGGCCTCGCGTTTGTCTCGGGTGCGGCAGTGTGCCTGACGCAGGTCGGCGAGCTGGTCAGGTGACAGGGCATAGTCGAGCATACCGACTATCATGCTGATTTTTCAACTAATTATGCACAATTCTTCAATGAAAAAATGATATGTAAGAGTAGTATAAGTCCGTGCGTGACTACCCCCAGCCATTACGCCGTATCCGCTACCACGATGTTCAGACTAGCAAGACGTTCAACCTCTTGACCAACAACTTCGCCATTCCAGCGCAGACGGTGGCGGGTCTCTACCGAT
>Ga0209364_1000012_pt1 | contig 37837 bp, 49 predicted proteins | sample WorMetHERISLAND2_3_FD_187387 | JGI IMG/M metagenome (GOLD analysis project Ga0209364, IMG submission 187387) | Marine gutless worms symbiont microbial communities from Max Planck institute for Marine Microbiology, Germany - Olavius albidus HERON... | ecosystem: Host-associated > Annelida >... | reverse complement strand
TTCTTCTCACCCACTGAAACCACTTAATAAATCCAACTTATAGATCAGTGGCCACTTTTTGGAAATTAGGATGCAAATCGGTCTTGCTTTGGAACAGAGTATCTACGGGCTAATTGTCAACACGACCCTAGCCCATGAAAACGAAAAAACCGGGCATGTGCTCGGTTCCTAAGTTGTGTCTGGACGAGCGGCAATCTGCCGCGTCAAATCAATCTCCGTCGTCCTCGACGGACTCGGACTCCGGGAGCGGACGGTCCACCAGCTCCACATAGGCCATGGGGGCCGCGTCTCCGGCGCGAAAGCCACACTTCAAGATACGCAGGTATCCGCCGGGGCGGGCCTGGTAACGCGGGCCCAGCTCGACGAAGAGCTTGCCGACGACCGCCTTGTCGCGCAGACGCGCAAAGGCTAACCGCCGCTTGTGCACGGAGTCGGTCCTGGCCAGGGTAATCAGGGGTTCGGCCACCCGCCGCAGCTCCTTCGCCTTGGGTAGCGTGGTCTTGATGAGCTCATGGCGAAACAGCGAGTTGGCCATGTTTCTGAACATGGCGTCACGGTGCGAGCTGGTACGATTGAGATGCCTTCCGGCCTTGCGATGACGCATGGGTTTTTCTCGAATCTATTTGACGACGAACTCGTCGATATTCTCCGGCGGCCAGCTCTTCAGTCGCATGCCGAGGGACAGACCGCGGGTGGCGAGTACGTCCTTGATCTCGGTAAGAGATTTCTTCCCGAGATTCGGGGTCTTGAGCAGCTCGACCTCGGTGCGCTGAATCAGGTCCCCGATCAGGTAGATGTTCTCCGCCTTGAGGCAGTTCGCCGAGCGCACGGTGAGCTCCAGATCGTCCACCGGCCGCAGCAGAATCGGGTCAATCGACGGCTGTTGCGGCATATTCTTAGCGCCCTCATCGACGGGCGAGACACCTTTCAGGACGACGAAGCTGGAAAGCTGGTCCTGAAGAATGGCCGCCGCCCTCTGGATCGCCCCTTTCGGATCGATGGTACCATTGGTCTCCAGGTCGATCACCAGGCGGTCCATGTCAGTCCGTTGCTCGACGCGGGCGGATTGGATGTCGATGGCTACCCGACGCACCGGACTGAAGGAGGCATCCAGGGGTAGCCTGCCGATGGGACGCTCGTCTCCCGCCTCGACCTCGCACTGGGTAGCCGGCTCGTAACCGAGACCGCGGCGCACGGTCAGGGTCATGCTGAGCTCACCCTCGCCGGTAAGGTTGGCAATGACCAGCTCCGGATTGGCAATCTCCGCGGTGTGATCGAGGGTGATATCACCGGCGGTTACCGGCCCCGGTCCGCGTTTGGAGAGCACGAAAGTCGCCTCGTCCTTGCCGGCGAGGGAAACCGCAACCTCCTTGAGGTTGAGCAGGATTTCCAGGACATCTTCCTGGACCCCTTCCAGCGTCGTATACTCGTGGAGCACACCCTGAATCTCCACCTCCGTAACCGCACAACCGGCGATCGAAGAGAGCAGGATGCGGCGCAGCGCATTGCCCAGGGTATGGCCGAAACCGCGTTCGAGCGGCTCTAACGAGATACGCGCGTGACTGCGTCTCCCATCAACCTGCTCGACCTTTACGATACGCGGTTTGAGAAAATTGCCAACAGTATCAGCCATGCAAGGATCCTCTGAGTCTCCTTACTTGGAGTACAACTCCACGATAAGTGATTCGTTGATCTCCGACGGAAGATCCTCGCGGTCCGGGATGCGTTTGAAGACCCCCTTCAGCGTATTGGTATCAACCTCGATCCAATCCGCGAATCCATACTGCTCGGCCAGGGCAATTGCATTCTGGATGCGAACCTGTTTTTTGGCCTGCTCCCGGACCTCAATCTGATCCGCCTCACCGACCTGAAAAGAGGGCACGTTGATGCGTTTACCATTGACCAGTATGCCCTTGTGACTCACCAATTGCCGCGCCTCCGCGCGGGTGGAGCCGAATCCCATCCGGTAGACGACATTGTCGAGGCGCCGCTCGAGCAGCCGCAACAGATTCTCACCGGTGGCACCTTTGGCACCGGCCGCCTGCTTGTAGTAGTTGCGAAACTGCTTCTCCATAACGCCATAGATGCGGCGTACCTTCTGTTTCTCGCGCAGCTGCAGACCATAGTCGGAGATCCGGCGCCGTCTTTCACCGGCCTGGCCCGGAACCTTCTCCAGATTGCACTTGGTATCCAGCGAACGGGCGCGACTCTTCAGCGCCAGATCAGTGCCCTCGCGCCGCGCCAATTTACAGGTAGGACCCGTGTATCTTGCCATATTTTTAAAACCTACTTGATAAAGCTCACTGGTTACCAAAAGTGGTATAGCAGAGCTAGTGGAAGCTTCGCCTTTTATTGGTAATCCGAGTGCAGCGTTTCATTATGCAAGATTCTAGTAATAGTCTCTACTAATATCATAAAATCCTCACTAGGCTGATTCTATTCTCGGAACCTTGATTGCCAGCTTTGCAGCAGCAAAACCCATATCACGACTAGCAATAGATTTAGCTTTATAGCCCACACCAATCAATCCTTTATATAAAGTTTGTTGTATATGAGCATGAATACAAGTCCACTCAAGCCCATAGTAAGCAACGCAAGAATAAGGATGGATCTAGATAACTTTAGAGAGGATTTTCGCTCAGCGGAGAGAATATTTTATCATAGAGATTTTCCTCTCGTTGGTTAAATCTGAATTCACATTCATTTGAAGTGTAGATGAAACGTATGTCTGGGAACGCCCTTGAATTTTGCAAGCACCCGTTTAGCATATGACCGGAATGACTCAATGCCGTTGATATGGCAATTGCCTCGCGCAAATTCGTTACGGATGGACGCGGAGATGCTTCTGATAACCCATATCCACCAACCCATTGTAGCCCCTCCAGCCATCCGAGTGGATGATGCTATCCGAGGGAGGGTACCTGGCCCCGAATCACGGCCTGTAGCGGCTTCTTGGAGGCATCTGGGACATCTCCGTGTAGACCTTATCCCTGCCGTTCCAGGATTCCGAAGACGATTGTTTTACCCCCACCTCCACGCCCCTTTTTCCTCGAACACGGCGGGCGCCAAAAGAGGATTCATCCCCTTCAACCTCGCCGGAGAAAGGCGATGAGGCGCCACAAAGCTGGGCGATTCTAGGTCGTAGCTTGAAGAACCGTTGATTGATCGTCGGGCGGCTTATATCACCCAGCGTGGCGAGTTTCGAGGCCGGTAGATCATGTGTAAACATAGCGCATGATCAGTCTGAATTTGGCTTCCGAAAGGCGTGAATGCCTGAAATGCCTGTTTTTCCCTTGCATAACATAATCTTAGCATACATCTGAAGATGCTAAAGTTATCTAGACCCTAAGGATTATTATCGCCCATTTCCAACCCCCTGAATAAGGCAGGAAAAAGAACGAAAAAGAACGTCATCCATGAAAAACCCACTGGTGCTCCTTTAATTACTCCTGTATTCGGATTTTCAAACATAATTGATGTAAAAGCCATTTTTATCTCCTTAGTGTTTTAGCCCGTCGTTGGCAGCGATGGACGGGCTATTTGCACTGCACAACGGCCGCTATACACGCCGCTTCTTCGGCGGCCGACAACCATTGTGAGGGATCGGTGTGACGTCTGTGATGCTCGCAATCCTGAAGCCGGCGTTATTGAGCGCCCGCACCGCCGACTCCCGACCGGGCCCGGGGCCCTTGACGTTGACATCCAGGTTTTTCAGCCCAAATTCCTTGAGCGCCCGACCGACCCGGTCCGCCGCTACCTGAGCCGCGAACGGAGTGCTCTTTCTGGAGCCGCGAAAGCCGGAGCCGCCAGCGGTCGCCCAACCCAACGCATTTCCCTGCCGGTCGGTGATGGTAATGATGGTGTTGTTGAAGGAAGCGTGGATATGAGCAATCCCATCCGCCACCTGCTTTTTGACCTTCTTCTTGGTCTGGGTCGGTTTTGCCATGGACTACTATTACCTGGTTTATCTAACGCCACCATAACTTGCTGACTGAAGCGAAGCGCAAGGCGGTCGAATTGATGGGCACCTTGAAAAAACGTCAAGTATGATGTTTGTATCAAACAGTATCTTCACAAATACTTTTCTTCCAAATGCCTTTTATAGTCGGATTCGCTCACCTGTATTCCACGTAAAGATCCTTTCAATAAGCCGGCAATCGAAGATAGTCCTTTCCCCCTTTTGTTTCAACCAATTTATTTAACAACGTGAAGTAGTTGGCAACCAATCACGAAAACCATATTCATCAAGGCGCCCTCTACAATAATCATCCACTCGATCTCATCCCATCAATTCAATAGCTTGTTTGAAACTCTCTTTTGTTTCTTCAATACTTTTTCCTTGACCGTTAGCTTCGGGAAACTCCGGACATATCGCCCAGAAGCCTCCTTCCGGGCTGTCTCGATAATTGCCATCACTTCGGCTTTCATGACCTTTTATCCCTTTCACCACCATAATCAAATAATTCGATTACCATTAATGCTCGAAACAATCACCCAGCCGCTTTGAAACCACATCCACATTCGACATCGAACATTCCTAGCTGGATACTTCGTTAACTGTTATCACCAAGACCGCTTCTCCTGATGCCTTGAGGAAGCGAATAAGGTGAACTTGTCGATAAAGATCTTTTCCAATTTTCTCTGAGGTTAATCTTGAAACCTTTGCGTTCTTGAAATCCAAGGCCTCATTTTTAATAAGGTTTGCATTTTTAAGGTAGCTAAATGCCCTTCCAGCGGGCCAAGCATCAGGACTAGTGCAGTTTGGGGGGTTGGCAATTGCCCATGCTGACATTGGAGTTAGATCGAGCACAATCATAAATCGGCAGGCTTAGTGGATCATTCAACCACATCGAGAATAATATCACCACTGGTAGCGATGATCCGCCGAGTTGAGCGATCTAGAATGATGCAACCCCTTGATGCAGTTCCCGGATGTCGTATGCTGTCACCATGAATAAGAAAGAGCCATTGTTATTGGACCTTTTGATGAGTGTGTATACTGAGGCCCAATTCTGTAACGTCCTAGGGGGGGGAAAATAGGCCCAATATTCCAGTATTTTCCATCTCCGGGTTATTGCAGCCAACACCTTTGCCTGAATAGCCGATAGCAACATTACCCCTGTTCCTTGTCAAACGGGCAGTTCGTTGATTGTATTTCCATGGCATTATGTTTTTTGTTTTCTAACGCTTGATCGGGCGCCGCGGACCTTTACGAGTACGGGCATTGGTGCGCGTGCGTTGACCGCGCAACGGCAGGCCACGACGGTGCCGGATCCCCCGGTTGCAGCCCAGATCCATCAGGCGCTTGATGTTCATGGAGGTCTCGCGGCGCAAGTCGCCTTCCACCATATGCTTGGTAACTTCCGTGCGCAGCTTGTCGATCTCGCCCTCGGAGAGATCCCTGATCTTGGTATCGGCGGCAATACCGGCGGTATCGCAGATTTGCGCCGCACGGGTACGACCGATACCGTAGATTGACATCAAAGCGATCACGGCGTGCTTCCTGTCGGGAATATTGACACCGGCAATACGGGCCATGCTCTTGCCTCCATCTCCGCTTGCGTGCGGCCAGCAAAAACTGAGTATGTTATCAAAAATATGTGGATAATCAACAAAAATTGCTACTCGCCAGCTTACAGCCACGTAGGTCGGGTTAGGCGCGTAAGCTCTAGGGGTTCGGTTGTGCCGATCATCCCGGGTGCGCCATAACTCGACAAACTGTGCCGTGGGCCGGCCTTTGCTTACCTGTCAGCACTTACTCGTCCTCAAATCACGTACCTAGCCTAGCCTGTTGGAGTCGTGACAGGATGGAGCGCACGTACCCTTCGGAAAGGTTGATGGAGAGCAGGATTGGCCAACTCGAAGATTACTTCCCGCAGAAGGTCTTCATTCTGTTCTTTCATGCCGATGTCTTCTCGTCCTTCGATAGCATCAGCCCGTGTTTCAACCAGATTTGCCGCCACCCGGCCGGTTACAGGCCTCAGCCAGCTGGGCGATACTCCGCTCCGCTGGAGCGGCTGACCGCTGCGATCCCGTGGGAGCGCTTTCGTCTCCTGCTCGAGCCAGTACACGAGAAGGCGCGCAAATCCAACGCGGGGCGTAGCCGTTCGACGTGGTGTTGATGTTCAAAATGCTGATCTTACAGACCCTCTACAACCTGGTCGACGAGCAGGTAGAGTACCGGATCCGCGATCGGCTCTCGTTTGCCCGTTTTCTCGGTTTGCATCGAGGACGCAGTCCCGGATGCCACCATGGTGTAGCGTTTTTGGGAGCGGCTGCATGCTGGAGACGGTGTTCGACCGCTTTGACGATTTCCTGGCGGCGGAGGGCTTCGAAGCCAGGCAGGGATCATTGATGCTTCCATCGTTGCGGTGCTGATTCCCCGCAATCACCGCGAGGGGAACCGCCGGACCAAGGCGGGTAAGCTTCCCCAAGACGGGCGTGGGGCGAAACGGGCGCAAAAAGATGTGGATGGGCACTGGACGAGAAAGCGCGGCAATCACTCTTTCGGCAACAAGAATCACATCAGTATCGACGCGGAGCACAAAATCATCCGCCGCTTCCAAACGACCCCGGCGCGTGCGCATGAAGGTCAGTGCAACCAACCGCTCACCAACGAGCAGCAGGCGAACAACCGCACGCGTTCCAAGATCCGCTCCCGTGTCGAGCACGTCTTCGACTTCCAAGAAAATAGCATGGGGAGGAAATTCATCCGCACCATTGGCTTGGCGCGGGCTAAAGTGAAGATCGCCTTGATGAACTTGACCTGCAACTTGATACGCTATCGGCAGCTCACCAAAGACAGAGCAGGTGCACCTGCCACCGCCCGAAGTGACCAACGGGAGGCCGAACAGGCTGCCGGGCAACACGAGCTACAGGGAATTGTCCACATTGATCTCCTCATGCGGCATCAGCACATAGGTATCTCAGCAACCTTTCATAAATCGCGCCGAAGAACTGGGTTTTTCAAGGTTCCCATAAATGGCTTTTGAGCCAGAAACCCTTCTTGGCACCTCGGCAGCGAATTCTTTACCTCCATTCGACAGATCTCGAATTCTCGTTGCCTCGGCTCCTTTGGGTAACTTCTTTTCGAATCGCTTCAGATTCTCGAGTTGCTTCGACGTTAATTGTGGAGTCTTTGAACATCTGACAGTACAGGACGGCTGATTCTTAGGAAAGGTATTCTTTGCTTTTCCCGCTGCATTGGCCGCTTTCTTTACTAGGGGGCGTAACAGAGTCCAGCATTGAACTATGCTGGACTCTGTTACGCCCCCTAGTGTAGCGGCCACATTCTCGCAGTCACGTCACATATATGTTCATCAAGCTCAACGTCTGAAAACTGTGCGGATTCATCAGCTAAGTTATCTCGGATGAATGCCCTGAGACACTCACGAAAGCCTTGATGCGCAGCATTCATAAACGCCGCCATCTGTTCTTTACGAATGATTAACATGGCCCACTTTTAAATTCTGTGAAATCATCCTGTGTTTGTCCAACAGACAGTAGCCAAATTTCAAGTGATGAAGTCTGCTTAGTTCTTGTCCTTCACCGCACAGCCCAGAATTAAAATCAGCAAATCGCACGCAACACGTAGGGACGAACCGGAGCGTCGCTATTTTTCGCGCAACCCGAATGGGGGGGCATCCGATTTCGGGTGCAAACAATGGGGCGACGGCCATTGCCTTCGGCGGCCCACGTTCGTCCCGGCGCGCACTCCGCGCGGCACCAGGACTCCCGCAATGACTTGACGCCGTATCGCATGGCCTGGCATTTCGTCTCCGACGGCGCTCACGCGCCGCACTCCGACCAAACGCTCGGGCCCTACGCCTACCCGGGGGGCGGCGCACGCCGCTCGGCGCTTACCCTCCCTCGCTTCCCTGTGCTCCTCCAAAGTTTTCGCCCCTACCGGCAATCCAACCAAAAACCTTGTCGAAAATACTCTGCGCGCTCCGCGTCTTTGCGGTTCAAACCATGCCGCAGCTAACAACTGTAGTTTCATTGAAGCTGAGTTTCCACAATGCGGTTCGCCACGCTCACCACGTCCTACACGATTACTACTACTTTTTGCATCTTCGCAGTCATCAACCCTGACGCTGTTTGTGGCGCGGATCTTTACAGATCACCCGCACCACGCCGTTACGGCGGATGACTTTGCAGTTGCGACAGATCTTCTTTACCGAGGCCCTGACTTTCATTTTTCAGCTCCAACCGCTCGCGCGCGAATCGAATCAACGGATCATGCCGGCGCCGGGCGCCTTGAGATTAGCCTTCTTCATCAGGCCCTCGTACTGGTGCGACATCAGATGTGCCTGGATCTGAGCCATGAAGTCCATGACCACCACCACCACGATCAACAGCGAGGTGCCCCCGAAATAGAAGGGCACGTTCCACCCCACGATCAGAAACTCCGGCAACAGACACACGGTGGTGATATAGGTGGCGCCGGCCGCCGTCAGGCGTGTCATCACAGTGTCGATATACCGCGCCGTCTGCTCACCTGGACGGATGCCGGGGATGAAGGCCCCGGATCGCTTCAGATTGTCCGCTGTCTCCTTGGCATTGAACACCAGCGCCGTATAAAAGAAGCAGAAGAAGATGATGGCCAAGGCGTAGAAAATGACGTAGACCGGCTCGCCGGGAGAAAGCTTGCTGGTGATCTCGGCCAACCAGCGGAAATCCTCGGATTGGCCGAACCACTGCCCCAGGGTACCGGGAAACAGAATGATGCTGGAGGCGAAGATGGGCGGGATCACGCCCGCCATGTTTAGTTTTAAGGGCAAGTGGCTGCTCTGGGCGGCCATCAGTCGACGCCCTTGCTGACGGCGGGCATAGTTGACCGTAATCCGGCGCTGACCGCGTTCGACAAAAACGACGAAGGCAGTCACCCCCAAGGCCAGCGCAAAGAGGGTGAGCACCGCAAGCGCATTCATCTCGCCGGTGCGTACCAGCTCCAGGGTACCGCCGATGGCCGCAGGCAGTCCGGCGACGATACCGGCGAAGATGATGAGCGAGATGCCGTTACCGATCCCTCGCTCCGTGATCTGCTCACCGAGCCACATCAGAAACATGGTTCCGGTGACCAGGGAGATGGTCGCGGTAAAAACAAATCCGTAGCCGGAGGTCACGACGATGACCGAGCCCCCCGCCGTCTGGCCCTGCAGGGCGATGGAGATGCCGATGGCCTGGAAGGTCGCCAAACCTACCGTGCCGTAGCGCGTATACTGGGTGATCTTGCGCCGCCCCGACTCGCCCTCCTTCTTGAGCTGCTCCAGCTTCGGAATCACCGCCGTCATCAGCTGCATGATGATGGAGGCCGAGATATAGGGCATGATGCCCAGTGCGAATAGACTAGCACGCTCCAGGGCACCGCCCGAGAACATGTTGAACATGTCCAGGATCGAGCCCTGGTTCTGATCGAACAGATAGGCCAGGGCCTCCGGATTGACGCCGGGCACCGGAATGAAGGTGCCGATCCGATACACGAGCAGCGCGCCGAGCACGAACAGCAAGCGTTGGCGCAGCTCCGTGAGCCGCCCCATACCGCTGAGCGCACCAAGCATGGTTGAGCTGTTTCCGACCATTGGGGGTATATCGCCTAAACCTTTTAAAAGCGTTCGGAACTCGGAGCTGTTGACATAATCATGGTGCCGACCGCTAATAGGATAGGATTAACAGGATTTCCAAGATTAAGAGGATTTTTATAATTGATTATGCGGTAATTTAGCTGTCTAACCAGGCAAGCTAGCTCGATTCCTTCCCATAGGCCCCGCACCTATCGCCTGGGCGCACCCTCCTGGTGTAGCTGGATCTCTCGGCGATAGGTGCGGGGCGAGCCCGCGCTTTTGCGCCAACAAACCGGCTCCTGTCCAAGGAGTTACCACTGCAGCGTAAGACTCGGACGGAAATGTGATTTTTATAGGGTCTAGATAATTTTAGCATCTGCAACTGCATGCTAAGGTTATGTTATGCAAGGAAAAACAGGTATTTCAGGCGTTCACGCCTTTCGGAAGCCAAATTCAGACTGATCATGCGCTATTTTACGCATGATCTACCGGCCTCCAAAATCGCTGCGCTGAGTGATGTAAACCGCCCGACGATCAATCAACGGTTCTCCAAGCTTACAAACTAGTAGCACATCAACCTGCATAATATAGGATAAAGGCATTTGAGCTTGATCCGTGCGCCTTCCGTGGTAAAGCGCCAATCGACGGGTTGATTGGATTAGTTCCGGGTCTCCGTCCATGCCTGGGACTTCGGAAGCGATCGTCGCGAAATCCGGTAGTCGCCGGTCCAAGCATTGCCGTCCTAACACGCTGAACTCACATTCGGCCAGGTTGAGCCAACCGCCATGCTTGGGGGTGTAGACGCATGCTAATTTGTCCAACAGCGAGCGGGCCACGTGCAGTGGAAACGCTTTATACAGGGAGGCGCCGCTATGGGTGTTCAGATTTGTCCAAGTGGGCGACGCCATTCCGCTCGTATTCCACGTCGTAGCATTCGCTCTGCCCCAGTTTGGCCGGTATCGGGTATCGGGTCACGCATTTCGCGCGCGCATTGCACGCTGGTCTCGTCCATACGCACCACCGGCTAGGCCGGATCAGACGCGCGCCGGTATACGGCCAATACCGTTTCCATCTAGCACACGAAGGCCGCATTCGCAGGCGCGGGAATGCACCACATCCGCTTCTGCCAGGGTTTGATGGCGTTTTTTTAACACTTGACGCACGGTCTCGGGGAATATCGATTCCACCACCTTCAATTCCACCAAGCGATCCCCCAACAACCGTAAGGTTCACCAGGCATGTCCCACCGGCAGCTCGCTACAGGCAATACTCACCAAGCGCGCTTCGCCTTCACCATCCAACCCGCGAACGTTGGTGCCGCTCCAGTGCCGCCGGGAAGCCCTCGCGCGCACACCGTTCTGGAGCGTCGCCATTTTTCGCGAAACCCGAAATGGGGGCCGTCCGATTTCGGGTGCAAACAATGGGGCGACGGTCATTACCTTCGGCGGCCCGCGTTCGTCCCGGCGCGCACTCCGCTCGGCACTTATGCTCCCTCGCTTCCCTATGCTCCTCCGGCGAATTTGCTCCACTTCCGCGTTCGCCTTCATCTGCCAGCAACAACACTTGGGCGTGATGGCAACGATAGGCGGCCTCCCGTCCTTGCTTCACCAGCCCTTCCAGTTGCTCACGCTCTACCCTACTCAAACGCACCACATAACGTTTTTTCAGGGCTGATTCCTCAAGGCTTGACCACAACGCCAGTAGAATCAGTTTAGCATCCTAATTTTTCTTGTAGTTGGACTATTAGAATCGCTCAGTTTTGTGATACCTCATCGCCTTTTTCCGGCGAGGTTGAAAGGGATGAATCCTCTTTTGGCACCCGCGCCGTGTTCGGGGAAAAAAGGGGCGTGGAGCCGGGGGTAAAATAATCGTCTTCGGAATCCTGGATCGGCAGGGAAGGTCTGTTCCAAATGCCTCCAAGAAGCCACTACAGGCCGTGATTCGGGGCCAGGTAGCCCTCGATAGCATCATCCACTCGGATGGCTGGAGAGGGACTACAATGGGCTGGTGGATATGGGTTATCAGAGGCATCTCCGCGTCCATCAGTAACGAATTTGCGCGAGGCAATTGCCATATCAATGGCATTGAATCATTCCGGTCATAGGCTAAACGGAGGTTTGAAAAAATCAAAGGCGTTCCCAGACATGCGTTTCATCTACACATCAAAGAATGTGAATTCAGATTGAATCATCGAGAGGAAAACCTCTATGATAAAATACTCTCCCCGCTGAGCGAAAATCCTCTCTAAAGTTATCTAGACCCTTTATAAATGGGGATCCTGAATAGTTACTACTCAGAAAAATAATCCTGCTAATCCTGCTAATCCTGTACCATTAGAAACAAGCCCGAAGGTTGGGGCTTACTCCTATTCCTTTTCGACCTTGCCGCCCGCCGCCTCGATAGTGGCCCGTGCGCCCTTGGTGACCATCAGACCCCGCACCGTCAGAGCACGGTCAAGGCCGCCGGAGGCGATGATCTTGACGCGCTCGATCCGTCCCGATATTAGATCCGCTTTCCGCAAGGTATCGAGATCAACCAGATCGCCGTCGATATTTGTAAGCTCATGCAGCCGGATTTCGTCCTTGATCCGCGCCTTGTGTGAGCGAAAACCCACCTTGGGCAGGCGGCGCTGCAAGGGCATCTGACCGCCCTCGAACCCCGCCTTGAGGTAGCCGCCGCCGGAACGGGACTTTTGACCCTTGTAACCACGTCCGCAGGTCTTGCCGTGACCGCTGCCGATACCGCGACCGACGCGCTTGGGAGTACGCTTGCTGCCCGGCGCGGGCCGGATGTCATTGAGGCGCATCGGGGGCTTCCTCCACCACCTTGACCATATAGGAGACCTTGTTCACCATGCCGCGGGTCACCGGCGTGTCTTCGACCTCCACCACCTGGTGCATGCGCCGTAACCCGAGACCGCGCACGCACGCCTGATGCGCCGCCAGCCGACCGCCCAGGCCACGCACCAGCGTGACCTTCATCATCCGTTTGTCCGTCATCGTCTACCCCAGAATCTCCTCGACCGTCTTGCCGCGCTTCGAGGCCACGTCCTCGGCATTCAACATGCTTCGAAGGCCCCTAATGGTGGCCTGGACCACATTGATCGGATTATTGGTTCCGATACACTTCGCCAGCACGTTCTGTACGCCGAGCACCTCGAACACCGCGCGCATGGCTCCACCCGCGATGATACCGGTACCCTCGGAAGCGGGCTTCATGAAGACCCGCGCGGCACCGTGACGGCCGACCATGGGGTACTGCAGGGTCGTACCCTTGAGCTTGACCTCGATCATGCTTTTGCGCGCACCCTCCATGGCCTTCTGAATAGCCACTGGGACCTCGCGCGCCTTGCCGGTGCCGTAACCGACACGACCCTTGCCGTCGCCCACCACGGTTAGGGCCGAGAAGCCGAACTGACGACCGCCCTTGACCACCTTGGCAACCCGGTTTACCGCCACGAGCTTCTCGAGTAACTCGTCGCCTTCCGGCTTGGGATTGTAGCTCGCCATATTCAGAAACCCCTAGAATTGCAGTCCGTTTTCCCGCGCCGCTTCGGCCAGAGCCTTGACCCGGCCATGATAGCGGAAACCGGAGCGATCGAACGCCACTTTTTCGACCCCCGCCGACCTGGCGCGCTCGGCAATAGTCTTGCCGATGACCGCAGCGGCTTTTACATTGCCCGTATGTCCTGTGCTCGACTGGCGATATTGTTTCTCCAGGGTGGACGCACTGGCAATCACTCGGCTACCGTCCGCGTCGATGATCTGGGCGTAGATGTGGCGGGGAGTCCGGAAGACGCACAGACGATAGGCGTCCAGCTCCCGGATTTTGGCACGGGCCCGCGCCGCGCGGCGCATGCGGGCTTGTTTCTTATCCATCCCCTACCCCTACTTCTTCTTCGCTTCTTTGCGCAGGACTTGCTCGTCCACGTAGCGCACGCCCTTTCCCTTATAAGGCTCCGGCGGACGGAAGCCGCGAATTTCGGCGGCCACCTGTCCCACCAGCTGCTTGTCAGCTCCACTCACGACGATCTCCGTGGGGGAAGGGGTCGTAACCTGTATCCCCTCGGGCACCGAATAATCGATCGGGTGTGAAAAACCCAGGCTCAGATTCAGGACCTTGCCCTTCGCCTGCGCACGGTAGCCGACACCGACTAGGGTCAATTTGCGGTCAAAACCACTCCCGCAGCCGATGACCATGTTGTTGACCAGGGCCCGGGTGGTCCCCGCCAGAACCCAGGACCCCTTGGTCTCGTCGACCGGATTCACCTTCAGTGCGCCCTGGTCCTGCGTGACACTGACCTTGGGGTGGGCACGCCAGAACAGATTGCCTTTGGCCCCCTTGACTTTGACTTCCTGTCCGGAAATCTCCACCGAAACTCCCTTGAGGATAACAATGGGCGCTTTGGCTACACGTGACATCGCTCGCCTCCTTTACTTAAGCCACATAGGCGAGGATTTCGCCGCCGTGTCCGGCCGCGCGGGCCGCCCGATCGGACATCAGGCCCTTGGACGTAGACACGATGGCAACGCCCAACCCGTCCATGACCCGCGGCAAATCGTCCTTCCCCCGATAGATGCGAAGCCCCGGACGGGAGATGCGCTTGAGGAGCTCGATGACCGGTTTGCCACGGTAATATTTGAGCCTGATGAGCAGCTGCGGCTTCTTACCTTCCGACTCGACGCTCACCTCCGTGAGGTAGCCCTCATCCTTGAGCAGGTTGGCGATTGCCACCTTCTGCCTGGACGACGGCATGGCGATGGTGACTTTACCACGCGCCTGCCCGTTGCGAATGCGGGTCAGCATATCCGCGATGGGATCCGACATACTCATGTGTAATTCCTTGGGCAAACCACCATTAGGTGCGATACCCTTTTGTTTGAACTCCTAGCCGCAAATAAACGCAAATTCCACTTTGTCACATTACAGGACAACCCACTGAACTTCTATGGAATCTGCAGAGATAACAGAACCTTCAAACCAACAGGCTAGGCTGAATGTAACAAAGTAGAACAAGTGTTTATTTGCGGATAAAAATTCCTGTGGCTGCGCTTACGTAAAGAAGCCTTTAATTATCAGTGAAACAACACCAGCCAGGATTGCTCCGACCATCCACTTGAGGATTCGAAGATCGCCGTCTACGCGATTAAAACGCAATTCGTAATTCACTGTCTTCTGATTCAATGTCGTCGTTATATAATACAGGTTACGCCGCCTGCAATGGCACCATGTCATCTTTTGCAACAGGGGGCGAACCTATGTCTCTAAGCACACGATCAATCGGCATCCGTAACCTTAGTGGGGCAGTAAGCTCAATACCGATGGCCCTTCCGCTTTTATCGAAATCGATGATCATACCAGTTCCGCTCTTGCTGTACGATAGCTCTTATCTCCAGCACTCCATGGTAAATAGAGGTATGTGGCAAATGTCCGACCGCGTCGGAAAGTTTACCTCCAGATAGGATTCTTTCATGTTACCCGTCCCAAGCTGGATAAGCGGTCACAACTACGAGCAATCTACTATCCATCTCAGGTTCTACAACAATTTCCCACGGCTGTCCGTGGTGTCGTACCCCTATATCCTATTATCCACCGCCCCTCTATGACATCGCGCCATGATCGAGCGCACCCGAGCATTGTTCTCAGATCTATTTCATAGAAGCCACGGTCCTCCATGAGCTTCAATAGGTATGGCGTGAACTCCAGATCCCAATCCCACCATTCCGGCCATAATAGATTTTTCAGAGATTTCTCCAAATCTATGATGGGTTTCTGTTCCCAAACCTCACCACTTTACAGGATCCGGGTTGATGTATTAGGGTACAGTGTCCTGCTTTGAGAAGTTCTCTTTCTCTCTCAACTCTGAAAAGACTAGTCCGTTATCATTGTCAGGGCACAAATTGTATTTTCGCAAAGATCCCCTATCGGGAAACATAGATCATAATCTATTCCATTCCAGATCACCATCATCTATCGCAAATTCTCAAAATTCTTCTTTGTCGAGATACTTTCAAATTAGAGGATTCAGTGAACATGAATTGGCTCATGTTCATTACTTAAGGGTCAGGATGATCCCATCTATTTTATGGACCGGAGCGTCGCCATTTTTCGCGCAACCCGAAATGGGGTCCGTCCGATTTCGGTTGCAAACAATGGGGCGACGGCCATTGCCTTCGGCGGCCCGCGTTTGTCTTGCATCCGTCCCGGCGCGCACTCCGCGCAGCACCAGGACTCCCGCAATGACTTGACGCCGTGTCGCATGGCCTGGCATTTCGTCTCCACCGGCGCTCACGCGCCGGACTCCGACCAAACGCTGGTCCTACCCCTACGCCGGGGTCGTCGCACCCCACTCGACGCTTACGCTCCCTCGCTTCCCTGTGCTCCTCCGGCGACTCAATCCGCAACACAATCCGGTGCTTGCCGGCGGTTGGATCAAGCGTGGCGAGGAGCAGGTAATCCCCACCAACACCAGGTGACGGCGCGTCAATATCAATGGGGCCATTGACCTGGAACGGTTGGAGCCCGTGGTTCGCTACGACGACACCATCAACGCTGACTCGACCATCGCGTTGTTCGAGCAACTCGTAGCGTTCCACCCCATGGCCGTGTGCATTTATGTCATTTATGACAACGCACCTTACTACCGTTCCAAAGCAGTTCAAGACTACCTGAAAGCCTCGCGCATTCAGCTCGTTTTCCTCCCGCCGTATGCGCCGAATCTGAATTGATCGAGCGATTATGGAGATTTTTTAAGAAGAGGGTCCTCTACAATCGGTATTAAACGTTCGTCGAAATTTCGAACAGTGCGTGAAACATTTTTCAAGAATCCGCGCAAACACCAGCGGAGTTGCGTTCATTGCTGACCGCAAATCTTGCCATCGGGCGAATGAAAAGCCGAAATATTGATATTTATATATAACACACAACCAACAATGAATACCACCGGCAAAAGAAGCACCTTCCTTGACCAAGGATTGACGCCCAAAAGTACTGCATCGACGTCCATTATTTTCCCCTCAGCAATTCTGTTTTTTCCAACATTTATACATGACTCCAATAGCTCCAATAATACCTAAGATAATGGCACTTACAGCAACCACAATCGCAGGCAAAGCATTAATAACCTTGATTAAGGTTTTCTAAATATATAGAATCCGGATTTTCTAGCTTCGCGCCAATTAACAATCCGCAGGCTGCAAATAACATCGTTTGTGCCATAATAAACCAGTTTAATCTTATCAATCAAATGATCCTCATGAACCAATTTTATCTTACCTAGAATATTCTTCAATTAAAACATTCCCTCGTTTGTGCTGTGTACAAATTGCACTCTTTTGTAAAGATTCAGGTCACTCAAGGGACCCTAGAGCAGAATCAAGTGCTGCTGAAGCTGTTTCATTTTTCCTGAACTTAACTTTATTATAAAAGAATCTATTTTAGCCTTTGACACCGTTTGGATATGATCAAGATTTATAGCGCAATCATTTTTCATTCCATCTTCTGCGCTCAAAATAACTTCTGGCGGAATATCTCGTATCGTTGAAATTATAGGAGCTATGGTTATTTCATTAAGAAACCTCATGGCAGAATCTCTTGTAAGTATAACAACTGGCCTTTTTGTCTAGATTTTGAAATTTATACCATCTAACTTCACCAGGGTTCATTGTCACAACATACTTATCCATTTTCCAAGTCATTAAAGTCTCCTGGCACTACAGGACGCTTCAAGTAACTTCTGTGCTTTTTCTCCAAGCACTCCACTTTAGTCTCGACCAATTCAATATTCACCAACACATATTCCTTCTGAACATTTTTTGGTTGATCAAGCATGGGAATAAAAACCCATCTTTAACTTTTTTGCTTCGACAAGCATATGTGCCTCTTTTTTTGCTCGCACTTTTTGAAGATTCTATGATGTAGAGATATTTATCGTTGCCTAACATGCAACAGACGGTTCTACTGCCGCATCCAAAATATCTACATCAGATACAAATATCCGGATTTAGATATGTCGTATCTAAAAGTAGATATCTATGTAGAGAGCGGGCCATAAGCTGTCCGAGTTAATTTTCCTTAGTTTGCGATAAAAAAACGCTACCAACTCGCTTTCACCAGACCCGGAACGTCTCCCCGCATAGTAGCTTCGCGCAGCTTGTTACGGCTCAGGCCGAATTTGCGGTAGACGGCATGGGGACGACCGCTTATCCGGCAACGCCGTTGCCGGCGACAGGGGCTGGCATCCCGCGGCAGCTTCTGCAGCTTCATCAGCGCCTCATCCAGCTCCTCGCGGCTTGCGCTACGGTCGTCGATAACGGCTTTCAAGGCCGTGCGTTCGGCCGCATACTTGGCCGCGATCTTAGCGCGCTTGACTTCCCGCGCTACCATGCTTTTTTTCGCCATATCGGGTTCTCAGGTCCTGAAGGGAAACTTGAAGGCTTCGAGCAACGCCCGCCCCTTCTCATCGGTGGGTGCGCTCGTGGTGATGGCGATGTCCAGACCACGCAAGGCGTCGATCTTATCGTAGTCGATCTCCGGAAACACGATCTGCTCCTTCATACCCAGGCTGTAGTTTCCGCGCCCATCGAACGCCTTGACGCTCAAGCCGCGGAAATCGCGAACGCGCGGGATTGCAATATTGATCAGTCGATCGAGAAACTCGTACATGCGCTCCCGCCGCAGCGTGACCTTACAGCCGACGGCCCAACCCTCGCGGATTTTGAACGCGGCGACCGACTTACGGGCCTTGGTCACGATGGGCTGCTGGCCCGCGATCAGACGCAGATCGGAGACCGCATTCTCCATGACCTTCTTGTCGGTGATGGCCTCACCCACCCCCATGTTGAGGGTGATCTTCTCGATCCGCGGCACCTGCATGACCGTGCGGTAGCCAAATCTGTCCATAAGCTGGCCGACCACATTTTCGCGATACGCTGTCTGTAATCTGGACATGACGGCATACCTCAAGCGTCGACGACTTCGCCGTTGGACTTGAACACCCGCACCTTGCGGCCATCCTCGAGGCGTTTAAAACCCACCCGATCCGGCCCGTCCTTCGCCGGGTTATAAAGGCCCAGGTTCGACAGATGCAAGGGCATCTCCTTGTCGATGATGCCGCCAGGCAGATTGCGCTGGGGATCGGGCTTCTGATGCTTTTTGACCATGTTGATGTTCTCGACGATCACTCGATCTTTGTCGAGTACACGCAACACGGTCCCGCGCATTCCCTTGTCTTTGCCGGTGAGGATAATGACGTCGTCACCTTGTCTGATCTTGCGCATGTGTTGATCTCTAACTCTTCAGCTACACTATGAAAATCATTTTTTGCCGTAAATGAACGCGAATCAACGCAAATTGGTCGCAAAAAATCAGATTGTATTTTTCGTCCGCAGATTACACGGCTTTTCACAGATTATTTCGTTTTTAATCTGCGCAATCTGCGGATAGATTGAAGAAATCGGATCATTTTCCTATGCTCAATCTACTACGTCAAGCCTTCACAAGTTTTCCAAATTTATTACAAAACTATTTAATAGCTTCAGGTAAAATATCGACCGCATTCTCATTGTAACCAGCATCAGCATCAAACCAGGTCAAATTGTATCTCGCTACTATATCGATCCGATAGCTACTAACATCCTGCTGATATTTAACTGAATATGTGGAGGAGCATAGTCAACATGGTTGATATAGCATATGAGACTCCCTTTCAAAAATGGGTGCGATACCGGCAGTATTATACTTTACTACTTTGACAGAATAATAAGCTGATATATAAGAAATCCGTAAAAAACAAAGGCCCAGATAACTTTAGCACCTACAACTGCATGCTAAAGTTATGTTATGCAAGGAAAAAACAGTATTTCAGGCGCTCACGCCTTTCGGAAGCCAAATTCAGACTGATCATGCGCTATTTTACGCATGATCTACCGTCCTCGAAACTCGCCGCGCTGAGTGATGTAAGCCGCCCGACGATCAATCAACAGTTCTTCAAGCTACGACCTGGAATCGCCCAGCTTTGCGACGCCTCATCGCATTTTTCCGGCGAGGTTGAAGGGGATGAATCCACTGCTATCCGATAAAACGTTTGTTCTTGTTGCGTAACCCCTTGTAAGGACTTGACAGCAAATCGGATCTCTACACAATTTTACAGATTCTGAGCCTGACCTTACTCGAAAACACTCTTCTAGCCCTGTTGGTTACTAGAATGGAATCCATAAGCGATACTGCCTTACCCATAACCAACCGAATCTATTTGATGATTCCACCGGACAGTAGTGTATCATTATGTATTTCTATCTTTATTCGATTGATTTAATCTTGGCGCCAAGGTACCAATAGTAATAGATTGCGAGCAACGTACTGGCAACGACGCAACCAAGTGTCGCGGAATAAATCTTCTCTCCTGATTCGCTCTGACTTCTACTACCATCCCATATGCCTCCTCCAGAGCACCAATAACAATAAATACAGGCATGGCTATAACAAAAACACGAACCAAAATACATGCCTATAGATAAAACCTGTGATAAAATCCTTATCATTTCTTCTAAATTAGATACTAGCAACAATAGGCGCTCCCACTACAGCAACCAGCGCAACAAAAGAATTTAAAAGGCCCACCTCCGAATACTTATATGCCACCCCTATTAAAATAGGGCCACAAACTACCGTTATAATAACAACCAATAAAGAGCATATATTTGAGTTTCTCTTTCTCTGTAACATTATCATTTCGGAATTCTTCGACCAGTTTATCCACAACCCAGAGAAGTACATAGCTCTAATCCCCTATTTTCCGATAACAAGATAAACAAATCGCTTTCTTGCCAAATTCAAACCGTTCCTACAACACTTCCGGCGCCAGTGAGACGATCTTCATGAAGTGCTCACCGCGCAGCTCTCTGGTTACAGGTCCGAAGATGCGGGTTCCAATGGGTTGCATCTGGTTGTTGAGCAGAACCGCAGCATTGCCGTCAAAGCGGATCGCGGACCCGTCCGGACGCCGCACACCCTTCTTGGTGCGCACCACCACGGCGTTGAAGATATCGCCCTTTCTGACTTTGCCGCGGGGGATAGCGTCCTTCACCGTAACCTTGATCACATCGCCGATACCGGCATAGCGCCGGTGCGAGCCGCCGAGCACCTTGATGCACTGCACACGCTTGGCGCCGCTGTTATCGGCAACACTCAGATTGGTTTGCATCTGAATCATTTGCTCTACCTCATTCTACTTTGTCACATTCAGCCTGACTCATCGTCTGCTGGATTATGTTATTCTCACAGGTTTCTTATAGAACACTGGATTACTCCGTAATGTGACAAAGTAGAACAAGCGTTATTTTTACGCGCGTATTCGGCTTCAAACCAATCAGCCTTTCAGGACGAAATACCTCTCCATCAAAGGTTGCATCGATTGTCTTAATCACCATCTATCACCGCCGCCTCGAAAGGATCAGATCCTGATTCAGGATCGAGCTCAGGGAGCCCATCATGACTACATGATGCTAGAAAAAGGAAGCACGGAAGCACCCGAGTCACCCGATGGGCGAGAACGTTGCTCTTTGTTCTCTCCTATCATCAGGCGGCCTTTTATCGTCTTCCACCCCTATGCACTGCTCTACGAGCAAGCCACCGCACGCAGGAAGAATTCCCGCGAGGCACGATCAACTTGATGAACGCCAACCAATCCGAACCCTCACATTGAGCCTCATAAATGACAAGCGTGTTAAAATGAGGATTGCTGGAGCTAGATCTTTGCAGGTCCATAGGGCCCAGGATGCTCTCGACGCCGGCGGCGGTAAAGTGAATGCAATAACATTTTCATAGTGTGCCTGGACGGCCCCGCTCAAAGTGGTCTCTCATATTCGTGCTGTGGTCCTAATGTAGCATCTACATATTCCATTATCACATCGTACAAATGGTCGGCACCACCTATCTCATCGGCATCCTTCATATCAAATAGTGCACGGGTAACTCCCCGGTACTGAGGATCGGTATCGAAAAAACTACCGAGCATGAACATCAACTCGACGTAGAAGGGCAAACGGTCTTATTCCTCGATAGCTACCAAAGAATCACCCCACCTTTTCCAGAATGTCCAAGACCCGCCAGGATTTGGTCTTAGAGAGCGGACGGCACTGTTCGACGGTCACCAGATCGCCCAGATTACAGGCATTGGGCTCGTCGTGTGCGTGGATCTTGGTCGAGCGGCGGATGAATTTGCCGTACAGCGGGTGTTTTACACGCCGCTCCACCACCAGGGTGATGCTCTTGTCCATGGTATTGCTGACCACGCGCCCGGTCAATCTGCGGTTCTTTTTTGCTTCCTCGCTCATTTGCCTACCTTCAGTTCGGTCATCAGAGTCTTAATCCGGGCGATATCACGCCGCACCGCGCGTATCTGCGAGGGACGCGAGAGCTGCCCGGTTCCCTTCTGCATCCGCAGATTGAATTGCTCTCTGCGCAGCTCCTCGAGCTGGGTTTGAAGCTCCTCAGCACTGCCGGTTCTCAGATCGTTCGCTTTCATCACATTACCGTCCGCTGCGCAAAGGTCGTCCGGACAGGCAATTTCGCCGCTGCCAATCCAAACGCCTCACGGGCCAACGACTCGGGTACGCCTTCGATCTCATAGAGCACCTTGCCCGGTTGTACTAGGGCCACCCAATACTCCACATTGCCCTTGCCCTTACCCATGCGCACTTCCAAGGGCTTCTTGGAGATGGGCTTGTCGGGAAATACCCGGATCCACAGCTTTCCGCCGCGCTTGACCTTGCGCGTAATGGCACGGCGCGCGGCCTCGATCTGGCGCGCGGTCAGCCGCCCCCGCGAGGTCGCCTTGATGCCGTATTCGCCGAAGTTGACCCGATTGCCGGCCTGCGCCAGTCCCCGGTTGCGGCCTTTCTGTTGTTTGCGAAACCTGGTTCGCTTCGGTTGCAGCATGGATTAGCCCCTTCTACGAGCGGTCTTTCGGGTTACCAGCTCTTCCGCTTCCTGACCCACGAACACTTCGCCCTTGAAGATCCACACCTTGACGCCGAGTACGCCGTAGGTCGTCTTCGCTTCGGCGAGGCCGTAATCGATGTCCGCGCGCAGGGTATGCAGCGGCACACGTCCCTCGCGATACCATTCGCTGCGGGCAATCTCCGCACCGTTCAGGCGGCCGGCAATATTGATCCGAATCCCCTCGGCGCCCAGTCGCATGGAGGTCTGCACCGCGCGTTTCATGGCGCGCCGAAACATGATGCGGCGCTCGAGCTGCCCGGCGACGCTTTCCGCCACCAGTCGCGCATCGAGCTCCGGCTTGCGGATCTCTTCGATGCTGATGTGCACCGGGATGCCCATCTTCTCGGATACCTCCTTGCGCAAGCGGTCGATGCCCTCTCCCTTCTTGCCGATCACCACACCTGGGCGCGCCGTGTGAATGGTGATGTGGGCATTCTTGGCCGGACGGTTGATCTGGATGCGGCTGACGGACGCCTGAGAAAGGCGCTTCTTGAGGAAACCCCGCACCTCGAGATCCGTGTTGAGAAGATCCGCGTAGTCCCTGGAAGTGGCGTACCACTTGGATGTCCAGTCTTTGACGACCCCCAGACGGATGCCGGTTGGATGTACTTTCTGACCCATAATGTTCAGCTCTCGGCGACAGTCACGCTGATGTGGCTGGTACGCTTGAAAATCCGGCCCGCCCGGCCCTTGGCGCGGGCCCGGATGCGCTTCATGGTCGGCCCCTCGTTTACCTGAATCTCGGCCACCCGCAGCTCGTCAACGTCCGCACCCTCGTTGTGCTCCGCGTTGGCGATGGCGGATTCCAGAACCTTTCTGATGATTCCCGCTCCCTTCTTGGGGCTGAATACCAGCAGATTGATAGCCTGCTCCACCTGTAGACCACGGACCTGGTCGGCCACTAGGCGCACCTTCTGTGCCGAGATGCGGGCATACTTGATTCTTGCTTCGGCCTGCATGTGCGTGTCCTCGCTCTCGGGCCTACTTCTTGGCCTTGCGGTCGGCTGCGTGCCCCCGATAGGTACGGGTCAGGGCGAACTCACCAAACTTGTGCCCGATCATGTTCTCGTTGACGAGGACAGGGACGTGTTGCCGCCCGTTGTGCACCGCGATGGTCAGGCCGACCATCTCCGGCAACACCATGGAGCGGCGCGACCAAGTCTTGATGGGCCGTTTGCTGTTCTGGGCGACCGCCTCTTCCACCTTCTTCATGAGATGGTGATCGACAAAGGGCCCCTTGCGGATGGAACGTGGCACTTGTTCAACCTCGATCAAACTAGTTGTCATCAGGGGGCAGTTATCAATTGTCAGAACTGATCGCTGACAGCTGCACTCTGCACCCTCCTATCAGTTAGAAATTTACCACTGCCTATTATTTATTTTTTACCGCGACGACGCACGATCATGGCATCGGTGCGTTTGTTGTTGCGGGTCTTGTGGCCCTTGGTGGGGATTCCCCAGGGGGTAACCGGATGGCGCCCACCCGAGGTTCGTCCTTCGCCGCCGCCATGGGGGTGATCGACCGGATTCATGACCACCCCGCGGACGGTAGGTCTCTCCCCGCGCCAGCGTTTGGCGCCCGCCTTACCCAGCTTGCGCAGGCTGTGCTCGGCGTTGCCGACCTCGCCGACCACCGCGCGGCATTCGGCAAAGATCTTACGCATCTCCCCGGAACGCATGCGCAGCGTGGCATGCCGACCTTCACGGGCGATGAGCTGGGCCGAGTTGCCGGCGGCCCGGGCCAGCTGTGCGCCCTTACCTGGACGCATTTCAATGCAGTGCACCAGGGTACCCAAGGGGATATTGCGCAACGGCAGGCAATTGCCCGCGCTGATGGGGACGTCTTCTCCCGCCTGTACGCGATCGCCGCGTCTCAAGCCCTTGGGGGCGATGATGTAAGAGTACTCTCCGTCCAAATATTTGAGCAGGGCCAGGTTGGCGCTGCGATTGGGATCGTACTCGATCCGCTCGACGACGGCGGGGACACCTTCTTTTTTGCGCTTGAAGTCGACCACCCGATAGCGCTGCTTGTGCCCGCCGCCGCGATGGCGCACGGTGATACGACCCTTGTTGTTACGCCCGCCGGACCGGCTTTTTTTCTGCAGCAGCGGACCGAACGGCTCGCCTTTGTGGATCTCCGGCGTTACCACCTTGACCATGACACGCCGCCCTGGGGACGTTGGATTTGTCTTTACGATTGCCATGTTATTACGGTTTTATCTGAACCTTCGTCGCAATGTTCCAATAGTACAGGATTAACAGGATTTTCAGGATTAACAGGATTTTTTCTTGTTGTTCTGAACTTTCGTCGCACGGTTACACTTTTTTCCAAACCGGAGCCAAGCTCGTTATGCACCGCATAGGCTGCTTCAATGATCCCACCGTCAGTTCCCGTCTAACAAGACCCCCAAAAGCACCTACACTCTGTTTTCTCCAACTAACCACAATTAAAACAACGAAAAATCCTGTTAATCCTGAAAATCCTGTTAATCTTGTACTGTTGGAGGAAAGCACAGACTACCAAGAATTGATTGCTGGTTTCTCTTCCTCAAAGGCCGTATTACCAAATGTCTCTACATGCTTGATTGCAGATTTAACATTTGAAAAATCTTCGTCGTATGTATCCCCTCACCCACTACGACTCCTTTCAGCACTAAAGGGTATGACACGTAGCCGTCAGGATGTTTTTCAACGATAACCTTAAACTCTCTGATCTTATTTTTCTATCATTATATTTAATATAATCTGCTAGTTATACTAGCTAATATCAATATTTCAGCTTTCCATTCGCCTGATGATTTCAAATTTTGCGGTTAACAATGAATGCAACTCCGGTTGGTATTTGCGCGGGTTCTTGAAAAATGTTTCTCGCGCTGTTCGAGATTCGACAAACGTTTCATAATACCGATTGTAGAGTAGAGGACCCTCTTCTTAAAAAATCTCCATAATCGCTCGATCAAATTCAGATAATGGCCCCATTGATATTGACGCGCCGTCGCCCGGTGTTGGTGGGGATTACCTGCTCCTCGCCACGCTTGATTCAACCGCCGGCAAACACCGGATGGTGTTGCGGATGAGTCGCATCCATAAAATAGATGGGATCATCCTGACCCTGGAGATTGCGGATATGGTCATACGTTTCGAGGAATTGCGTTTGCGCTTCCCGATCGGCCTTGCCAGGCACAGGCACTAGCCGGGGCTTCTTGTACACATAACCCAACGCAGCACTGCGGTCATGCCACTCTCCGTGTAAGACACCCCAAAGGTTTCCTTCACCCAGTAGGCGACCGCTTTGGCCGAGAGGTACAGGTTCGCTTAAAGGTGGGCGTCCAATTCCACCAGGTGCTTGGCCTTGCGCAAGCCAACGCTGCCACCGACACCGTCGCCAACACGCCTCAAGACCACGTTTACCATAACGCTTGAGGACTTGGGGCTTGATCTTGCAACGTGGTTTATGCGCTCGATGCCTCTACCATCGACCTGCGCCTATCCGTCTTTCCGTGGGTACTGTTTCGCTCAACCAAAAAGCAACATCCCAATCTTTATCCACATCTCCGACGGCAAGCTACACGACATCAATGTCCTTGATCTGATGATCCCGGAGCCCGGCGCCTTCTACATCATGGATCGTGGCCATGTGGACTTCGAGCACCTGTTCACGTTGCACAGAACAGGGCGTTTCTTCGTCATCCGCGCCAAGTCCAATACCAAATACAGGCGTCGCTACTCTCATCCCGGGGACGAATCCCCGGTGGTGTTCGATGCGATCGAACCATTGCGCTGAGCGGAGTCAAGTCCGTGCGTGACTACCCCCAGCCATTGCGCCGTATCCGCTACCACGATGTTCAGACCAGCAAGACGTTCAACTTCTTGACCAACAACTTCGCCATTCCAGCGCAGACGGTGGCGGATCTCTACCGATACCGCTGCCAAGTTGAATTGTCCTTCAAGTGGATCAATCAACACCTGCGCATCAAATCGTTCTTCGGGACCTCCGAGAACACGGCCAAAAGCCAGATTTGGATCGCTATCTCGGTTTACATCCTCGTCGCTATCATCAAGAAGCGCCTTGACAGCAAATCGGAGCTCTACACAACTTTACAGATTCTGAGCCTGACCTCACTCGAAAACACTCTTCTAGCTCTGTTGGTTACTAGAATGGAATCTAGAAGCGATACTGCCTATACCCATAACCAACCGAATCTATTTGATAATTTCACCGGACAGTAGTAAGTATAAATCAAAGTCGCTAACGCCACGATAACACCTATTGTGGCAATTATGTCCCCAAATGTTTTTGGCTTTAGAATATTCATTATCCTCTCCCCATCTTCCGATTTGGTTATTTAACCAGTATCTTTACTTTCCAGTTGACTTTAAACACCACCACCGAAGTCGATATCATGGCCCGGCTGCAGCCGCACATAGGCCTTGCGCCAACCCGGACGCCGACCTGAGCGTTGCTGGAAGCGCTTACGCTTGCCCTTCACGTTGAGTACCTGCACCCGGTCGACCTTGACGTCGAACATCAGCTCCACGGCCTGGCCGATCTCACGCTTGTCGGCGTCCGGGGCGACCCGAAACACATGCTGATTACCCGTCTCCGTGGCGATGGTGGCCTTCTCGGAGATGATCGGACTCAGCAGTACCTGCATCAAGCACTCCTTGTTCATGCCAGCCGTTCCTCCAGCTTGCGAACCGCACCCTCGGTCAGGACTAGCTTATCGAACGCGATCATGCTCACCGGATCCACCTCCTGGGCCGTCATTACGTCCACCTGAGTGAGATTGCGCGCCGCCAGGAACAGGGGCTCGTCGAAACCCTCGGTCACGAGCAGGACATCCGAGACCTCCAGCTCCCGCAGCTTCTGCACCAGCCCCTTGGTTTTAGGCGCCGTAAGCCCAAACTCGGGCAATACCAGCAGGCGGCCCTGCCGCGCCAGCTCCGAGAGGATCGAGCGGACGGCACTGCGATACATCTTGCGGTTCACCTTTTGGGAGTAACTCCGCGGCCGGGCGGCAAAGGTCACCCCGCCGCCGCGCCAGATGGGGCTGCGCACAGTGCCCGCCCGGGCGCGGCCGGTCCCCTTCTGCCGATAAGGCTTGCCGCCGCCGCCGGCGACCGCAGAACGGTTTTTCTGTGCTTTTGTGCCCGCGCGTCCGCCTGCCAGGTAGGCGGTCACCACCTGGTGGATGAGACCCGGCTTGTACGCGGCATCGAACACTTGGTCCGAAACCTGCAGGCCGGTATCGTCGGCGTTGTGAATCGCAAGTTCCATGTCCGCTCAACTCTTATTTTCTTGTAACCTCAGCTACCCAGCCTTAAGACGGAAAAACTACGAATCACGCGAAAACGGATTCGCGTGATTCGTAGTTTTTTCAAGTTGTGTTTTCACTGTGCAAAATGGGGTGCATGGACAGTTACGTTTTCTTTATTTCTTGTGCTTGACAGACGGTACCACGATCAACCGCCCACCGACCGGGCCTGGAACCCCGCCCTTTACCAGGAGCAGGTTGCGGTCGGTATCGACGCGCACGACCTCGATGTTTTGTTGACAACGGTTGACATTGCCCAGCTGACCGGCCATGCGTTTACCTTTAAAAACGCGTCCGGGTGTCTGACACTGACCGATCGAGCCCGGGGCCCGATGCGAGATGGAGTTGCCATGACTATCGTCCTGGCTCCGGAAATTGTGGCGGCGGATACCGCCCGCGAACCCGCGCCCTTTGGACACGCCACGCACATCGACCCTCTGTCCGACCGCGAACATGTCGACCCTGATCTCCTGACCGGCAGCCAGGTCGACGCCCTCGTGCTCGTTGAGACGAAGCTCTTCCAGCACATCCCCGGCTTCTACACCGGCCTTAGCGAAATGACCCGCCGTCGGCTTGTTGGCACGCGACGGCTTGCGCGAGCCGACGGTCACCTGTACCGCCCGGTACCCGTCGGTGTCCTGGGTCTTGACCTGGGATACGCGGTTCGGCGGCACCGCGATGACCGTCACCGGGATGGTGACACCCTCCTCGGTGAAGATCCGGGTCATGCCCGCCTTGCGTCCGATCACTCCCATAATCATGGTTATCTTCCTCAACTCAACCTGATCTGCACATCCACCCCGGCGGCCAGATCCAGCTTCATCAGCGCATCCACCGTCTTGTCGGTGGGATCGATGATGTCCATCAGGCGCTTATGGGTGCGCAACTCGTATTGGTCCCTGGCGTCTTTGTTAACGTGGGGCGAGATCAGTACGGTGAAACGTTCTTTCTTGGACGGTAAGGGCACCGGGCCTCGAATCTGGGCACCGGTCCGCTTCGCCGTATCGACGATCTCCTGCGCCGACCGATCGATCAGTCGGTGGTCGAACGCCTTGAGACGAATCCGAATTCTCTGGTTTGCCATTTAGTTCACTTGAATTTCACTGAACATCATCGATGCGGTTTGCAGATGCCGCGCTCGACCCGCCGGCCGGTCAGGTAGGGTTGGATCAACGTCGCGTTCGGGCTCGGGGATGTAGCTGTCCATCGCCTCGATGAGCTGGTGGATGGACTGGGTGCCGCGCTCACTTTCTTCGCCTTCCAGGGCCTGCAGGGCGGGGCCGGTGATGATGGGGGTGTCGTCGCCGGGAAATTCGTAGCTGTCTAACAGCTCGCGCACTTCCATTTCGACCAGTAATACGGTGCCGTCCATCTGGGCCGCGCCGGTGATCATGTTTTTGACGTAGTCGGCATGGCCGGGACAGTCGACGTGGGCGTAGTGCCGGGCGTCGCTCTCGTACTCGACGTGGGCGGTGGCGATGGTGATGCCGCGCTCACGTTCTTCGGGGGCGTTGTCGATCTGGTCAAAGGCTTTGACTTCGCCCCCGTGCTTGGCGGCCATGACTTTGGTGATGGCCGCGGTCAAGGTGGTCTTGCCGTGGTCGACGTGCCCGATCGTCCCAACGTCGACGTGCGACTTGGTGCGTTCGAATTTCCCTTTGGACATCCTGCTCTTCCCCTATCGTGATGACTATTTCTTGGCGATGGCCTCGGCAATGCCGGCCGGGACTTCATTATACTTAGCGAACTCCATGCTGTAGGTGGCCCGCCCCTGGGTGGCAGAACGCAGGTCCGTGGCATAACCGAACATTTCCGCCAAGGGTACCTGGGCACGAATAATCTTGCCCGAAGGCGCATCATCCATACCCTGTACCATGCCGCGCCGGCTGTTGAGGTCGCCCATGACGTCACCCATGTAGTCCTCCGGCGTGACGACCTCCACCTTCATGATGGGCTCCAGCAGGACCGGCCTGGCCTTCGCGGCCCCCTCCTTGAAGCCCATGGACCCCGCGATCTTGAAGGCCATCTCGCTCGAATCCACCTCGTGGTAGGAACCGTCGTAAAGGGTAACCTTCACATCCACCACCGGAAAGCCCGCTGTGACCCCGCTCGCCATGGCCTCCTCGACGCCCTTGCCCACCGCGGGGATGTATTCCTTGGGCACCACGCCACCGACGATCTGGTTGACGAACTCGAAGCCTGCTCCCGGCTCCTGGGGCTCGATGCGTAGATACACGTGTCCGTACTGTCCGCGACCACCGGACTGACGGACAAACCGACCCTCCTGCTCGACCTGGGTGCGGATGGTTTCGCGATAGCTGACCTGGGGCATACCGACATTGGCCGCCACATTGAACTCGCGCTTCATGCGATCGATAATGATCTCCAGGTGCAGCTCGCCCATGCCGGAAATGACGGTCTGACCCGACTCCTCGTCGGTACACACCCGAAAGGAGGGGTCTTCCCGGGCGAGCTTGAACAGGGCGACGCTCATTTTCTCCTGGTCGCCCTTGGTCCTGGGCTCCACTGCCACCGAGATGACCGGCTCGGGAAACTCCATACGCTCCAGGGTAATGAGAGCGTCCTGGGCACACAGGGTATCGCCGGTGGTCACGTCCTTCAGACCGACGGCAGCGGCGATGTCGCCGGCGCGGACCTCCTTGATCTCCTCCCGCGTGTTGGCGTGCATCTGCAGGATGCGACCGAACCGCTCGCGCTTGCCCTTGACCGGATTGAAAACACTATCGCCAGACTTGAGGACCCCGGAATAGACCCGAAAGAAGGTCAGGGTGCCCACGAAGGGATCCGTGGCGATTTTGAACGCCAGAGCAGCGAAGGGCGCCTCATCGATCGGGGGGCGTTCCTCTTCCCGCTCGGCGGCACCGCCGGTGATCCCCTTGATCGCGGGCACGTCGGTGGGTGAAGGCATATAGTCGATCACCGCGTCCAACATTGCCTGCACGCCCTTGTTCTTGAACGCGGAGCCGCACAGGATCGGGACGATCTCGTTGTTCAGCGTCCGCGCGCGCAGGCCCGCCTTGATCTCTTCCTCGCTGAGCGCATCGCCCTCTAGGTACTTCTCCATCACCGCTTCGTCGGCCTCGGCGGCCGCCTCGATCACAGCCTCACGCCACTCCAGGCACTGCCTGGCCATTCCCTCCGGGATCTCCCGGAGTGTGTACTTCATCCCCCGGGACCCCTCGTCCCAGATGATGGCCCGCATGCCGACCAGATCGACGATGCCTTTGAAATCCTCCTCCGCGCCGATCGGGAGCTGAATGGGCACCGCGTTGCCACCCAGACGCTCCTTCACCTGTCTGACGACGCGCAAAAAGTCGGCACCCATGCGGTCCATCTTGTTCACGAACGCCAACCGCGGCACGCCGTAGCGGTCGGCCTGGTGCCAGACGGTCTCGGACTGGGGCTCCACACCGCCGACGGCGCAGAAGACGGCGCAGGCACCATCGAGGACTCGCAGAGAACGCTCCACCTCGATGGTGAAGTCCACGTGGCCGGGGGTATCGATGATATTGATGCGGTGCTCCGGATACTCCATATCCATGCCACTCCAGAAGCAGGTGGTGGCCGCGGACGTAATGGTGATGCCGCGTTCCTGCTCCTGCTCCATCCAGTCCATGGTCGCGGCACCATCGTGCACCTCCCCAAGCTTGTGAGAGATACCGGTATAGAACAGGATCCGCTCGGTGGTCGTGGTTTTTCCCGCATCGATGTGCGCCATGATGCCGAGATTGCGATAGCGACCGATCGGTGTATTGCGTGCCACGAGTCTATCCTTCCGAAATGAACCGTAAGAATCCGAAAAATCCGACGCAAATCACCAGCGATAGTGAGAGAAGGCCTTGTTGGCCTCCGCCATACGATGGGTGTCATCCTTCTTCTTGAACGCGGTCCCCCGGGCGTCCGCCGCATCCATCAGCTCTCCGGCCAGGCGCAGGGCCATGGATTTTTCCGAGCGCTTGCGGGCGGCATCGATGATCCAGCGCATCGCCAACGAGTTACGGCGCATCGGCCGCACCTCGATGGGCACCTGATAGGTAGCGCCGCCGACCCGACGCGACTTAACCTCCACCACGGGACGCACGTTCTCCATCGCCTGATCCAACAAACCCAGGGGCTCCGCCCCCTTCTTCTTGGCCACCCGATCGAGGGCACCGTAGATGATGCGTTCGGCAACCGATTTCTTGCCGTCTTCCATGAGCATATTGATGAACTTGGTAAGCAGCTCACTACCGAACTTGGGGTCCGGCAGGACCTGACGGCGGGCAACGATGCGTCTTCTCGGCATGACTGAAAGCTCCGACCACTCGACTTCAATTGGGAATCTTTTTTGCCGCAAATAAACGACAATAAACGCAAACCAACCGAGATCGGTTTACTGTCATCGACGGTTTCTGGTCTATTTCCATTGATTTACGGCCATTTGCGTTTATTCTTATTTGGGTCTAGATAACTTTAGAGAGGACCTTCGAGGACCTTCGCTCAGCAGAGAAGGTATTTTATCATAGAGTTTTCCTCTCGATGATTAAATCTGAATTCACATTCTTTGAGGTGTAGATGAATCGAGGGCGCTACCTAGCCCCGAATCACGGCCTCTATAACGGCTTCTTGGAGGCATCCGGGACGATCTCCGCGTAGACCTTTCCCTGCCGTTCCAGGATTCCGAAGACGATTGTTTTACCCCCGGCTCCACGCCCCTTTTTTCCCCGAACACGGCGAGCGCTAAAAGAGGATTCATCCCCTTCAATTTCGCCGGGAAAAGGCGATGAGGCATCACAAAGCTGGACGATTCTATAGGTCGTAGCTTGAAGAACCGTTGATTGATCGTCGGGCGACCTACATCACTCAGCGCGGCGAGTTTCGAGGCCGGTAGATCATGCGTAAACATAGCGCATGATCAGTCTGAATTTGGCTTCCGAAAGGCGTAAACGCCTGAAATACCTGTTTTTTCTTAGCATAACATAACCTTAGCATGCAGTTGCAGGTGCTAAAGTTATCTAGACCCTCACTGCTGTCCGACAAAACGTTTGTTTTTGTTGCGTAACTCCTTGTAAGGAAATGAGTTGCGCGGTACGACAGCAACCGCTACAAGAAGACATTTTCCTGTCTCGACCAATACCTGCGCATGACCTTCGCGCAGTTAACCCATCGCGAGAGCCTGTGCGATATTGAAGTTTGCCTGCGCGCCCAGAAGGACGAGTTTGTACCACAGGGGTATCCGGGGCAACGTTTCCAGAAGCGCCGTGGCCGACGCGAATGAACGCCGAGATTGGCGTATTTATGCAGATCTCGCAAGCATTGATTCGCACCCACTCGTCCCCTGTATGCCGACGAGGACTTGGTGCTTGATCTTGACAACGCGGTTTATGCGCTCGATGCCTCTACCATCGACCTGCGCCTGTCCGTCTTTCCGTGGGCACTGTTTCGCTCAACCGAATCTGCTGTCAAGCTCCAGGCCCTGCTCGATCTTCAAGGCAACATCCCAACCTTGTATCCACATCTCCGACGGCAAGCCACACGACGTCAATATCCTTGATCTGCTGATCCCGGAGCCCGGCGCCTTCTACATCCCGGCGCCTTCTACATCATGGATCGTGGCTACGTGGACTTCGAGCGCCTGTTCACGTTGCACAGAACAGAGGGCGTTTCTTCGTCATCCGCGCCAAGTCCAATACCAAATACAGGCGTCGCTACTCTCAGCCCGGGGACGAATCCGGTGGTGTTCGATGCGATCGGATCATTGCGCTGAGTGGAGTCAAGTCCGCGCGTGACTACCCCCCCAGCCATTACGCCGTATCCGCTACCACGATGTTCAGACCAGCAAGACGTTCAACTTCTTGACCAACAACTTCGCTATTCCAGCGCAGACGGTGGCGGATCTCTACCGATACCACTGGCAAGTTGAATTGTTCTTCAAGTGGATCAAGCAACGCCTACGTATCAAATCGTTCTTCGGGACCTCCGAGAACGCGGTCAAAAGCCAGATTTGGATCGCTATCTCGGGTTACATCCTCGTCGCTATCATCAAGAAACGCCTTGACATCAATTCGGATCTCTACACAATTTTACAGGTTCTGAGCCTGACCTTACTCGAAAACACTCTTCTAGCTCTGTTGGTTACTAGAATGGAAACCATAAGCGATACTGTCTATACTCATAACTAACGGAATCTATCTGATAATTTACGCTGGATAGTAGTGATCTAGACCCTTTTTATTTGCGGCTGAATTTTCCGTGGGAATCGGTCAATGTCATCGGTAGCTTTGAGAGCATCCGCACCAAGCTCTCAATGCACCCTTATCCTCGTGGAGTTCGAACTTAGGGGTGTTTTCAATTAGCGTTAACACGATGATTCTACTCGATATGCTATGATTGCCCATGCCCCACCGTCCCGGCCGGCGGATGCAGTGGCCAATTTCTAATCTCAGCAAAACCATACCCTTCAACTCAATCCTGGAGCTTACCTCTCGGTTTCAGGTTCCTGATTGTGAACACCCACTAGCTCTTCGGGCGCTTGGCACCGTACTTGGAACGGCCCTGACGACGGTTCTCCACCCCGGTCGTATCCAGGGTTCCCCGGACCGTGTGGTAACGCACCCCCGGCAGGTCTTTCACCCGCCCCCCGCGGATGAGCACCACCGAGTGCTCCTGCAGATTGTGCCCCTCGCCCCCGATATAGGAAGTAACCTCGTAACCGTTGGTCAAGCGCACGCGCGCGACCTTGCGCAGGGCCGAATTCGGCTTCTTGGGTGTGGTGGTATAGACGCGCGTGCACACCCCACGTTTCTGGGGACAGGCCTCCAACGCGGGCACATTGGTTTTGACAACCTTACGCTTGCGCGGCCTGCGCACCAACTGGTTGATCGTCGCCATGCGTAACCATCTCCACCGACGCTTAAGACGCCTGCCACAGGGAAAATCGAGAGGCAAAACCGCCTTTGCTGCCGAACTGGGTTACGGCAGCCACATCACGCCTCTTGTGGTTGACCTTAGAGGAGCCCGGGCGTTGGACACCCGGCGGAAAACAAAAGGAGCCGGCGGAGACCGCCGGCTCACTAAGCTGAAAGAGTATAGGGACGCGGGACAAGCGTGTCAAGAGGAAGCCTCTTCCAACGGCACATGAGCCTGAGAGCCCGAACTAAGGTTTTTCAAAAATTAATAAGGTTCATCAGAGCCATATGGTATTTCGACATTGCTGTACCTTAGGGCATCCTTGCCCCACACAGGCACCTCGGATTTCCGAGGTGCCTTTAGACAGGTTAGGAAGGCTCGGGCGCGACCGGATCGAGCTTCCAGACATCCCGATTGTAATCGGCGATGGTGCGGTCGCTGGAGAAACGGGCACAACAGGCCGTGTTGACGATGCTCATCCGGGTCCAGCGATCCTGGTCCCGGAAGGCCTCCACGGCGCGTTTCTGGGCATCGATGAAGCCGCGAAAATCGGCCAACGTCATCCAGGGATCGCTGGGGCTGCGCATCGAGCCGATGATGGCATCGAAAACCCCAGGCTCGAATTGATTGAAGTGGGCGCTGTCGATCAGCTGCATGACCTGGCTCAGATCCTCGTCCTCCCGGATGATCCGCTCCGGATCGTAGGCCATGCGTGTGGCGGCAACCTCCTCTTCCGTAAGGCCGAAGAGGAAGAAGTTCTCTTCCCCCACTTCTTCCAGGATTTCCACGTTGGCGCCGTCCAATGTCCCGATGGTAACCGCCCCGTTCATCATGAACTTCATATTGCCGGTGCCCGATGCCTCCTTGCCGGCGGTCGAGATCTGGGATGAGAGATCGGTGCCTGGCGCGATGATCTCCATTGCCGAGACCCGGTAGTTGGGAATGAAGGCCACCTTCAACCGATCGCCGACCGCGGGATCCTCGTTGACGACCTTGGCCACGTTGTTGACGAACTTGATGATCCGCTTGGCGATCCAGTAGCCGGGCGCGGCCTTGCCCCCGATAAAAACACAGCGCGGCACCCAGTCGTTGGTGTCGCCCCGTTTGATGCGCTCATAGAGATGGATCACATGCAGCACATTGAGTAGCTGACGCTTGTATTCGTGGACCCGCTTGACCTGGACGTCGAACATCGCATCGGGATTGCACTTCACACCGCAGTCCCGCTCGATCATTTCCGCCAGGCGCACCTTGTTCTGGCGTTTGACTGTCTGCCAGCGCTGCCGGAATGCCTTGTCCTCGGTCCTTTGTTGCAAGCCTTTCAGCCTAGTCAGGTCGGTCTCCCAGCCTGCTCCCAGAGTTCCGGTAAGCAGCTCGGTCAGACCCGGATTGGCGAGTGCCAGGAACCGGCGCGGGGTGACGCCGTTGGTCTTGTTGTTGAACTTCTCCGGCCAGAGCTCGTAGAAGTCCCTGAACAGACCCTCCTTCAGCAGCTTGGTGTGCAGTGCCGCAACACCGTTGACCGAGAAGCTGCCCACGATGGCCAGGTGTGCCATGCGTACTTGGGGATCCACGCCCTCCTCGATAATCGACATCCGCGACTGGCGTCCGGTATCCCCCGGCCAGCGACCGGCCACCTCGGACAGGAAGCGCGCGTTGATCTCGAAGATGATGTCCAGGATCCGCGGTAGCAGCTCGCGAAAGGTACGCACCGGCCAACGTTCCAGCGCCTCGGGCAACAGGGTGTGGTTGGTGTAGGCCATGCAGCAGGTGGTGATCGCCCAGGCCTGACCCCAGCCCATGCCGCACCCATCCATCAACAGACGCATCAGCTCGGCGACCGCGACCGCCGGGTGGGTATCGTTGAGCTGAAAACAATTCTTTTCCGCAAATGAAGAGAAGTCCTCTCCCTGGTCCCGCCGCCACCGCCGCATGACGTCCTGGAGCGCCGCCGAGCTCAGGAAGTACTGCTGCCGCAGGCGCAACTCCTTGCCGCTCTCGCTGGCATCGTTCGGATACAGGACCTTACTGATGTTCTCCGCATGCATGCGCCCCGCGACGGCCTCGACATAGTGGCCGGCATTGAACTGCGCCAGGTCGAACTCCTCGACCGCGACCGCCTTCCAGACGCGAAGCGTGTTGACCGTTTCGTTGCGAAATCCCGGAATCGGGATGTCATAGGGCACCGCCAGCACATCGTCGGTGTCTACCCAGCGGACCCGGAAACCTTTGTCGCCATCCTTATCATGCTGCACCCGCCCCCGAAACTTGACGCGTTGAATAAACTCAGTGCGTTCCAGCTCCCAGGGGTTGCCGCAGGCCAGCCAGTGATCGGGTTGCTCCACCTGTTCACCATGTTCGATCCGCTGCTTGAAAATTCCGTACTCATAGCGAATACAGTGGCCCATCACCGGCAGCTGCAAGGTGGCGCAGCTGTCCAGGAAGCAGGCCGCCAGTCGTCCCAACCCTCCATTGCCCAAACCGGCGTCGCTCTCGACCTCCATCACCCTCTCGAGCTTGAACCCCAGGGCGGTCACCGCCTTCTCCACTTCCTCCCGGATGCCCAGATTCAGCAAGGTATTGTCGAGGCTGCGCCCCATCAAAAACTCCAGCGACAGATACTGGGTGCGCCTGCATTCTTTGGCTTGATAGGAATAGTGGGTACTTTTCCAGCACTCCATCAGCCGGTCCCGCAGGGCGATGACCAAGGCCTCGTACACATGGTGGTCAGAGACCGAGTGCTTGTCACACCCCAGGGTATGATTAAAATGACGTCGAATATCGGCAACGATGCTGGACGCGTCCATCCCCAACTCGTGTTCGGCGATCAGCAACGGCTCGGGCAGAGGGACTCGGTTTTTCTTGTCTTCGGCCATCTGGCATTCCTCTCTGGTGTTTTTAGGCATTTTTATATTTCTGGCCACTATTGTCCGGTGAAATTATCAAATAAATTCCGTTGGTTATGGGTATAGGCAGTCTGGATTCCATTCTAGTAACCAATCGCTTACAGAGCTAGAAGAGTGTTTTTGAGTAAGGTCAGGCTCAGAA
>Ga0209364_1000011_pt1 | contig 38188 bp, 33 predicted proteins | sample WorMetHERISLAND2_3_FD_187387 | JGI IMG/M metagenome (GOLD analysis project Ga0209364, IMG submission 187387) | Marine gutless worms symbiont microbial communities from Max Planck institute for Marine Microbiology, Germany - Olavius albidus HERON... | ecosystem: Host-associated > Annelida >... | reverse complement strand
CAGAGCTTTCACCTGTTCCTAAAGGAGTGCGAATGGCGGTTCAATGGAGGTGATCACCGGGAACTGCTTAACCAATTAAAGACATGGGTGAATTCGAGACAAAAACGTCCTTAGCTAGGACAGCCCCTTATTTTATTGGAAAAAGCAGGGCGCCAGCGCTCGGAAAGGATCAAGGGGGCCGGTTCGGTGGAAACCGCGGACAAGGAAGACCCGGTTCGTCCGGATGTTTATGAAATCGCGGTGGTGCCCGGCGACGGAATCGGGCCGGAGGTCAGTAACGCAACCGTCAGCGTCCTCAGCAGCGCTCTCGACGACTCGGTCGGCGTGAAATTCACTGATCACGAGGCTGGCGCCGAGTGTTATCTGAAAACCGGGACCGCCTTCCCCGAGGCCACATTGCAGGCCTGCAAAGCGGCCGACGCTATCCTGCGCGGCGATACGGCCACGGATACGCTGGTCCTCACAAGATACGGGATCGAACGCATCGTCCGCATGGCGGCTCGGATCGCACTCAAAGGCGACGGCGCACCCGAGGACGGTGTCAAGCGGGTGTCGATCGTCGACAAGGCTAACGTGCTGCGCAGCTACGCCTTCTTCCGGACCGTCGCCGACGAGGTATTGGCCGGTTACACGGACATCGAGGTCGAGCACGTCATCGTCGATGCCATGACCGTCCATATGATCGAACGGCCGCAGCATTTCGACGTGGTCGTTTGCGAGAACCTTTTGGGCGATATCCTGTCCGATCTGGGGGCCGCGATCATCGGCGGCGTGGGCCTAGCGCCGTCCGGTGAGACCGGGGATGCGCACGGCATGTTCCAGGGCTCTCATGGGACGGCACCCGGTTTCGCCGGCAAAAACGCGGCCAACCCCGTTGCCTGCGTCCTGTCGGGTGCCATGATGCTTGAGTGGCTGGGTGATCGTCATGCCGATTCGAAACTGACCACGGCCGCCGGGCGGGTGCGCTCGGCGACCGAAGCGGTCCTCGCCGAGGGCCGCTGGGTGACGCCCGACCTGGGCGGAAACGGCACGACGGCGGATTTCGCGAAGGCCATCTGCACCGCACTCGAAAAGATTCGATAGCCGAGACAACGCCGGCTGGCACCTACCCGAACAGGCAGGCTGTCGCCCACTCGGAATTCTTCTGGCGCCCACACCGGTAGGTGTTCTATCACATTCACTGTTTTGTAATTGTCGGTTCCGCATCGGCCATCCCTGCACGGAAATCGCCGGAAGAGTACGGCATTCCGTGGCCGGTGTGAGAGCTTCACCGTGGATTCGAGACAAAGAAGAGATGATAAAGAAATGGATTCTTTCTCCCACTTCACCGGCATGGGCCGGCAGAAAGTTAAACTGACTCGGACAATCCCGGCTGACGGACATCACGGTCCTCGGCACCCGATGGCGAGGGCATGACATGTCGAAAAAGCACCCCATCATCGCCGTAACCGGATCGTCGGGCGCCGGTACGAGCACGGTCAAGGTAGCCTTCGAGCATATGTTCCGCCGCGAAGGCGTGAAGCCGGCCGTCATTGAAGGCGACAGCTATCACCGCTTCAACCGGGCCGAAATGAAGGCGGCCATGAAGCGTTTCGAGGAGCAGGACGGCTGCACCAATTTTTCCCACTTCGGACCCGAAGCCAATCTGTTCGAAGACCTGGAAGAGACCTTCCGCCAATACGGCGAGACTGGCAGTGGACAATGGCGCCTTTATCTGCACAACCATGAAGAGGCGGAAGCCTTCGAAGGCCTGGGACCGGGCGAGTTCACGCCGTGGCAACCCTTCGATCGCGACACTGACATCCTCTTCTACGAGGGCCTGCACGGTTGCGTCGTCGACGAGAAAGTCAACATGGCACGTTACGTCGACCTGAAGATCGGCGTCGTGCCAGTGATCAACCTGGAATGGATTCAGAAGATCCATCGTGACACACAGACGCGGGGCTATTCCGAGGAAGCGGTGATGGACACCATCCTCAGGCGCATGTACGACTACGTTCACTACATCATCCCGCAGTTCCAATATACGGACATCAACTTCCAACGCGTGCCCGTGGTCGATACCTCCGACCCGATCATCGCCCGCGACATTCCGACGCCGGACGAAAGTCTAGTCGTCATCCGCTTCCGCGATCCGGAACTGTTCGATGTGGATTTCTCTTTCCTTTTGCAGATGCTGCACGGGTCGTGGATGTCGAGGCGCAATACCATCGTCGTGCCCGGCGGCAAGATGGGACTCGCCATGGAACTGGTGTTGACGCCGATCATGCGCAACATCGTCGAGGAAAGGCGCCAGTTGACCCGCGCCACCGCGGCCTGAGCACGGACGGCCGGAAAAACGCATGTCACAGAAACACCCCATCATCGCCGTCACCGGCTCGTCGGGCGCCAACCGCAAAACGGTGCGCGAAGCCTTCAACGAGTTGTGCCGGATCGAGGGCTTGAGCGCCGCCTACGTGCAGGGCGACGGGTTCCACCGCTACGACCGAAAGGCGATGAACGAGGTTCTCGAGCGCGAGGCGGCCGAGGGATGCGATACCTTTTCCCACTTCCAACCGGCGGCCAACCTGTTCGACAAGCAAGAAGCGCTTTACCGTCAATATGGCGAGACGGGTACCGGCCAGCGACGTTTCTATATCCACAATTGGGAAGAAGCGGAGGCCTTTGAGGATCAGAACTTGGGTCCCGGCGAGTTTTCTCCGTGGGAGGATTTGCCTGCCGGTTCCGACATGATGGTCTACGAGGGCCTTCACGGATGGGCCATGGCGCCGAACGCTGAACTCGCCTCCCATGTGGACCTGAAGATCGGCGTCGTGCCGGTCATCAACATGGAATGGATCCAGAAGATCAACCGCGACACCAACCTGCGCGGCTATTCTGAGGAAGCGGTGGTCGAGACGATCCTCCGGCGCATGCCCGACTACGTCCACTACATCCTGCCGCAGTTCCGCCGCGCCGATATCAACTTCCAGCGTGTACCCGTGGTCGACACCTCGGATCCGATCATCGCCCGCGACGTGCCGACGGTCGATGAAAGCGTCGTCGTCATCCGCTTCCGCAAGCCCGAAGACTTCGATGTCGATTTCCCCTGCCTGTTGCGCAACCTCGACGGCTCCTGGATGTCGAGGCGCAACACCATCGTCGTGCCCGGCGGCAAGTTGGCCATGGCCATGCTGCTGATCCTGCGCCCCATCGTGCGCCGCATGATGGAACGCCGCCCGATGGCTGCCTGATATCCTCTTAAGTCTTCCCGAAAAAGGTAGCGCTCAACCGGCGACCCCGAGCCGTTGCATGCGCCGCCATAGCGTCGTTCGGTCGATGCCGAGCAGGCGGGCCGCCTGCGAGCGGTTGCCACCGGCTTCCTTGAGCGCCTCTTCGATCTCCCGGCTCTGGCGCTGATCGGGTAGGTTCGCCGGAATCGGTTGGGCGACCACCGTTCCGGGGTATTCGCGAATATCCTGCGGCAGGCTCTCGGGTAGCACGACGTTGTTGACGGCGCAGACCATAGCGTGTTCGACGGCGTTTTCCATTTCCCGGACGTTGCCGGGCCAAGGGTAATCCATCATCAGGCGCATGGCGCCCGGCGAACACTCGATCTCCTCCGAATAGCCGCGCTCCATCAGGTTCGAACAGAACTTCTTGAGCATCAGCGGGATGTCGCCGGGCCGGTTTCTGAGTGCCGGGATCAGCAACGGGATAACGGCCAACCGGTAGAACAGGTCGGAGCGGAATTCGTTGGCGTCGACCATCTCCTTCAGGTTCTTGTTGCTAGCGCTGATGATGCGCACATCGACGCGGATCGGTTTGTCGGAACCGACCATTTCGAACTCCTGGTCCTGAACGGCCCGCAGCAGTTTCGCCTGCAGATGAAGCGGGATTTCGCCGACCTCGTCGAGGAACAGCGTGCCCTTGTCGGCCGCTTGGAACCGACCCTGGCGGTCCTGGGTGGCGCCGGTGAAGGCACCTTTGACGTGGCCGAACAGCTCGGACTCGATCAACGGTTCGGGGATAGCGGCGCAGTTGACCTCGACGAAGGGGCCATTAGCGCGCAGGCTCTTGCGGTGGATTATTCGCCCCAGGTGGGTTTTGCCGGTCCCCGACTCGCCCTGCAGCAGGACGAAGGCGTTGCTTGCCGAGACTTGGTCGATCTTTGTCAGGATGTCGAGCATTCTCGGGTCGTTGGTGACCAGCTCGTCGCTGCGGCGATTGAGCACCGCTTCCAAATTCCTGGTATCCGTGCGGTCGTGGGTGATGACCAGGCGCAGCCGTTTCTTGCTCCTAGGGGTTTGAATGACGCCGGTATGGAACTCCAGGTGCCGCGGCGGTCCTTCACCGTTGACCCGCCGTTCTAGGCGGACGAACCCATCGTCGAGTTTGTATCCGGTCGTCTTGCCGGCCTCGGAAATGGTGCCCAGGTCACCGATGCCGATGCTTTCGAGGGACTGGATCGGCGTATTGGAGGCCAGGCCCAGCATTTCGCCGGCGGCCGGGTTCTGGTAGAGCACCTCACCCTTTTCGTCGGCAATGATCACGCCTTCGTCCATGAACGAAACGATGGCCTCGAGGAGTGGGTAAAAATCGTTCAATCCCTGCATGACGGGGCATGATTCCTATCGATGTCGCCGGCCGGGTGATGTACCATCGGGGTCCGCACTCGAACCCTCTTTCCAGTTTTTGCGACCTGTTGCATCTTCCAGACTGTTGCGCAACAGGGACAATAGCGGGTGTTGGTTCGAAAATCCAATGAATTCAAATCAGTAGATTCGAATTTCATGCCCGAGACGATTATTTCGACTGTTGCATTGTTGCATTTACTGCAACAAGAGAATCTATTGTTTTCAATGCGTTAGTAATTGGCACGACCCTTGCTGTCTTTGTTGGGACGGTCTGATTAACTGGGAGAGGTTCTATGGCTGATCTTTTTTCCGCAGAGTGGATGGCGAAGTTCCAGGAGGCCTGGAACGCCGATGGCGAACTTGCTGGTGAACTCGAGAAGATCGGGTTCAACTCGACCATCGCCTATGGTTTCGACGATGACGACAACCCCGTGGGCGTGCTCGTCGTCGAGAACGGCAAGGCGATCGCGGGGGCCGCATACGACGGCCAAAATCTCGATTGGGACTTGCGCGCCACCAAGGCGAACTGGGAAGGCTGGCTGAAGAAGCCGCCGGGCCTGATGGGTCTCGGCATGGCCTACACCTCGGGCAAGCTGAAATTCAAGGTTGGCGACTACGCCGGTATGATCAAGGACCCGCGAATGGCGGGACCGTTCATCAAAAGCTTTTCGGCCATGGGAAGGGTTTGATTCATGCGCTTCCCAGCCTGGCTTTTCGTGCTCGGGTTGGCGCTATCCGGTGCGGCTGCCCAGGCGGCCGACTACCAGACGGTTATCGCCAAATCCGAACGCGTTGCGGCGACGGCGACCGTCGGCGGAACCGTCATCCCTTATAAGGAAGTGACCCTGGCCGCCCAGGTGCCGGGTCAGGTCCTGTTCATTGCCGGCAGCGAAGGCGACGCCTTCCAGGCCGGCGCCCTGCTCCTGACCATCGACGACGACGACCTGCAGGCTCAGCGCCGAGCCGCCATGGCCGAGATGATGCACGCCGAGTCGATCCTCAGGAATGCCCGGGTCCAGTATTCCCGCGAAATGTGGGCGCCCAGCGTCAACAACGCCTATCGCTCGCCGGGCATGGCCATGCCGATGATGTTCGACCGTATGTTCTCCCGAGGCTTCGGCAACATGACCGGCCTTTCCGGGTCGAACCAGTGGATCGAGCGCTATGCCGATCTATCGAGCCAGGCCAGCCATCTCAATCAGGCGCAGTCGCGGCTGCTTTCGTCTCGTGCCCAGGTCGAGACCCTTGATGCCAAGATCAAGGACGCCCGCATGACGGCGCCCTTCGAGGGGGTCATCCTCTCGAAGATGGCCGAGGCCGGCGATACAGTTCAACCGGGCCAGCCGCTCATGAAGTTCGCCCATACCAAGTACTTGCGCATCCAGGCGGAAGTTCCCGTACGCCTCGCATCGGCGCTTCGCGAAGGCATGATCGTCCCGGCCCGTCTTGACGTTCATACGTCCGATATCACGGCGCGCGTGGCCCGCATCTATCCCGTCGCCGACGCCGGACGCCATACGGTGACCGTCAAATTCGACCTGCCGATCGGCGTTCGCGGCGGCCCGGGCATGTATGCCGAAGTCCGCATCCCGGAGGCCAGCGGTGGCGAACGCGAGTTCGTCGTGGTGCCGTCCCAGGCCCTAATCTGGCGCGGCAGCCTGCCGGGCGTCTTCATCCTGAAGGACGGCAAGCCGTCGTTGCGCCTAATCCGTCTCGGTGCACCGGCCGGCGGCGGCAAGGCCAGCGTCATCGCCGGACTCAAGGGCGGTGAGCAAGTCATCGTCAACCCGTCGGCCGGCATGGCCTCGGGCGGCACGGTGAACAACTGACTTACGAACGAACCTAAGACAGACAGGGAACACAATGTCGGACGCTCCTCAGCAGACCGATAAAGAACCGCAAGAAACCGGACACGCCGATCTCGGGCTGGCCGGACGCATGGCGCGGGCGTTCATTCATTCGCCGCTGTCGCCGTTGCTGTTGATCGCCAGCTTGGCTATCGGCGTCCTCGGCCTCGCCTTCACCCCGCGCCAAGAGGATCCGCAGATCTCGGTCCCCATGGTCGACATCTTCTTCCAGTACCCGGGCGCCTCTTCGGAGCAGGTGGCGAGCCTCGCCGTCGATCCGCTGGAACGCATGATGAGCGAGATCCCCGGGGTCAAACACGTCTATTCCGCTTCGCAACGCGGCAACGGCATGGTCACCGTCGAGTTCGACGTCGGCGAGGATATGGAGCCCTCCCTGGTCAAACTCTACGACAAGCTGATGTCCAATATGGACAAGGTGCCGCCAGGCGTGTCGGAACCCTTGGTCAAGCCGAAGGGCGTCGACGACGTGCCCGTGGTCACCCTGACCCTGTGGTCCGAGGACATGGACGACGCCGTTCTCCGCCTCGTCGCGCTCGACGTGCTGCAACGCCTGAAAGAGGTCAGGAATACCTCGCAAAGCTTCGTCGTCGGCGGTCGCTCGGAACAGATCCGCGTCGAGATCCTGCCAGAACGGCTTTCCGGGTTCCGCGTCAGTGTCGGCCAGCTCGCGAAAACCATCAGTTCCGCAAACAGTGAACGCGAGACCGGATACGTGGAATCGTCGGAAGGCAGTTTCACGCTGCACTCCGGCGCCTTCCTGAAAAGTGCCGAGGACGTCAAACGGTTGATCATCGGCGTACGTGAGGGCAGCCCCGTTTACGTGCGCGATGTCGCCCTGGTTTCCGACGGCCCAGCCGAGACCCGGTCCATGGTCCGCTATTTCACCGGACCGGCTTATGGCGAGGGTCCGAGCGTCCCCAAGGGCGCGCCGGCGGTGACCATCGCCATCGCCAAGAAACCCGGGACCAACGGCGTCACCGTCGCCCAGGACGTGCTCGACCAAGTCGAACGCCTGAAGGGCCGGGTTATCCCCGACAACATCCATGTGGCGATCACGCGGAACTACGGCGAGACGGCCAACGACAAGGTCAACGAACTGCTGTTCAAGCTGTTCGTGGCGACCGGCGCGGTGACCCTGCTGGTCTGGTTCTTTTTAGGTTTCCGGGCCGCCATGGTGGTGCTCATTGTCATCCCGGTGGTCATCCTGACGACCGTGTTTTCGGCCTGGATTCTCGGCTACACCATCGACCGGGTCAGCCTGTTCGCATTGATCTTCTCCATCGGAATCCTGGTCGACGACGCCATCGTCGTCATCGAGAACATATACCGGCGATGGCTAATGAAGGGCGGAATCGATACGGAAACTTCCGTCGACGCCGTGCGCGAGGTCGGCAACCCGACCATTCTCGCCACCTTTACCGTCATCGCAGCCCTTCTGCCCATGGGTTTCGTCAGCGGTATGATGGGCCCCTACATGCGCCCGATCCCGGTGCTCGGTTCGGTGGCCATGCTGTTTTCGCTGTTCGCCGCGTTCATCTTCACGCCGTGGCTGGCCATGCGCATCCGGCCGTCGCTGGACGCCATGCAGAAAGCGCAGGACAAAGAGCACCGCCAGAGCGAACGCCTCGAGGGTTGGTTCCGCCGCATCCTGGTGCCGCTGATCCAGAGCCCGGCCAAGAACAAGCTGTTCCGGTTGACCATGTACGGCGTTCTGTTCGCCTGCTTTGCCATGTTTTACACGACGGCGGTGTCCGTGAAGATGCTGCCGCTCGACAACAAGCCCGAGTTCAACGTCGTCATCAACATGCCGGACGGCGTCGCGCTGCCGGACACGGCCAACGTCGCCGAGCAACTGGCTGAGAAACTGTTGGAGATTCCGGAGGTGACCGCCGTCCAGAGTTACGTCGGCACCGCCTCGCCCTTCAACTTCAACGGCCTTGTGCGCCATTACTACCTGAGGCGTGATCCCTGGCAGGGCGACATTCAGGTGCAGCTCCTGCACAAGAACGACCGCGAACGCTCGAGCCATGAGATCGCCGACGCCGCCCGCGGTGTGCTGACTCCGATCGCCGAAAAGCTGGGCGCGCGCATCCAGGTCGTCGAGATGCCGCCGGGTCCGCCGGTGTTGCAGACGGTGGTCGCCGAGATCTACGGGCCCGATGAGCGCACCCGGCGTCAGGTTGCCGCCGACATGACCCGTATGTTCGAAAAGGCGGAAAACGTCGTCGATGTCGACAATCTGATGCAGGAACCCTATCCGGTCTGGGAGTTCGTCGTCGACCGCGAGAAGGCCGTCAGGCGCGGCGTCTCGGTCGAGAACATTAACACCCAGCTTGAGATGGCCATGGGCGGCTTCAAGGTCGGCGACGTCAAGGTCGGCACGACGCTGGAGCCCCGGTTCATCGTCATCCAGTTGCCGATGGCCATCCGCTCGCAGTTCGCGAGGCTCGGCGAATTGCCGGTGCCGACGGCGACGGGCGGCCTGGTGCCATTGGCCGAACTGGGCCGTTTCAAGCGCATCACCAAGGACCCGATCCTGTTCCACAAGGACCTGAGGCCGGTCGAGTTCGTCACCGGCGAGGTCACGGGCCGTCTCGGCGCGCCGATCTACGGCATGCTGGCCATTGAGGACCTGTTGGCGGACTACACTGCGCCTGACGGCGTGTCGCCGAAATCCCATTACATCGGCCCGCCGGAGACCGGCTTCGAAAGCGGCTTCGAGTGGAGCGGCGAGTGGACGGTCACCTATGAGACCTTCCGCGACATGGGCATCGCCTTTGCCGCCGCCTTGATCCTCATCTACATGCTGGTCGTCTGGGAGTTCGGCAATTTCCGCCTGCCCGGCATCATCATGGCGCCGATCCCGCTGACCCTGATAGGCATCATCCCCGGCCACTGGCTGTTCGACGCGCCCTTCACTGCGACCTCGATGATCGGCTTCATCGCGCTCGCCGGGATCATCGTGCGCAACTCGATCCTGCTGGTCGATTTCTCCAAGAAAGCGGTTGTTGAGGACGGTCTCGACGTCCGCGAAGCGGTCATCCAGTCTTGCAAGGCGCGGACACGCCCGATCATCATCACCGCAATGGCGCTCGTCGCCGGATCCAGCGTCATCCTGACCGACCCGATCTTCCAGGGCATGGCCATCTCGCTGATGTTCGGCGCCATCATCTCGACGCTCTTGACCCTGGTCGTCATTCCGCTGAGCTGCGTCAAGGCGGAAGTATCGTTCTGCCCGACCGACGGTACGATGGCGGTGCAAACCGTTACCGGCGGGGCCGTCGCGGCCGAACCGCAGGAGACCAAGCCCGGTTGGGGCGCCAAGATCGGCACCGCGGTGACCATGGCTTTCTACGCCCTCAGGGCCTTGCCGTTCTTCCTGTGGCTTTTCATCAAGGAATCGGTCAAAGGCCTGGCCGCGCGCATCGCCGCACCGCCGCCGCCGCCGGCTCAACCCGCGGCCGTCGGTCCGACTCCAACGACAAACCCGACCCCCAACCCGACCCCCAATCCCGCGCCGGCAACGGCGGCGGCAACGCAACCGGCGGCCGTGTCCGAACCCGTGGTGGCGTCCGATGCGACGCCGGCACCGGTGACGGCGGCGGCGAAGCGTAAGACGACGGCGAAGAAGGCTGCGAAGAAGGCTGCGAAAAAGACGGTGAAAAAGACGGTGAAAAAACCGGTGACAAAAACGGCTCTGAAAAAAACGGCTCCGAAAAAAACGACGGCGAGACCGGCTCCGAAAAAGACCGAGACCAAGCCGGCGGTGAAGAAGACCGAGAAGAAACCGGCTGTCAAACCGGCCCGGAAACAGAAACCGAAAGCGGCTCCCAAGGCGACGGCGGCCAAGCCGAAGTCGAAACCGGCCCGGCCAGCCGCTGCCGAAACGACCGGCCAAGACAACCCGACGGCATCGCGGCGGCGCGGCGCCCGGCGGGGCATTCGCTTGAAATCGAGATAGATGACGCGGCGAGCGGCATCAGCAAAGGAGTTTGACATGCGTATCGTATCCCTGGTTTCGGCAATCGCGATTGCGGCACCGCTGGCGGCCAACGCCGCTTCGGAAGGCGAGTCCAAGCCCGTGCCTCCGGCACCCAGCGGTCCCTACAGCTCGTCGCAGCTGCCAGCCCAGCAAGGCGGGTTCCCGCCGCCCATGGGATACGACCCCGCGGCCCAAGGAGCTCTGGCGCAGGGCGCCGGGCAGGGCATGCCGCCGATGGAAGGACAGCCGCCGATGGGGCAGCCCGGCGAGCAGCCCCAGATGGGCCAGGGCATGCCGCCGATGGAAGGACAGCCGCCGATGGGGCAGCCCGGCGAGCAGCCCCAGATGGGCCAGGGCATGATGCCGTTCGGGATGATGCCTCCGGGGATGAGCCCGGGTATGGGACACGGAATGGGCCCGGGAATGGGCCAAGGCATGCGCCAGGGCGCGCCGCAGGGGATGCACGGGTTTCCGCAAGGACCGGGGCAGGGCGACGCCGATATGGCCCAGCAACAACCGATGCCCGGCTTTGGCAAGGGGTACGGCCAGGGATACGGCCCCGGTTACGGTCAAGGATATGGACCGGGTTACGGCCAGGGCTATGGTCATGGATACGGGCAAGGATATAGGCCCGGCTACCACCACGGTTATGGCATGGGCCCGCAGCACATGATGCGCTCCGGCACCTGTCCGTGCCCGGGTTGGATGCAACAGGGCCAGGGCGAGGGCCCAGGACGGAGCCCAGGACAGGGCCCAGGGCAAGGTATGGGCTGGGGCAACACCATGCCGCCGGCCGGCGATCCGACGACCCCGCAAGGCCAGGCGCCGGGACAAGCCATGCAGATGCCACAAGGCGGTATGCCCATGCCCTTTGGTTTCGGCCAACCGCCGCAAGGCCAGCCTCCTCAAGGCATGGAAGGTCAGCCGGCACCGCAGGGTTACGGCCAAATGCCGCAGGGTTACGGCCAAATGCCGCAGGGCTACGGCCAGATGCCACAAGGCTCAACACCGGAGCAGGGCATGGGCTCGACGCCGGAAGGCGGTGCCATCGCCCCGTCGCAAGGATGGCCGATGCCATTCCCGATGCCGTTCATGCCCGGCCGCATGGGCGCGGCTCCGAGGCAGGGCGGCGAGCCAATGCCACAAGGTCAGATGCCGGGTCAAGGGCCAGCGGGTGAACAGGCGGCCGGGCAACCGGGCGCCCAGATGCCCGGCCAACCCCAGGGTTACCAGGGCGGTTTTCCAGGCGCCTTCCCGGGCGGTCAACCCTACGGCTATGGCGGTTACCCGATGGGTTACCCCTACGGCGGTGGATACGCACCGCAACCCAACCCCTATGGCGGTTGGGGATACGGCGCACCGCAGATGCCGATGACCGGCCCCGACACATCCGCCGCTCCCTCCGCTCCCGCGGGTCCGGCGAATTCCGGTCAACCGGCCGTCGGTGGTGAGCAGACCCAGGATCAAAAAGGCTGATCAATGATACGAAACCGTTCCCTCCTCACCGGAATCCTGGCCGCAGGTCTGTTGGTCGGTGCCGGCGCCTGGGCGCAAAGCTCCTGGCGCGGCGATACCTACACGGCCTCCCCGTCCGGTGGCTGGGGCGGAACGATAGCCAATCCGGAAAGCGCGGCACCGCAGTACCCGCAAGCTGCCGGATCGGGCGCCGCGCCGTCCGCTGCGCCCATCTACCCGATGCCGGGAATGGGCCGCCAGGACATCTTTCCGCCAATGGAACAGACCGGCTCGTTTCCGGCGCAAGACGCCGGGGCGGGATTCGCGCCGACCCAGTCGGGCACCGCATTCCCGTCGACACAATCGACGACGGCCTTCCCGCCACCGGAGACCTCGCAGGTTCAAACACCCGCATCTCAGTATCCAGCCCGCCAGTATCCGCAGGTCGTCCAGCCGCAAGTTCAGGGCGTTTATCCCGGCGCCTACGCCCAACCCTATGGCGGCTATGGCGGCTACCCGTACGGCGGTTATGGCGGCTACCCCTACGGTGGAACCCCATTTGGGTTCAGCGATCCGGTGCTGCGCGACAGCCTCGTCGGTGGTTACGGCAGCGGCAGCAGCTGGGGCGACGGCTGGGGCGGTGGCCCGTGGTCGGGATGGGGCGGTGGCCCGTGGTCGGGATGGGGCGGTGGCCCCTGGTCCGGTATGGGCGGTGGCCCCTGGTCCGGTTGGGGCGGTGGCCCCTGGTCCGGTTGGGGCGGTGGCCCCTGGTCCGGAGGCGGAATGCCATGGTTTTGAATAGTTTCTTGAGAGATTTGGGCCGACCGGCCCAATGGACACCGGAGGCCTCCCTCCCTTCCGTGTCGCATTCAGAGAGGGAAATCGTAAGGAGGACCTACGATGAATAAACTTCTGAAAACTTTGGCGGTGGTCGGCGTCGTTGGACTTGCCGCCACGTCGGCGGAAGCCTTCTGGGGCTGGGGTGGCCCTTGGGGCGGCGGCGGACCTTGGAACGGAAACGGTTGGGGTGACGGAAACCTCAGCATGAACTTCTCGGGCAGCGGATACGGTCGCGGCCATGGCTACGGCTACGGTCATCCGTATGGCTATGGCTACCCGGGCGGCTGGGGTGGATATCCCGGCGGTTGGGGTGGTTATCCGTATGGCGGCTATGGCGTCCCCTACGGCGGCTATGGCGTGCCTTATGGTGGCTATGGCGTCCCCTACGGCGGCGTGCCTTATGGCGTCCCGGCGGCGCCGGCGGCTCCTGCGGCTCCGGCCACCACCCAGTAATTGGGTCTTTGGGTTGGAGCGGCGCCCGGCTTCGGGCGAGGCGCCGCTCTTTCCCGCCTATTTTCGTTAGTTCGATTTTTCGGGAGAGAGATCATGCGCACCGTCGGACTCGTCATTGTCCTGGTGGCCGCCGTCGCCGTTACCGGCGCCCGGGCGGAAACCCCGTCGTTCGTGGCGGACGTCGTTCAGAGCCATCCCCAAGGCGGCAGCCAGAAGGGGAGGATATTCGTTGCTCCTCAGGGCATGCGCATGGAGTTCTCCAACCAGGGCCGGACCATGGTTCAGATCATGCTGCCGGCCCAGGGCGTGAGCCGCTATCTCGATCCCAGCCAGAAAACATATATGGAGATGAAGGGGCCGGTCTCTCAGCAGGCACCCGGAACCCAACCCGACAATCCGTGCCAGTCGTTCCCCAATACGATCTGCAACAAGGTGGGTGCCGAGAAACTCAGCGACGCCAATACGGAAAAATGGCAGGTCAACGCCAAACAGGGGAACCAATCGGTGATGATCTGGTGGGACGCGGAGCGCAAGATGATCCGCCGCCAGCAGTTCTCCGACGGCCGCGTCATGCAGACGACCCTGGCCGGGACCGTCGATTACGAAGGACGCAAGGTCGAACGGTGGACGGCGACCTTCACCAGCCAGGGCCAGAAGGCGCAGTCGGCCGAGCGCCTGTTCGATCCGGAACTGGGGCTTGCCGTCAAGGAGCAGATGCCGAACGGCATGATGCGTTCGCTGCACAACATCAAGGTCACCCGGCCCGATCCCAACTGGTTCGCGGTACCGGCCGGCTATCGCAAGGTCGACCCGCCGAAACAGCAAATGCAGGGCGGCCAGCAACAGCGCCCCATGCAGCAGCAATACCCGCGCCAGCGCCAGCAACCTTACGGAGGCCAGCAAATGCAGCGCCCCTATCAGGCCCCGAGGCAACAATGATTACGGTCGTCGGAAACCTGAAAGGCGGTACCGGCAAGAGTACGGTGGTCTTCAACCTGGCCCTGTGGCGGATCATCCACGGCGAGACGGAAACGGCGGTTTGCGATCTCGATCCGCAGGCGACGGTGCGCGATGCCGCCGACGTTCGCTTCGAGGAGGGTGTCGAGCCCCTGCTGACCGTCTCCGGGCGTTTGCCGAAGACGGTCAAGGGCGAAGTCCTGGTCGATGTCGGCATGTCGGATACGCCGGCCATGAGAGGCGCCCTGGCCCGTGCCGACCGAGTCCTGATCCCGGTGGCGCCGAGCCAGGCAGATGTCTGGTCGACCCAGCATTTCCTCGAAATCGTTGAGGACTCGGTCAAACGGCGGCGCAAGAAACCGGAACTGATCACGTTTCTCAGCCGCGCCGACACCCATCCGGGCGCCCTCGAAAATGACGAGGCGCTCTCGGCACTGAAAGCCATCGGCGGCATGAGGGTCATGAAATCACGGTTATCACAGCGCATCGCCTTCCGCCGTTCCTTCAGCGAAGGGCTCGCGGTGTTCGAACTGGAACCGAAAGGCAAGGCGGCCGACGAGCTCGACGGCCTGGCCAAGGAATTCTTCAAGAAACGGCGATAACGCCGCAAAAAGAGAGTCGATCATGAATATGGCAGCAAAAGGTTTGACCCACTTTCTTCTGTTCTGGTTGTTCGTCGCCGGCGTCGTCGGCCTGTTCTACCGCCAGGAAATCAGCGAGTGGGTGATCGATGTGGCCGGAGACAGCGAAATCGCCGCCTACCTGAAGTCTGATGATGGCGACGATGCGGCGGCGGAAAAAACCGCCGAACCGGCCGCCGAAAAACCCGAAACACTGGCCCAAGCCGAACCGGCGCCAGAGCCGAAACCGGAGGCGCCGGCACCGACCCCGACCGAAACCGCCGCAGCACCGCAAGAACCGACGCCGGAACCAACTCCGGCCGCAGAACCCGAAACACAAGCCGCGACTGAACAGGTGGCAGAACGGGCTCCTGAACCCGCCGCTGAACCCGCCGCTGAACCCGCCGCTGAACCCGCCGCTGAACCCGCCGCTGAACCCGCCGCTGAACCCGCCGCTGAGCCCGCCGTTGAAGGCGAGCCGCAACCCACCGGCGAGTCCACGGCGGAAACCGTCGCAGAATCCAAAACAACAGACGCGACGGCGGAAACGGCACCAGCCCCGGCCGAAGAAACGGCATCCGTACCGGCGGAACAGGCGGCGGCTCCGAGCGAGACCGCTGCGGCTCCGGCCCCGACGGAGGCGGCCCCGGCCCCGATGCAGGCCGCTCCGGCCCCAATGCCGGGCGCACCCGTGCCGCCGCAAATGGCGGCGCCGGCTCCCGCCCTGTCTCCCGAACTGGTGCGCGACTGGTCGCAGGCCCGCGACCTCTATTGGCGCGGAGACCTGGCCAAGGCGGAGGAGGTCTATATGTCCCTGGTTCGCGACCATGCCGACGAACCGGACCTCGCCGGTGAACTGGCCAACCTGTTGCTTCAGGTCGGCAAACCCGAAGACGCGGCCGGCTTCTATCTGGAGGCCGGGCTCAGGATGCTGCGCGGACCGAGGCCGGGCCGCGCCAGCATGGTCGTTGGTATCCTCAACCGCCTGTCGCCGGATAAGGCCGAAGTGCTGCGCAAGAAATTGATGGAAAAGATGCACCCGCCCGCCGGGACGTCGAATTGACCAAGGAGTTTAGACCATGAATGCCATCAGAAATATCCTCGCCGTGATCGGTATCCTCGCCATCGTCGTCGGCATCGGCGGATACGTGAAGATGGCGCCGATGATCGCGGCGTTTAACGAGTTCGACGAGGAGGCCTATCCCACTTATGTTGAGATGGTCGACCAACTGATCGAAACCGGTAATCCGGCCGAGGCAACGATTTGGCGGGCCAAGGTGGCTGAGGACGTTAGCTTCGAAGATCTTGAGGAATCCATCGACTCGATCGCCAACGAACGCAATATCCGCAACGTCGGTGAGTTGCCGCTTTCGCGGCAGGTCGAACTGATGACCGGCGAGAAGCAGCGCATGATCAAGATCTATCAGTTCTGCAACCCGCTGACTGCAGTCCGCATGCTGGAGCACAATCTGGCCTATTCTGCCTATCTCCCTTGCCGCATTTCCATCGTCGAGGACAAAACCGGGCAGTTGTGGCTTTATACGCTCAACATGAACATGATGATTCACGGCGGCAAGCCTTTGCCGCCGGCCCTCAAGGAAGAGGCGCTCGGCGTCAAGGACATCATTCTCGATATTCTCAATCGCGGTGAGGCCGGCGAGTTCTAGACGGACGCCCGGCTACAAAACGGAACCGATGAAGCGGATAACCGAGGAACCCATCCCGAGCGGAGCAGGGGCGCCGGTCGGCAAGGAGAACGGATAACATGGATACGCTCGCCACCAAGATGGCCCTGACGGAGCGCCTGGCCAGTCTCGAGGCCCACCTCAAGGCGGAAAGCCCGATGCTGATCGACGCCATGCCCAGTTTCTACAAACTGGACAAACTGCTGCGCAAAATGGGCCTGATGAAAGCCGAGGATTCGCTGGCAACGCGCATCCCCTGGTGGTCCCTGATCAGCGTGCTGGGGACCTTCTCGTCGGGCAAGTCGACCTTCATCAACGACTATCTCGGCCAGAAACTCCAAGCGACCGGCAATCAGGCTGTCGACGACATGTTCACGGTGGTCTGCTACGGCCCCGGCGAGCAGCAGCACGTGCTACCCGGCATGGCGCTCGACGCCGATCCGCGCTTCCCGTTCTACCGGATGAGCGACGAGATCGAGGAGGTGGTCGCCGGCGAAGGCAAGCGGATCGATTCCTATCTGCAACTGAAGACCAGTTCGGCCGACGCCATCAAGGGCAAGATCGTCATCGACTCGCCCGGGTTCGACGCCGACGACCAGCGCCGTTCGACGTTGCGCATTACCGATCACATCATCGGGCTGTCGGATCTCGTTCTGGTATTCTTCGATGCTCGCCATCCGGAACCGGGCGCCATGCAGGACACTCTGCAACACCTGGTCTCCGATACGGTCCATCGGCCCGACGCTGGCAAGTTCATGTACGTGCTCAACCAGATCGATGTCACGGCGCGCGAGGACAACCCGGAAGAGGTGGTCGCTGCCTGGCAACGCGCAGTTTCCCAGGCCGGTCTCGCCACCGGGCGGTTCTTCACCATCTACAATGAAGAGGCGGCGATGCCGATTGAGGACGCGGCGCTGCGCAAACGTTACCAAAGGAAACGCGACGAAGATGTCAGCGCCATCAAGGATCGCATCGCCGACGTCGGCATCGAACGCAACTACCGGATCGTCGGCGTTTTGCAGTCGGTGGTCGACGAGGTCGAGCGTGAAATGGCGCCGGCTCTCGAGAACGCCATCGTCAGTTGGCGCAACCGCACGCTCATCGGTGACGGGCTGTGGCTGGCCGCCCTGGTCCTCGGGATCGGCGCCCTGATCAGCAAATGGGAGGGCGTCACCCTCGATTCCATCGTGCAGAGCATCAAGGACCCGGTCGAGTTGGGCGTTACCCTGGTCAGCCTCGGCGTTGTCTTCTTCGCCGGACACTTCTGGATGCGCTCGCTGGCGGCGCGCAGTGTCGCCGCCAAGTTACCGGCCGAGACCGGACAGGTCGGCCTCGACCTGCGTTCGGCCTTCCTGCTCAATACCCGTTTCTACCGGTCCATCTTCCGGTCCGTTCCCGCCGGCTGGGGACGTTGGGCGCGTAAGAAGTTCCGCCAGATCCGCGACGCGTCGGCGGCCCAGGTGCAGCGCATGAACGACCTCTATGCCGATCCGTCGGGCGAGGGGCGCAAACCGGCGCCCGCCGTCGAAGCCAAGCCGGCGCCGGTGGTCGAGGCGAAACCCGCAGCTCCGGCCGCCGTGACGGAAAAGGGGGCTACCGCTGCGCCGGCAATAACCAAGGCGCCTGCGGCGCCATCGAAAATCCCCGAGACCAAACCGGCCAAGTCGACGGACGGCAGCGGCAAGAAGGCGGCGGCCAAGAAAACCGCGCCCAAGAAAGCCGTTGCGGCAAGTGACTCCGACAAGAATGGGGGCGAGGCGGCTGAGAAGAGCGCCGCGCCGGAGACCGCCGAGACAAAGGCCAACACCGAGGGCGACTCCGCCGGCGCCTGACCCCAGACGCTGGGAGGACGAACATCGGGTGCAGGGGCCGGCCGCGGGGCCGACCCTGGAGCACGGACTCTGAAGAGTAGAGGCCGACATGGAAGTCCATGAGTTTGTCCAGGTCCTGCTGATTATCCTGATCACGGCGCGGGTGTTCGCCGAACTGGCGACGCGCTTGAAGGCGCCGTCCGTTATCGGCGAGCTGGTCGCCGGTGTCGTCCTTGGGCCCAGCCTCATGGGTTGGATCGAGCCTTACGAGGCGATCAAGCTGCTGGCCGAAATCGGCATCATCCTTTTGCTCTTCGAAGTCGGTCTCGACACCGATCTCAAGCAGTTGGCCGAGTCCGGTTGGCAGTCGGTCTTGGTCGCCGTCGGCGGCTTCGTCTTCCCGTTCCTCCTCGGTTTCGCCGTCAGCAATTACGCCTTCGGGCTTTCGGTCCTGGTGTCGCTGTTCATCGGCGGCACGTTGACCGCCACCAGCATCGGCATAACGGTGCGTGTGTTGACGGACCTCCATATACACCACGGCAAGGAGGGGCAGATCGTGCTCGGCGCCGCCGTCCTCGACGACATCTTCGGCGTCGTCCTGCTGGCGCTCCTCTATGAGTTCGCCACCGGCGGCGGCGTCAGTCTCGCCAACACCGGCAAGGTCCTGGCCTTCATCAGCATCTTTTTCATCACCGCACCGGTCGCCGCCAAACTGATCTCCCACGTCATCGGTGAGTTCGAACACCGCACCGAGATCCCCGGCCTGATCCCGGTGATGATGGTATCGCTTGTTCTCCTTTTTGCCTGGCTGGCCAAGGAAGTGGGGGCGCCCGAAATGCTCGGTGGTTTCGCCGCCGGACTGGCCCTGTCCCGGCGCTTTTTCCTGCCGCTTGGCATCGCGCTGCACGAGGATCCGGCCTTCGCCCACAAGATCGAGGTGCAGATCCGCCCCATCGTCTATCTGTTCACGCCGATCTTCTTCGTCACCGTCGGCCTGTCCCTCAATTTGAAGGAGGTCGACTGGGGGTCGTATCATATTTGGGGCCTGTCGCTGGCCTTGCTGGCCGTCGCGGTGGTCGGCAAATCCGCCGGGGCGCTGTTCATCAAGGAGAGTCGGCCGTCGCGCGTCGCCATATCGATCGCCATGGTGCCGCGCGGCGAAGTCGGCCTCATTTTTGCCGAGTTGGGCCGCTCGAGCGGCGTTTTCGACAGCCAAACCTATGCGGCGTTGATCATCGTCATCGCCTTGACCACCCTGGTCTCGCCCATCGTCCTGGAGTGGTACCTGGAACGCCACAGTGGCGAGTTGATCCACGAGGCGCGAGCCTCAGCCCCTCAGGCCGAGGAATAGGCCCGGGTTTCCGCATAAGACCCGGCGGCTTTCCGCCGGCTCAGATTTGATATAAATCATCGCGTAGGACCGGCAGAAGCCTATCCTTTATAGGGTTCGTAGAAATGTCATGTTTTGTTCACGAACGGTCGCGCGGTCGTGCCGCGCGATGGGTGAGCGAGAGGGGTAGACGCGCCGCTGGCGGGAAGAGAGCCAGACGAGACCGGGGCCTTGGAATTCGGCGCGGGACAGGCCCCCGAGGGAGTTGCTGATGCCGCCGAGAATCCTCGTCGTCGATGACGAGCGGGCGATCCGAGAAATGGTCGAATTCGCGTTGTCGCGTGCCGGCATCGATCACGTCGCGGCGGCCAACGCCGAACAGGCGCTCGAACAGATCATCCAAGATCCGCCCGATCTGCTGTTGCTCGACTGGATGCTGCCCGATATCTCCGGTGTTGAACTGGCGAGACGCCTGCGCAGCGATCCGGAGACCGCTTCCCTGCCCATTATCGTGCTGACGGCGCGCGGCGAGGAAGACGACAAAGTGCGCAGCTTAGAGTCGGGCGTCGACGACTACGTCACGAAACCGTTCTCGCCGCGGGAGTTGGTGGCCCGCATCCGGGCCGTGCTAAGGCGTTCGGTGAGCAGCGCGCTCGACGAGATCACCGTTGACGGCCTCGCTCTCGATACCCGCAGCCGCCGTGTCCGTGTCGACGGCTCCGAACTGGAATTGAGTCTGACGGAGTTCGATCTTCTCAATCTGCTGATGAGCAATCCCGACCGCGTCTATAGCCGCGCCCAACTCCTCGATCTGGTATGGCCGCATAACGTCCATGTCGGAGAACGAACAGTCGACGTCCACATCAGCGCCTTGCGCAAGGCGCTGGAACCGACCGGCCGGCAGACCTGGATCCAGACGATCCGCGGCGCCGGGTACCGATTCTCCCCCACCTAAGTAAGGAACGGCCGATTGCGCAGACTGGGGCAGGAGGTGATGGCGCTAGGCGCCTTGGTGGCCGCGGCGTTAACGGCGGGCTGGATTTTCGGCCACGAAGTCTGGTTCCTTTCGGCGGCGGCGGCGATCTACCTGTCCTGGCACGCGGCCAATATGGCGCGGCTCAAGTGGTGGCTCATCGGCGGCCGTTTCCGGGCACCCGTGTCCTACGGCTTGTGGGAAGGGATATTCGACGACCTGCAGGCAGTCCAACTCAGGAACCGCCGGCGCAAACGGGCTCTGCTCGACCTATTGCGGCAATTGCGCGAGCTTGCGGCCAATATGCCGGATGGCGTCGTTTTGTTGGACAAACGTACCCGCATCCGCTGGTTTAATCCCGCCGCTGAACGGTTATTGGGCCTGAACTGGCCTCGTGATTCGCTTGTCGGCATGACCGAGGTCGTCAACCACCCGGTCCTCGAGGACCACCTCAACGCCGGCGGTGATGCACGCCCGGTGGAGACCCCGTCGCCGGTCAACGGAGCGACCATGCTGTCGGTCGAAGTCTCCGCCATTCGCGGCACAGACCAGCGCCTGCTGGTCGTCCGTGACATCACCAAGACCTATAACGTAGAGCGCTCGCGCCGTGAGTTCGTTGCCAACGTGTCCCATGAGCTGCGCACGCCGTTGACCGTGTTTCGCGGATACCTGGAAGTCCTCGAGGACCTAGCCGTCGACTTCCCTGACCTCGGAAGACCGGTCGAACTACTCGACCAGCAGTCCGATCGCATGAACGATTTGGTCGAAGATCTGCTTCGCCTTTCGAGACTGGAATTCACGGACCGTCCGCCCTCCATGGAACCGATTGTGGTGCCGGAATTGCTCGATGCCATCGTCGGTGAGGCCGGGGGTTTGAGTGAGTCTCGCGGGCACGAGTTCGAAATCGACGTCGAACCGGACCTCTGGCTTTCCGGTGACAAACCGACATTGCGAACCACGTTCACCAACCTGATCGTCAATGCCGTCAAGCATACGCCGGCGGGAACCCGGATTACCATCGAATGGGCCCGTCAGGAAAACGGCTGCGTATTGCGGGTCAGGGACGATGGACCGGGGATTGCTGCTTACCATCTGCCGCGCCTGACGGAACGGTTCTATCGGGTTGATCCGGGTCGGCAGAGGGCGCGCGGCGGCACCGGCCTCGGGCTGGCCATCGTCAAGCACGCCATCGAGCGGCACGGCGGAGAAATGAAGATTGCCAGCGAACCGGGGAAGGGCAGCGAGTTTTCCTGCCACTTCCCCGAGGTTCTGGTCGTGGCAGCCGCCGACCTCAGCGCCAAGATCGGCCCGAGCAGGCGGCAGTCGGGTGTGCCGTGATGGCGGCGGATTGCCGCCACGAAAAAGTCATGAAACCAATACTTCGATTTAACATAACCTTAACAATGGCTTTAAACGGCCCTCAAACAACGTGTCTAGGGTTCCATCTTACTGAGCAGAAATTTTACGCGAAAACTGAGGAACCCGAGAGATGAAAACCACAATTGCTGTTACGGCGATTGCCGCCGGCATCGCCTTCCTGGGCACCACGGCCGAAGCCCGCACCCTGATTCAGAACAAAGGCTCCGATACCCTCGTCAACGTCGCCCAAGCCTGGGCCGAGGAATACCAGAAAGTGAAATCAGACGTCGCCGTCGCTGTCACCGGCGGTGGCTCCGGCACCGGCATCGCCGCGATGATCAACGGCACCGTCGACATCGCCAACGCCAGCCGCGCCATGAAGCAAAAAGAGGTCGACTTGGCCAAGAAGCAGGGGCAGAACCCGGTCGAGCATATCGTCGGCTACGACGCGCTCGCCGTTTTCCTGCACAAGGATAACCCCCTCACTTCCCTCTCGATCCCGCAACTGGCCGAGATCTACGGTGAGGACGGCAAGACCAACAACTGGAAGGACATCGGTGTCGAGGTTCCCGGCTGCAAGGGTCAGGAAATGGTTCTGGTCAGCCGCCAGAACAACTCCGGCACCTATGCCTACTTCCGCAAGGCCGCACTCGGCGCCAGGCGCGACTTCAAGCTCGGCACGCGGGACATGCACGGCTCCAAGGATGTCGTCGACCTGGTCGAGAAGACGCCCTGCGCCATCGGCTACAGCGGCCTCGCCTACGCCAACGACCACATCAAGATGGCCTGTATCGACAAGGACGGCAGCGGTTCCTGCGTCTCCCCCTCGGTGGAGACGGCCAGCGACCGCAGCTATCCGATCGCGCGCCCGCTGTTCATGTACACGAACGGCGAACCGACGGGCGATATCAAGGACTATCTCGACTGGATCAAGAGCGACGTCGGTCAGTGCATCATCCTTAAGAAGGGTTATGCGCCGATGAAAAACGTCAGCTGCGACTGACCGTGGCTGTGTGAAAACGTTCGCTGGAAGGTTGAATGCGCAACATTCGAATCAAAGGTAATCCCTTTTTGGTTCAATGTTTCTTCGGTGTCGGGCCCGGTGAATCAATGTTTCGCGATATCGGTCGGAATTGGGTTTTCACACAGCCACGATCCATTTCGTACCCGGGTTCGTTCGGCCCGTTCCCTGTCTCCCCCTAGCCATTCCCGGGGGACGGGCCGCGCGAACCCAAACCGTTTTCTCAGCAGCGTCACCACGGATCGGTCCTGATCCGTACCTGCATGGGTGGAGCACTTAGTCATGGCAGTTTACGAAAAACGCCTCGCCGAAGATCTGGCGAAAATCCGGGAAAAGGTCGCCGCCGTCGGTGTCCTGGTCGAGGATGCGCTCAAGCGCGGCGTCCAGGCGGTGATGACCGGCGACAGGCACCTCGCCAACGCCGTCATTCTCGGTGATCACAACGTCAACCGGGCCTTCGCCGACATCGACAGCCTGTGTCACAAATTCCTGGCCCTCCACCTGCCGACGGCCGGACACTTGCGCCTGATTTCATCCGTTCTCAGGATGAACGGCGAGATGGAGCGGATCGGCGACCATGCGGCGACCATCGCTCGCGAGGCCCTGCAGATGTCGGAGCCGCCGGACCAGAGCTTCAAGGCGGTCCTCGAGACGATCTCCGGCGATTCACAGAACATGCTGCGCCGGGCAGTCAAGGCGTTCAATGAAAACGACGCCGATGCGGCCCGCGAAACCATGTCCCTGGTTGGGCGCGTCGTTACCGAGTTCGATCGGGTGTTCCACGATTTGGCGGAAGCCACCGCCCAGGCACCGGAAAAGGCCCGGGACCTGCTCTATCTTTCCGTGGTCTACAGCAAGCTGGAGCGCATCAGCGCCCGGGCTGAGAACATTTGCGAAGAAACAGTGTTCGCCACCACCGGCGAGACGCCGGAACGCAGGAAGTTCAACGTCCTGTTCCTCGACGAACGAAACAACGGCCAGAGCCGCATCGCCGAAGCCGTCGGCAACAAGATAGCCCGCGAGGTCTGTTCCTTTTCCAGCGCCGGACGCAGCGCTGCCAGCGGCATGCACCCTGGGCTTCCGGAATTCATGGAGGCCCATGGCCTGGTGACGAACGGCGCCGGGCCGCGGGCCATCGATCCGGAGTCGGAGGAAGTGGCGACATACGACGTCGTCGTCGCCCTCGACGGGCCGGCGAATTCCTATATTTCCAGCCAGCCGTTCCGCACGGTTTTTCTTGACTGGGACGTCGGCAAGCTGCCGGAAGGCACCGAGAAGACGGAAACGTTCAATCGCTATTACGACATCTACCGCGAACTGACCGTGCAGATCCGCAACCTGGTCGAAACGCTGCACGGTGAGGAGCCGTGAGATGAACGATAGCACCAATCCCGCGGTCGCCGATCCGAAAGCCGTGCAATCGCTGCCGCCGAGCGACCGCGATGCCGACTTCGACCGCATCAACACCGATTGGGTGATCGACAAGGTCATTCAGGTTCTGGTCTTCGTCGGCGGTTTCTCGGCGATCATCTTCATCATCGGCATCTTCGTCTTCATCGGCCGCGAAGGCTTCGATTTTGCCATCTTCAAGCTCGACTGGAGCGAATTCTTCACATCGCCCCGCTGGCGGCCGACGTCGGAGTACAACCCGACCTACAACATCCTGGCCATGATCGCCGGCACGGCGAGCGTCACGGGCCTTGCCATGATCGTCGCCATCCCGTTCTCGCTGGGCGCGGCGATCTTCATCGGCGAATTCGCCACCGGCCGGCTCCGCGAGTTCCTGAAAGTGTTGGTTGAGCTGCTGGCGGCGATCCCGTCAGTGGTTTGGGGTTTCATCGGGCTCAGTATCATGAACCCGCTGATCATCGACATCTTCGACGTGCCGGTCGGTCTCAACGTCTTGAACGCCGGCATCATACTGGGATTGATGGCGGCGCCGATCATGACGTCGATCGCCGAGGACGCTCTGAAGGCCGTACCCGACCGCTACCGCGAGGCCGCCGAGGCTCTCGGCGCGACGCGCGGCCAGGTCATCCTCAAGGTCGTTCTGCCGGCCGCCAAGAACGGGCTCCTGGGCGCCGTGCTGCTTGGCGTCGGGCGCGGGTTCGGCGAAACCATGGCTGTACTCATGGCGACAGGGCACTCCATCAACCTGCCGGACAGCATCTTCGACTCGGTTCGCGCGCTGACGGCCACGATCGCCGCCGAGCTCGGCGAAACGGCGGTCGGGTCGGACCACTACCAGGCGCTGTTCACCATCGGCATCTTCCTGTTCATCATCACCTTCATCATCAACCTGACTGCGGATCTCATCGTCCGCGGCATCAAGAAGAGCTAGGAGAGGGGTCATGGCCACATCCAAGTCCATGTTCAGGGCAGCGCCCCACAACCAGCGCAACGAGCACCGGGACTTCATGGTCCAGGTCATCTTCTTCGGCATGACCATCCTGTTGATCATCCCGGTCCTGATCATCCTCGCGACTCTGATCTGGAAGGGCGGACCGGCGATCTCATGGGATTTCCTGTTCACAAACCCGACCAACGGCATGACCGAGGGCGGCATCCTCCCGGCCCTGATCGGCACCATCTGGCTGGTCCTGGTGGCACTGGCGATTTCCGTGCCGCTGGGTGTCGCCGCCGCTTTGTACCTGAGCGAATATGCGCCCGATAACTGGCTGACGCGGTTCATCAATCTGGCCATCATCAACCTGGCCGGTGTTCCGTCGATCGTCCATGCGCTGTTCGGGGTTGGCGCCTTCGTCATCTTCTTCGGCTTCGGGACGAGCATACTGGCGGCCAGCCTGACGTTGGCCATCATGACCCTGCCGCTGATCATCGTCGCCACCCGGGAATCCCTTCAGGCGGTTCCGCTGGCCTTCCGCGAGGCCTGCTGGAACGTGGGGGCGACCCGCTGGCAGGCGATCCGAAGGGTCGTGCTGCCGAACGCGGTGAGCGGCATCCTGACCGGCGTCATCCTCGAGGTGTCGAGGACGACGGGCGAAACGGCGCCGATCATGTTCACGGGTGCGGCCTTCTTCCTGCCGTTCCTGCCCGAGAGCGTGTTCGACCAGACCATGGCCCTGTCGCTGCACCTGTTCGTGGTATCGACCCAGGTTCCGCATGTTCCCGAACACCTGCCTTACGGCGTCGCCTTGGTCCTGATCGGCATGGTTCTGATGATGAACGCGCTGTCGATCGCTTTCCGCATGTATCTGAGGGGGCAGAAGAAATGGTAGACACGGCAGCCGCAGTCGAAACCGAAGCGCCCGCGCCGGTTCCGCAGGAAGACCTGAGCCAGTCGCCGACGAAGCTCGAAGTCCGCGATCTCTCGATCAGCTACGGCGGCACTCTCGCCATTGGCGGCATCAATCTCGATATCCGCGAGAACGAGATCTTCGGCATCATCGGCCCGGCCAACTCCGGCAAGACCTCGTTCCTCAAGGCGGTCAACCGGATGGACATGTTCAACAAGCAGATGAAGGTGACCGGCGATGTTATTTTCGACGGCCACGACATCAGCAAGCTGCGCAATATCTACGCGTTGAGGAGCCGCATCGGCGTCGTCTTCCCGCTTCCGGTCGGCCTGCCCATGAGCGTCTACGACAACGTCGCTCTGGCGCCGCGCCTCAGGGGTACGAAATCGAAGGCCGATCTCGACGTAATCGTCGAGCGCTGCCTGACCCGGGCGGCGCTCTGGGACGAGGTCAAGGACCGGCTCAACACGCTGGGCAGTCTGTTGAGCGGCGGCCAGCAGCAGCGCCTGACCATCGCACGCGCCCTATCGCAGGACCCGGACCTCTTGATGCTCGATGAATTCTCCATCGCCGTCGATCCGGTCACCACCATGCGTATCGAGGACGTGCTCAAGGAGTTGCGCCACGACATGACCATTATCCTGGTCACCAACCTGGTCCAGCAGGCAAGGCGTCTCGCAGACCGCACGGCCTTCTTCCTGACCGGAAGCTGCGTCGAGGTCGGTGATACGGAAGAACTGTTCACCGGTAATGTCCAGGACCAACGGACGGCCGACTACATCGCCGGACGTTTCGGCTGAGGGATAGAAAATCATGGGCGAAGCAGCAACAACCATCGAGACCGGCGCCAACGGTCACGCCATCGAGACCCGCGACCTGAATCTGTGGTACGGCGATTTCCAGGCGCTGTTCGACATCAACCTGAAGATCCGCGAGGGCATGATCACGTCGCTGATCGGCCCGTCGGGCTGCGGCAAGTCGACCTTCCTGCGGAGCGTCAACCGAATCAACGAGCGCCTCGGGTACGTGCGTATCACCGGTTCGGTCGACGTCCTCGGCCACGATATCTACTACCGCAGCGTCGACCTGGCGCAGCTCCGGAAACAGGTCGGTATGGTCTTCCAGCGACCCAATCCCTTGCCCATCTCGATCCGCGACAACGTCATCTTCGGCTACAACCTGCACACCGAGGATGCCAAGCGCCTGCACAAGAGCGAGAAGGACGAGATCGTCGAGGCGGCGCTTCGACAGGTCCTGTTGTGGGATGCGGTCAAAGACCACCTCGACCGCAAGGCCACGGAGCTGTCCCTCGAGGAACAGCAGAAGCTCTGTATCGCCCGCCTGCTGCCGGTCAAGCCGACGCTGTTGTTGATGGACGAGCCCTGTTCCGCCCTCGATCCCAAAGGCACTGAGGCGGTCGAGGAATTGATCTGGGAACTGCGTGGGCAGTACACAATCCTCATCGTCACTCACAACATGGCCCAGGCCCGGCGCGCCAGCGAAGAGTGCATCTTCATGCTGATGGGCCGGGTCGTCGAGCACTCGCTGACCGAGGACATGTTCGTGACCCCGGCGCAAAAAGAGACCGCCGATTACATCGAGGGCCGTTACGGGTGATTCCGGGTCGCCCTCAAGGGCGGCCAGCTACTTTCCGGGAAACGGCGTTTTGGTGGCGACAGCGCCGAGCGTGCCGCCGCTGGGCCCCGATCGGCCGACGTGATAGCGGTGGCAGAGCACACATCGGTCGTCGGTTTCGCCGGCCACATGACAGTTCAGGCAAGTCTGTCGTGAGGTCGGTTTGAAATTGGAGTCGAAATCGGTGGCGTCGAGTTCTTCGTAGGTCTCCAGGTTCCTTTCCGACTTGTCGCGGGGATGACAGGCCAGGCAACCCTCGTCACCGGTTGTGCTGAAGTGCGGTTTGTGGTCGAAGCGCGTGGAGCGCGCCGGTTCCGCCGCCGCCACCCTGACGTTCCAATTGACATGGAGGCGCCCGTCCGCCCGCTGATCGATGCTGTGACACTTGGCGCATTGGCCGGCCCCGCGCTTGCCGGTGAAATCCTCGAGCAGCGGGTGCCAGCGATCGGGGTCGGTAGACAGGCGGATGCCGATCTCGAACCATGCCCGCATGAAGTTGTCCTCGTGGCGGTTGATCCGGTAGACGAGAGCCGACTCCTCGCGATACCAACCGCCGTGGCGTGACCAACGGGCGAGATTGACGCCGTCGTCATCCATCTCGGTACTCGGTTTGACCACCGCAGTGGTCGGCGGGGTTTGGCCTCTATCGAGGGCGTCCATCTCGTCGGCCAGGTTGGGGAACCAGCGCCGTTGGAACTGAACCAGGGCGTCGCGGGGAAACGCCGCGGCCGCCCTCGTCACCGTCTCGTCGTCGATGTCCTCGCCCAAGGCGACGCGCAGCCGGGCTTCGAAACCGGCGCTGCCCTTCGCCATCAGATCGTGGATCAGGCGCTTAATCTGCCACGCCAATCCTTCTACGGCCTTGAATTCCTCGGCGCTCGACCCGCGTAGTTCTTCCAGGTAGAGGCCGAAGGTCCGGGGATCCAACTCGGGCATCAGGACCCGCATGACCGGCGTCACCTCGCCCTCGGCCGACGTCGGCCATTCGCCGATGGCCGCACCTGCCAAGCGCAGGCTCTCCAGGTCGAGCGCTGGCACCGAAATGAAGGGCAGGTGTTTCCGCTTGGGCCGTTCGCTACCGTCGATCTGCCCGATGTGGCAATCCGTGCAGGCTTCTGTGAACGATTTGATGGTCATAGCGCGCCCGTCACTGGTTCGATCTCGTGGCAGGCGGCACAGGATCGAGGCGGGTCGTCGACGTCCTTGTAGTGACTGTCGAAATGGCCCCAATGGTTGAAGATGATCGGCGTGCGGCGGGAAAACGGGTAGGGACCGAAATCGGGATGGCCGTCTTCGAGGCTCTTGAACTGGACCGCGTGGCAGGCCTGGCATCGCCGGTCCGCCATATCGGTCAGGTCCTGGCGCGCCCTTCGTGTTCGCGGTGACAAACGGCGCAGGGTACCGCTTCCTGGAGTTCCTTCGGTGCACGGAACATGGCGGAAACTGCGGTCGGGTTGCGTTCGTTGCCGGTCAACGCGGAAAGACGCTCCTTTGACAATGCATGCGGGCGCAACGGTGTCGCGCCCTGGCTATGGCATGTCAGGCATTTTTCGGACTCCATGTGTCCTGCCGGTTCGGCCAGGACGGCCATGCTCCACGCCAGCGGCGATCGATCGGCAGCGCCGTGACAGGCTGAACACGCCTCGATCTCCCCATGAGCAAAGGCCAGCGGTCCCGGCTCGACCAGGGCGCTCCAATGCTCTCCGGAGAGGCCCCAGATCGCCAGTCCGATGGTCACCGCAACGACCCAAATCGCCGTCATTCGCCCAAGGCTCCACATCGCACGAACCGGAACACAGGGAGGTGAAGAACAACCGCAGGAGCCGTCGGGCATCGGTCCCGGTTCGCAGCGTCCGCCTTCGGCTGCGGCCCGCGTGCACATCCAGCGGTCGCCACGGCGAATGGGAACGCATTCGGCGGTGCCCTGACAGCCGCCGCGGGCGTCGGGGCCGGCGAGGCAGGCCTTTCCTTCGTCGGCACGGCTGCAGCGCCACGCCCGGGTTAGGCGTTCGTAGGGACTGGACGGGTGATCGAAGGTCTGGAATCGCATGCGTCACGGCGCTCCGCTCGAAAAGGCGTAGACGAACATGACGTGCAAAGCGATCAACACCCACATCGCGAAAGCCAAGGGAACATGGATGAAGAGCCAACCGCGCAACACCAGGAAATGGGCGTATTGGTAATCGAGGTTGGCTTTCATCTGAACCAACTCCTCGATCTCGCCGAGGATCTCGACGCCGCGTTCTTCCAGGTAGCGCTCCAGCGGGCGCAGGTCTTCGATGAGTTGGTGAACGCCCCGGTTTGACTGCATCAGGTGCGACAGGACGTTGCGCGGTCGCTGGAAGTAGGGTGCCAGGCGCGTCGTATGGAAATCGGCGATCGTCGAAGCGCCGGCCACCTGCGCCGCTTCGAGGGCGAGTTCCTCGGCGCGGTTCATCAGCATCGCCCGGTGTTGCGGGATGCGTTCGAACAGCACCCGTTCGTTGCTTTGCCGGCGATCCCCGAACTCGGAGAGGCCGGCCGCGATTTTGGCCTGGGTCAGGCGTACGCGGGGCAGGGGCCGTTGGCGCAAACGCGGGGGTATCCGCCGCGACAGGACGGTTCCGACGATCCCGGTCACAGCCACCAGGACGAACACGCTCCAAAGACAGACGTCGAAAACCCCGGTTGGTAAACGCCCACCGGTATGCAGGATGAACAACCCGGCGGCGAACATGCCGATGTAGACATGCGCCTGCAACCACCACCAGGCGTCGAAAAGAGGCGCCACCGACACCGCCTTTCTGAGATTGAACAAGGACAGAAAAACGATTGCTGTGACCATGATCCAGCCGTCAACAAAGGCCGCGTTGCGCAACGACAAGCCGTAGGTGTCGTGCACCAGGATGACCAGGATCACGGCGAATGCCGTAAGGGTGGCGAACAGCAGCCGGCGCGTGCGAAAGGTCATCAGCGGTTTATCCAAGCAGCCAGGTTCTGGCGGTCCTTCATGTCGATGCGGACGAGGGCGTCGTGAGGACAGGCGCGTTGGCAGGCCGGGCCGCCGAGCTGTCCGAGACAGAGGTCGCATTTCGTCGCCTTGAGAACAGGCGAGCCGGTCGCTTCGTCAATGACGGTGGCTCCTTCATGGTTCCGTATCTGCACCATTCGGATGTTGTTGTAGGGACACGAATTTGCGCAGGTCGCGCAGCCGACGCAGGCCGGGTCATCGATCAGCACACGGCCATCGTCGGAATTGCGCGATATGGCCCCAGTCGGGCAGCCGATCATGCAGACCGGATCGGCGCAATGCATGCAGGCGTTGGCGATCATCAGGGGACCGTGGTCGGGTCCGTGGCGGACGAAGCGCGGGTTGTCGCCGTGTGCCAGAGCGCAAGCCTTGACGCAGTCGTCGCAACCGACGCAACGGTCCAAGTTGATGAGCATGGTCGCGGTCTCGTTGATGGCCCGGTTGTCGACCAGGAAGTCGGTCACCGATTGGCGGATTCTGAGCGCCGCGCCACCGTCCTTGACCCATCCCGTTTGTTGGTTGACGCGTTGTGGCGACAGGGTCGGAAAGACGTGGGTCTTGAGAACGCCGATGGGCACGCGAAGCACGTCGACATAACCGACGGCACGCAGGCTGAAGCGGAGCCTTTGGTCCTCGCCGTTGCGCCAGTTCCCATAAACCTCGTCGAACCCGAAGAATTCGCCCATCGTCATATAGCCGATGGTCCGTTGACCGTGATCCCGGCGTTGGCTGACCCGCACGAACCCGGAGCTGATCATGATCAGGCTGTCGGCGTCCTGCCCTTCCTCGGCAATCACCGGCTCGGATTCGATGACCGTTGACGAGTCCCGGGCCACGGCGCCCTTATAGGTATGGGTCCACTCGAAATCACCGTAGGTCTCGAACTGGGTGTGCTCGGCGATCACGTCGAGGGTTTCGCCGTCCAGATGGCGAAACAGCGGTGACGCTTCGAGTTGTCGGCGCAGCCCGTGCAGACGGTAGAGCCCGTCAATATAACCGTGAAACCAACGGTCGCGGCGTCGGATATCGCGCAGGCCCTGCCAACGCATTTCGATCAGCTGTGTATCGGTATCGGCAAAGGCGGTCGCCATGCGCGGCGAACGCGACAACGCCGATACAGCTCCGAAGACCGAACCGGCCGTCAATGACGTTGTCGCATAATGTTCGAGAAACCCATCGACATCGTCGATCACGGCACGGGCATCGGCGCCGTCGACGCTACGCAACTGGACCTGTCGCCGGCGCCGTTCGGCGCCTGTGTAGCGGACTTCCGGATACTTGGGGCGCCGCCAGATCTGGGCCAAGGCACGGAACCAGGAAAGCCGTCTTGCCATCCGCCGTGGAGCCAGGACACGTTCGCCTTCCGGGCCGGCGACACGGCGTATGGTGCCCTTAATGACGATGAAGACCGAGTTCCCGTAGTAGCCCTGGCGGACGATGATGTCGCCGCGGCGATAGTTGAGAATACGCGTGTCATTGGCAACGATATCGCGGAGCGACCCGGTCGCCGGAAAACCTGTCCTATCGATCTTACGAAACAGGGGCAGGTCGAGGATTTTCTCGATGTCGGACTCCGATATCTCCGGATCGAAAGGGTTCTCCCAACGTTTCGGACGGACCACGTTGGCCCGGGTCCCTTCAGCCGGAGGCGTTTTCGAAATCTCGTTTGTCATTGCCGTTCTTTCGCCGGACCGGTTCGCGTCAGGCGTCGAGGATCAGTTCGCCGTCGGGAACCGAAATGCAGGCGAGACAGGTGCCGATTTCCGGTTCCGAACCGGGTTCATTGAGATATCGGACGCTGCCGCTGCGAATGGCGGTGACGCAGGTGCCGCAGTTGCCGGCGCGGCATCCGGCATCGATGGGGACACCGTTGGCCTCGGCCAGATCAAGGATGGAGTCATGTTCTTCGCTCCACGTGACCGACTTGTCGAAGCGTGCGAAGACCACGTTCGACGCCTCGTCAACTGCGGCACCGCCGGTCCCTGCATCGCGTTTTCGTGGCACACTGGCCGGTCCGAAGGCTTCGAAATGGATGTCCGAGTCGGGAACGCCCCAGGCGTCGAGATCGCGGGGCAGGGTCTCCATCATCGGCGGTGGACCACAGACGTAGAACGCGTAGTTGTTCGACGGGAGGCGCTGTTTGAATAAGTCAACGGAGGCATGTCCGAGGTGGTCCTGGTCGCGCAAGGTGCCGTCCGGAACCGGTTGGCTGTAACAGATGACGACGCGGATGTTCGGGTGCTGTCTTTCGAGTTCCTGAAGGTGGTCGAACTGGACCAGTTCGGAGGGTTTGCGCACGCCGTAAAAGAGCCAGGTCTCGCGGCGATCGCCGAAGGCGCTGATCGCGTTGAGCATGGACAGAACCGGCGAAATACCAACCCCGCCGGCGACCAGTACGACAGGCTGGGTGGAGCTTGGATCGATGTGGAACTGACCTGCCGGTGCCTTGACATCGACGATGTCGCCCTCGTTGAGATCGTCGTGGAAAAAACTGGACCCTCGGCCCGGTGGCGCATCGGCAACGTCTGCAGGCGGCGCCAGGCGCTTGATGGTGACCCGGTAGCGGGACAAGTCATCGGGGCTGTCGGACATCGAGTAGCAGCGCGTAATCGGTTTTGGTTGATCGGGGATACACAGGTTGAAGGTCAGGAACTGACCGGGCAGGTAGGGCGCCAAAGGTTTTTCATCGTGCGCCACCAGGTATACGGAACAGATGTCGTCCGCTTCGGTCACTTTCTTGTCGATCGTGAACTTCCGCCAACCGTTCCACGACATCAGGTCCCGATCCCGATCGGCTCGCTCGACATCCAAGCGGATACGGGCCCGTTCCCGGAAAAGATCGAGCCGTTCCTTTTGATAGCGGGCTTCGCGGACGTTTCGTTGCAGGGTATAATAGAAACTGGGCAACGCATAAGCCGTTGCCATGGTGATTATGGCCAGACCCACGACCTCGGGAATGCTCATCATTCATACCCTTACCAGTCGTTCCGGCGTTTCGGTTTTTTATCGTTTTCGTTGCCGCATCTTATCGCCGTCCCATTATTGATGGAAGCCTTACAACGTGTACGGTTATTAACCCGTGTTAGGTGTTTTTCAAATTATTTTTCGTAGTTTGGGGGATGCGGGTTTCTTCGAAGAACCGTCGCACGGTCGGCCAGTGCCCGACCATCAGGTTGTGCGAGGTCGAGCGGGCCTCGTAGATCGAACGGCCCTCAGGGTGGGCGAGCACATATTCCCGGCAACGGGTCGAATACCGCGCGAACCACGGGTCGCGCCCGGAATCGAGGGACAGCAAGACCTCGTCGTCGCTCATGCCGTCGCCGCCAAGCATCTCGTTGCACGAGCCGTTGATCAGGACCCGGCCGCGGATCTTCACCGGGCCGGCGTAACCGGCGACCGTTCCCGCACCCTGCGAATGGCCGATCAGGAAGATGTTGGCGGGGTCGACCCAGGTGAGCGCGGCGATGTGCTTCAGGGCATGGTTGATTTCGGCCCGGCGCATGGCGGCCACCTGCGGGGCCAGGGCGACGTCGACGGTTTGGTTGGCGAAGCAGTATTGCGGCCGCGCGCGCGCGAAGGAATCGGGGGCGATGACGACGAAATCGTCAAGGGTCGCCAGCTGCTCGAGGTGGCCGCGGCCGGTGATGCGGATGCCGGCGCAACCGTGAAAGTAGACGATCACCGGGAGTTTGGCGCCAGGTTGGGCCTTGGCCGTCAGTTCCTCGAGGCGGGCGCGGGAGAAGTTGGGCCGGTCTCGTTCGGCCTGTTGCCGGGCCCGTTCATAGGCGGCCGGGAAATCGAGGCCGAAGTCTCGAACTACGTTTCCGGCGATCCGCACGTCGGCCCGCTCGAATGTCGGCGCCACGGAACCCGTCGTCACACAAGCCGTCAAGGTCGCGGCCACGACGGCCCCCGGCAGCAACCGTCGGAGGCATAGCCCGAACATCATGGGCTGATCATAGGCCGTCGGTGATGCGCGCGAAACTGTCGAAGCGTCCGGTCTCGGACCAACTGTGCAGCAGGTAGATGGGGGTTTTCTTGAGGCGTTTCGGGTAGTCGCCCTGGCGGACGTCGACGGCAACGCTCGGCATGGTCGTCGCTGTCCGGCCGCCGACCTGGGCCCGGCCGAAGCGGTGGGAGTGCCCGCAAAAGACGTGGGCGATTTGCGGGTGCTTGGCGATCGTGGCGGCGAATGCGGCGGGTGCCGCGTCCGTCACGTACTGGTAATCATCGGTCGGGCTGATGACCCGGAACGGCGGATGATGCAGAAAAATCGCCGTCGGTGCGTCCGGGCGTTCGTCGAGCAACGCATCCAGTTGTTGCAGCCGTTCCTCGGTGAAGTTGCCCTTGTTGGCCTCGAAACTGCGGCTGTCGACGGCGACCAGGCGAACGGCGAAATCCTCGACAGCGTAGAGTACCGGTGTATGTTCGCCGATCAGGTCGCGCACCGGAAAATCGAAGGCGTCGACCATTTTGCGTCCGTCGTCACGGTTTCCGGGGACTGCGAAAAACGAGATGCCCAGGGGTTCCAGAATCTCGAAGGCCTGGGCATATTCCTTGCGCTTGGCATGCTGGGTCATGTCACCGGTGTGGATGACCACGTCCGGTTTCGGATCGAGGCTCCGGATATCGGCAACGCAGCGCTCCAGCGCGGCGCGCCTGAGTTTCGATTTGGCGCCGCCCTTGCCGGGCGACATCAGGTGGGTATCGGTGATTTGTGCGACGATCATGGAGGTCATTCTACCCATACCGACCGCCGCCGCCAGACTCGCGAACGCCGTCGAAACCCGGGTCTGGCCATGGCTTCCGCTCCCCGCTACGATTGCCGGGAAGGGGATGGTTTTTCCACTCGTCGGCGGGTTCGGAAACGTCATGGGCGTCAAATCCAAGAACATCACGCGCGTCGAAAGACTCGTCGATCTCGAGGACCGCTGGGACCGGTTCGGGCACAAAAGCGGTGTCCTGTGGTTCACTGGACTTCCCGGTTCCGGCAAGTCGACCCTGGTCAGCCGTTTCGAGAAGGTGTTGTTCGAGATGGAATACCAGGTGGCGGCCCTCGACGGCTGGGAAGCGCGTACGGGCCTCAGTGCCGACGTCGACTACTCGCGCGAGGGGAGGGGCGAGAACATCCGACGGGTCGGCGAGCTGGCGGCGCTCTATGCGGACGCCGGTTTCATCGTCCTGGCCGCCTTCCTGTCGCCTTACCGGGCGGACAGGGACCGAGCGCGGAAGGCGTCCGGCGAGTACTTCCATGAAATCCATCTCGACCCCGGCATCGAGGTCTGCGAGGCGCGCGATCCGGACGGGCTTTACGCGCTGGCCCGTGCCGGCGAAATCGAGGGCTTCACGGGCGTCGACGCCCCCTACGAGGCGCCGGAGAACCCGGAACTGCGGCTCGACACCGGCGCCCTTACCATCGCCGAGACGCTGAGCGTTTTGACCGAGTACGTAGACCACCGCTTCCGCCTTGATTGAGCCGTAACCGCCAATTTCCCGGGATAATGGCCGAACCGCTATATGCCATCGCGCCTTGAATGGCCGCGAATCTTCATATTCGATTTATGTAAAGTGTCGATGGTGATCTGTCAAACGGGCCTGGAAACGGACGGCCCGTTCGGCCGATGAGAAGGGGTGGTCGCTCCGCTCAGACCCCGGCGTGGTCCAGGAGAACCCGAGCCGCATCCTTGGCGTCCTCGGAAGGGGCGTCCGAATGGCCCAGGTGGGCAGTTACGATGGCACCTTCCTTGAGCAGAAGGAGTCGCCGCGCCAGCCCGTCCGGATCTTGGGCGCCGGCCTCTTCGGCGATGTCCCGAACGGTCTGGAAAAACAGTCTCTTGTGCTCGGCCGACTGCACATGGATTGGGTGATCCGGTTTCTGGTACTCGGCAGACGCCTTGACGAACATGCACCCCTGAAAATCCGGTTCGGCAAACCACTCGGCCAGGGCGTCGAACAGCGCCAAGAGCTGCGCGCCCGGTGTCTCGGCCAGTTCCTCCATGCGCCGGAAGATGCGGTTGCGGAACTGCTCATCGCGTAAGCGCAGGACGGCGAGGATCAGCTCCTCCTTGGTCCGGAAATGTTTGTACATCGAGGTTTTCGAGACCCCGGTCTCGGCCGCCAGCGTGTCCGTGCCGGTGGCATGGAATCCGTCGCGGTAGAAGATCGACAGGGCCTTGCGGACCAGCTCATCGCGCTTGGTGGGTCGCATCGTCACCTCCAAAAGTTACCGGTCGGTATATACAAGAATATGCAAACTTTGCAAAGGTCGGCAATATAAATTGTTTATTTTCAATTAGATATGTTCAAATAATTTCCTCAACACAAAATTTTTTCCAAAAATCCTTTGACAAGATTAACCGATCTGTACATATACTCAGAGCCATAAGTTAACAGATCGGTACACCTTAAGCGATCCCGGATACCGATACCGGTAACGGCAAGCAAAGGAAGAGACGAGGATGCCAACCCTATCGACCCTGCTGTCCCTGAACGCCCTCGGCTTTGCCGTCGCCGCGCCGCTGGCGCTGCTCGAGTGGCAGGGAAATCCGTTCCCCGCGCGGCCGGGGAGGTGCTCTTTTCCAAAGGACACAGAAGAATGAACCGCCCGCTCTTGCCACCCTTTTCCGAAGACGCCGCCCGCGCCAAGGTGCAGGCCGCCGAGAACGCCTGGAACACCCGCAACCCTCAGAAAGTGGTCTTGGCCTATACGCCGACCAGCCGCTGGCGCAACCGGTCCGAATTCATCACCGGCCGCGGCGAGATCGGGGCCTTCCTGACCCGCAAATGGCGCCACGAGCTCGACTACCGGTTGATCAAGGAGCTCTGGACCTATGAGGACAACCGGATCGCCGTGCGCTTCGCCTACGAGTGGCACGACGCGGACGGCAACTGGTTTCGCTCCTACGGCAACGAGAATTGGGAATTCGACGCGAGCGGCCTGATGCAACGGCGTATCGCCAGCATCAACGATCTCGCCATCGCCGAGACCGAGCGCAAGTTCCGCTGGCCCCTCGGCCCCCGGCCCGACGGGCATCCGGGGTTATCCGACCTCGATCTCTGAACCGCGACGCAACGACCACCCGTGGCCCGCAGCGTGAATAGGCGGGTCGCCAGGCCACCAGGGTTACCCACGGGTACCGCCGGTCCCTCTCGGCCGGCGATCATCACCACGGGACTATGTCCCAAGAAAAGTTATGTCCAGAATCTTCTGCAATTAGGTTGACCATGTAGCCGAGTGTTCTCCCGGGCATGGTCGGTGCGTAGGCTTCATGTATCGCAGCGCCGACCATGCCCAGCCGCCGTCAGGCGGCTTTCTT